>Ga0208830_1000774_pt1 | contig 15160 bp, 20 predicted proteins | sample DeeseametaMP2634_FD_184169 | JGI IMG/M metagenome (GOLD analysis project Ga0208830, IMG submission 184169) | Marine microbial communities from the Deep Atlantic Ocean - MP2634 (SPAdes) | ecosystem: Environmental > Aquatic > Marine > Oceanic | place: Northeast of Antigua and Barbuda, North... | reverse complement strand
GATAAAAAATATGTTTAAAAGAAAACTATTAGCAACTATAGTAGGTGCATTAGCACTAAGTTCGATATCAGTAGCAAATGCAGTAGAAGTAAAAGAAACACCTGATTATCCTCACCGAAGCGAAGCAAATCAGCTAAGAGATGAATATAGAAAACCATTAGAAACATTAGACTTCTTTGGTATAGAAGCAGATGATAAAGTAGTTGAAATTCTACCTGGTGGTGGTTGGTATACTGAAATTCTTGCTCCTTATCTTTCACAAGGTAAACTTGTAGCTGCTCACTATCCTGCTGATAATCCAGTAGCTTATAGAGCGAAAAGTAGAGCTAATTTTGAGAAGAAAGTAGCTGATAATGAGATTTATGGTAATGTAGTTGTTACTGATTTTGATTTTGATAAACCTGTATCAGAAGAAGCAAAGAATGCTGATGCTGTTTTAGTATTTAGAGCATTACACGGTATGCAAAATCAAGGTGCATTAGCAGAAGCATTTGTTAAATTTAAAGAAATGCTAAATGAAGATGGTGTATTAGGTATTGTACAACATGAAGCACCAGAAGGCTATTCAGCGGTAGAATCAGCGAAAAAAGGATATCTACCGAAGTCACACGTTATTGCAGTAGCAGAATCCGCAGGATTTGAATTAGTATCTGAAAGCTATATGCATAATAATCCAAAAGATCATATCTTAAAAGATAGTGTAGAACAAGGTGTTTGGGCATTGCCACCTTCACTTCGAGCAGAAGGTATGGAAGAAGAAATGAAAAAAGTAGGTGAATCTAACAGAATGACGTTGCTTTTTAAATTACGTTAATTAAGAAAAAGAAAGCCAACATTTGTTGGCTTTTTTTATTTTTCAAATTCTTTAATAATTAATCCAATATCTTCAATAACATTTTTAAGGTTATAATAACTGGTTTTAATTGAATAAGGAATTTCACCTTTCATATTTCCAAATTTAATATCAAGAAGTTTTAATGATTCTAATAAGTTAGCGTGTATTTCTTTTAATTGTTCTAAATTAACTACATTAATAAGAAAATGATGTTTATTTTTATTTAACTTATCAATTTTATTAATTTTATATTCTTCACAAAAATAACATTTTTCTAAATTAAAATTTTCATTTTCTTTAGTAAATTCACCTGTTATTTTAAAATGATGATCACATTCTTTTTCCATTATTATTCCTCAAATTTTTCAATTAAATCATTAACAATAACTTCCATATATGCTGATTGACTTATACACATTCCAGTATTAGAGTCTAATAGAAAATTTTCACGACAATAGTATTTTTTTTCTGATTCAACGGTAGCGGTTGAAAGTAGTTCAAAGTTTGTAATTTGACATTCCTTATCAGAGTCACAATACAAATCTGTTTTATATTTAAAGTCATTAAAATATTTATCAGTAATATAAAGTTGACAATTAATACTATTATTACCTTCAAATTCACATTCTTGTTTTGTTCTAATAAAACCTAATAAATGCGTATTATAAAATTGATAAGCATTCGCAATAAGTTCTAATTTATGAAAGTTTTCTTTATCTTGATATAAATTATCAAGATCTTTTCGAACAATAGGTTTTAAATAACCTTGTTCAAGAACTTTTAAATAACCTTGATCAATAAAATACATGCTTTGTCTATCTAATCCATATTGATTAATACCATAAGCATTATAACCAACAGGGAATGTTTCAATATCATTTTTTTCAGTAGAAGTAGAAAAAAGATATAAGCCTGAAAATATAAAAAAAGTAAAAATATTAGTAAAAATTAATTTTGTATTCATTATAGCTCCTTAAATAAATGATAATTCAAAAATTTCTCTAACTTTATTTTGAAATAATCTAATGAAAGAGTCTTTTTGACTTTCTTCAAAAGCTACTTCAATAGAAGTACCACGTTCAGGAGCAGTAAAAATCCAAAAAGAACCAAATTCTTCAACATCAAATTTCCAGCAATAAAGTCTACGATTAGAAGAATCTTTTGTGCAAAAATCTTGTTTACCTAACTTTTCTATAAGAAATTTTTTGTTATTACGTAAAATTTTATTAATATCATTAAATATTTTACGTCCATTTTCTTTATCTTTTGTTTTATGTATGGTTGAGTAACTTCGATCAAACCATTCTCTTAATTCTGGAATATTTACCATAGGAGTTGTATTTGAATTCTCAAATTCAGTAAGTTTTTTATTTTTTGCCATGCTAATCCACCTTTCATCAGTTGATTGATTATACCAAAAACAAAAATAATAGTCAATTTAAATTATTTTATACTATTTTTTAACTCATTTATTTTATTATGATATTTTTTTTAAACTTGATTAATAGAATTTAATAAATATTAATTTTTTCAATCATAAATGCTATTTCAAACTTAGAATATTATTCAATTCTTTTGAAATAAGGTGTGCAATATAAATATCTAAACCATATAAGATATTATTTTCATAATAACTAAAAGGTTTATTATCCTTTTAATATTATCAAATATTCATAACAGATACTTTTTTATTTTGTTTTATTTTTTGTTGTTCTCTTTTATCTTCTAAAAGTAATTGATTTTTATAAGGAGAAGAAAACACAACTGTTTCTCTTCTAAGATTTTCTTTCTGTAAATATTTACGAAACAAAGGAATAGTAGTCACCGACCAAATAAAAAATAAGGGATAAAAAATAAGAATCTTGTTAAATTCTTTTATAATTTGTTCTTTTGCTGTGAATAATTCACTTCCATTCATATCATGATTATTATGATTAAAAATTCTAACTTTATCATCTACAATAGATATTGATTTCAAATTTATTTTATCAATAGTTTGAGCTTTATAAAGAAATTTAGAAAAAGTATTGTTTGCATTTAAATAAGAAACATTAATGAATGAAATTGATTCTTTGTCAACATTATTTTTGATAACATTTCGACTTGATTGATTAGGGTAAAAAAATACATTATCAATTTTGTCAAAGTTATAATATTTGCTTAAATTTTCTGAAAAAGAATAAAATATATCCTTATTACTTAAAAGTTTTTCATTTAAAACAAGGTTTTTGTTTTCATTTAAAATTTCGAATAACATATTGCCATTTTCTTCGGAGAAAATATAAGTATAATTCTCTTTTTGATATTCTTCTATAAATTTATTTTCAATAAATGATTTTTTTTCTTCTGAGCTTCCATTTTTAGGATAATCATCATATCCATTAAAAGCCTCCAAATTATTTTCAGAATAATATTGCTTAATTTCATTAAAAGTAACTTCTCCTTTACTCTTAAATTGATATATAGGTTTCTCAACTTCTTTTAATAAATTATATAAGTTATTATCAAAATCTACTTTATTATATTGTGATTCAAGAGAGCTATCAATTGGTGAAAACATATAAGATAAATCATTAAAAGATACATCTGTTTTATTAAAAAAATGAATTACAAAAACCAATAGGATTAAATGCCAACATAAAAAAATAACTGAAAAAGTTTGTGAGAACATAACTCCCCAAACCTTTATATTATTCCATAAACCAAATTTTATATTATTTTCCTTTTTTAATTTTAAATATAGTTCTGATTTATGTTTATTCTTTTCTTGTCTAATTTGAGGTTTTAAATAAAAATAAGGAAAAAAATTAATTAAAAGCAATAAAGACTCTGTTGGTTTCTTTATGCTAAATGATTTAAAGTAACCTTTATCATATATATTCAATAAAAAATTTTCATAGCGTTTTAAGTATTCTTTTATTTTTTTCATGATTTATTCCAAGTATAAATGAAAATTGTATATGAAAAAATAATTTATTCAAATTTTTAACTTAGATTTGGACTTTACTTTTATATTTTTATTTTGAGTAATATAATCTACAATATCAATTTTATCACCTAATTGATTTACAGATTTTTCTAAATGTCCTATTGCAATTCGAGAACTATTTAATGTTTTTAATATTTCCTCATCTATAATTCCTAAGTCATACATTTTTTTATATCTATCAGCAAAATCATATTTTACATTATTTGAAGTAATCATAGGAGTATAAATTTCAAAATTGTCTGAGCGTATAATTTGTGATTTAAGTGCTTTATTAAGCTTTTGGCAACTTTCTTTTGATAAGTTATCTAATAGTTTATTATTTTCACTAAGAGAATATAAAGATAAGTGACAAATATCATTAATTAAATGAATATTATTGTTAATAACATTAGCAATATCTTTAACTAAGTTGTCATTAAGTTTATTTATATTATAAATAACCTTGTTAAGATGTACATCTCCTTTTTTAATAAAATCTAAAAATTGTTCTTTTACTTTATTATTAGAATTTTCTTTATTAAAAATATGAGAAACAGTAGCGACTAATTTTTGATCTTTGCTAATACTATCTTCTTTCAACAAATATTCACTAACAGATATTAAAGAGGTAGCATTAATATAAGGTAGTTCTCTATAAGGTTGATTAAATTGTGTTAAAGAGTTTTGATATTTAACAGCTTCTTGATTTAATACATCTAAAAAAGAATTTTTGTTGCTCTCAAAAATAAGTAATTTTTCTACATCATTTAAATTTTCAAGTATTTCACCAAAATCTTTATTTTTAAATACATCACCAATTGCATAATTACATTTATTAGAAAAATCTTCATCAAAATCGTCATAATAATATTCATCTTCGTCATAATCGTCATGTTCTATATTACCTTCAGAATAAGGAACAAATTCTTTAATAAATTTCTCAAAATATAAACAATCTTGAACCATTTGAGAATTAGATAACTCACCGTTATTGTAAAGTTTAAATCTTGTTAAACTTTCATCTATTAGCATTTTATCAATTAAAATAATTTCAGCTTGAGAGATTATTCTTTGTTCTTGTCCTTCCATGATTTCTCTAAAAACATTTAAAGGATGTTTAATATTCGTAGTTAATAAATCAGGAGATTCCAATATGTTTTCTTTATATGATAAATTTTGTAAAAAAGTGTCTATAATTTTCCTATTATAATCTGTTGCTTTATTTTTGATTTCTATTAAATCATCACTATTTATTTTTTCATATAAAATATTTGAATCTAAAATATCTTCGTCATTTTTATCATGAGCAGCCACAATATCATTTGCTGATGATATAGTAAAAGCAAATTGTCTTAATTCACTTTCTTCAGGTTCATTAAAATCCCAACAAAAAACATGACATCCTTGAATAATAGATTCTTCGGTTAATCTTTCTTCTGGATATTCATTAGAACTTAAATATTCACCTTCTTTTATTTTTTCTAAATATTCATTATAATTATCTTTATGAGTTGAGATACACCATTGAGAAGAACCAAATTCCTGTGAACCTTCAAAATTTAATACTTTGGCATAAATTTTATTATTTTCTGTTTTTATAATATCTATATTTTCTGATTTATTAAGATCTTCAAGAACAAATTCAAAACTTTCAGCATATTCTCTAATAATTTGTTTTAAAGTATTATTTAATTTGTCAACTATTTGAAAAGAAGCTATTTTACTTAATTTTTCTTCAATTTCATCTCTATCTAAATTTTTATTTTTAATTGTTTCAAAAAGTTTTAAACTATCAGGATTAATAACAGAATATGTTTCTCCATTTGGATTAAATCTATTATTAACAATTAAATGTTTATAGCTTTTTAATAAGCTTTTTGCGTATTTTAAAGTATCATTGTAATGAGTTATTTTTTGAATACCATCAAGAATATCTTCAAAAGAATTACAATCTTCAATATTAAAATAATATTCATCTTTATGTAAATTATTATTTATTTTTTGAATGCGTTTACTATGATTTTTTAAATTATGATGAAATTGATAAATAAGTGATTTATATTCATCGATTTTCTTTATAACATTTTCTTTATCTTTATTTTTTTCTAATTCTTTTTTAGTGCAACGTTTAAGAGTATCAATAATTTGTTTGTAATTTGATTTAACATTAATATCAATGTATTGAAAAAGCTCTTCTTGTGTATTTTTAGGGATAATATGATTAAATTGTTCTATATTGTTATCAATATATTTGTTAGCTAATTTAAGCGCTTCTGGTTCTATTTGTCCAAGATAAGACTCTGCTTCTTCAATATTTTCAGAAGGATTAATATAAATTTTAGAAGTAACATTATTAACAAATCCCACTTCTATATCTTTAGGTTTTCTTTGTCCATTTACATCGTAAACGAACTGTTTGTTATTAGGAAGATAAACAATAGCATGTACAGCTTCAAAAACGTCCTCATCAAAAACATCATCGAAATAATCCGCTCCGATTAAACCTATTTTTAAATTAGGATTTCTTTGTTGAAGTGCGAATGCAAACTCTAAACAGTACCCTTTTTCAAAAATTTCTTTATTTATATTATCAGTCATTTTTTTGTAATTTAGTTATTAATTACATTTTAGCACATCAAAAAAAATATAAAATAATTAATCTTTTAAATAATTGTATTTTTTAAAAAGAGTATTTAATAGGCTATCAATTTCAAGTATTTGCATACTTGTACAAAGTGGTTTTATTTTTTGTTTAAGGGCTAAATGAAACTTTTCGTTATCACCTCTGATAACTAACATTTTAATGATTTTAGTTTTTATATCACTAATAATGTCTTCTTTATTATCATTATCCAAGTCATTATTATTCAATTTAAAGATTTCCTGATTTAAATCATTAATGGTATCCTTTCCAAATAATAGAGATTGTAATTCTTTGAATAAATGAAACGATAAATCAATAGAAAGAAAATTATTAAAGTAGTGTTCTTTTATTTCTTTTTCAGTTTTATTTTTAAGTTTATCTTGTTTTATATCAAAATAAATTTCAATAAGAATATCTAAAAATATTTTTCTTAAACTATATTTTTTTGTTTTTATGTTAATAGGTTCTGGAACGTCTATATTTTCAGTTACTTTATTATTTAAGTTAGCTAATTTTTCAAGTTTTTTATTAAGTCTTTTTATATTTATTTCTAATTCTTCATTTTCTTTAAAAAGGTTTTCTATAAATTTTTGATTCATTTCAATTTCATCTTTTTTCATAACAATACTTTCTTCATCTTTTAAAGAATTAATTTCATTTTGTAAAGAAAAATTAATTTTTTGAAGAGAGTTTATTTTTTCTTGTTTGTTTTGAAGTTCTTTTTGAATTGCCTGAAGTTTCTTCTCAATACCAAATGTACAACCAGTTAATTTATAACATTCTCTAAAACCAAGATGTTCTATTGTTTGTATGTTAATAATATTTGCTTTATTTTCTTTATATGTTGATATTATTTTTTTTAAAAATTCTTTTTCAACATTATTATTAAATTTTTGAAAAGTACTATTCATTACTTTCTTTTCAGAAAAAGATTGCAAAGTTAGCATCTTTTTAAAGACAACAGAATATGGACATTCTTTACAACGATTAATATCAAATTCAATTTTGTTATTTTTATCCATAAACACCCCCTATATTTTTCATTATTTTAACATATTTTTAAAATTTTTCAATAATCTGGTTTTATTCTTTTGTTTAAGTTAGAAAAAGTAGCTTTTGTCTTGTATATTTAAAATGTTTCTTATTTAATATAATAATGTTCATTGTCTTTAATAAAGGTTTTTTTATTAAATTTAAATTTTTAGCATTGTTTTTAATATGGATGATTTCCATAATTTTTTCTAAATCATTTTCAATATTATCAGGTATCATCTTTATTTCTCTCTCGATCTTGTATAATATCAAAAAATATAAAAAAAAACAAAAAAAATAAATTGACTATATTATAATATAATATATAAATAAAAATAAAAATAAAAAGGAAAAAAAGTGACAATATACACAATAATAGGATTTGTAGGTGTGTTTTTATATCTATCAAGTTATTTTTTATTATCATTAAAAAAGATAGATGGAAATGGATCTAATTACATATTAATGAATTTATTTGGGGCTTCTTGTGTTGTTGTTTCATTAATAGAAGAGTTTAATGCCCCTTCGTTTGTAATACAAATTACTTGGATAATATTATCTATTATAGCACTAATAAAAATATTTTTTACTAAAAATGAAATAAAGAATGAAATAATAGAAGCCAAAGAAGAAATCATTGAAGAATTAGAAGAAGCAAAAGAAGCAATTGTTCAAGAAATACAAGATAAAGCAACGCCAAAAAAATAATTTAAATAAAATAAATATATGTTAAAATATAAATATAATAAAAAAAGGAAAAGATATGGCTAATACTGGTTATTATATTTATGCGTTTGATCGTGGTCAATTTTGGAAAAAAAATCAATATGGATATACAAATGATGTATTAGAAGCAGGATTGTTTGATTATGAAGACGCTATTGATATATTGAAATCTTCAAATCAAGTAGCAATAGAAGCTGAAATGGTACATATCTCAGATTTAAAAAGATTGAGTTCTATTCAAAAAGAATTTGGAGCTAAACCTAAAAAAGATATGTTAGATTGTGTATTAGATCTAACTGAAAAATATCACCCAACCAATCCATTAGAAATGGTAAAAGATAGATTAAAGGAAAATGGATATTATGCAGAAGAAGATATGTATCAACATTTAAAAAATGGTGAAACAAAAGCATATGCATTGTATCCACATGCACATAATAAAGGTTTAAATGTTGTAATAACAAGAATGGATTCTGGAAATTATGAGTTGGTTATCAATAAAATAAGTCTTGAAGCAAAAAACAATATTATTCCAGAAATAAAGAAAAAGAATAAATTAAAATAATTGACAAAAAAAATAAAACAAATATACTAATTTTAAGATTTGGAAAAGTTTAATGAATAAAAAATCACAATTAGTATTAAAAACAAAATTAAATAAATTATTTAATGATGCTCAAAACTCAAAAGATTCAGTCAAAATATGTGGTGACGAATTAGTAAATAGATTGAAATCTTATTCAAAAGAAGAAATTGACTATATTTTAAATGACGAATATTATTTAATAAAATTCATATCCAGATTAAATGATTATCCAGAATCAATGTGGTCAGGTAGAATGTTGAAGTTATTCAAGATAGCAATAACAACATTAAAAGAAATTCAAAAAAACTTAAATATAAAATATAAAATAACTCCAAGACTGTTAATTAATTCTTTAAATATTGAAAGTTTAATAGAAATATCAAACTTTCTTGAAGACAAAGAGAAGTCTGAGAATATAAGAGAGGAATTAAATAAATATCTTGAAGATTTACCTGGTTTTGTTGACATAAAAACCCCTCTTTCAGAAAGAACAAAAGTACAACATGAATTATTAGTATTACAAGTAACAGAAAAAATAGAAAAGTTAGAAAATTTTTTCAATTATAATAAAACCTGTTTTGTTAACTTGAAAAAATTAAGAATGTATGAAAAAGTAAGCAATTTTTAATAAAGAGGTTATTATGACATTAAATAATTGGATAACAGAAAATCATATATTACAAGAAAAAAAGAACTATAGTAAAGGTTGGTGGGATTATATTGAATTAGTTAGAAAAATAGAATCAAAAACTAATGCAAAAATAGAAGTGTTTTCAGAGTATGAAATAATGACACCCCCGCCTTCAGAGTTTTTAAAACTGCCATTAATTAAACTATCCTATAACGATGCTGATATTTATATCAAGGAAGATTTTTCTAATGGCGGTTTTCTTGATTGCTGGATGGTATCTGTTATATCTAAAAAAGAAGTCATAAATATAAGAAAACATATTAATGATATTAAAACAAAAGAAGAATTAAAAGAAAAAGGTTTCTTAGATAAAGTATATGACAATCAAATAAAAGTATTTAAAAAAGAGAATCTATTGTTTAATAGTTATAATGATAATCAAAAAAAATTCACCTTCACAGTAGAAGATGAATATGATTTATTTACAGCAATAAATATAATTGTCAAAAACTAAGCTAAAACTAACTTGGCTTAATAGTGTTTTTATTTTGAGGTTTTTCTTGAGAAAAAACCCCACTTTTTATTTCTCCACCAGACTTGACAAAAACAGACATTCTTCTTAATTTATTATCCTGATATTTAACCTTTTTAATTTCATTTTCAGCTATTAAATCAATTAACTGTTCAGCATCATCGGTATCAGATCCAATAACATTATAAGACCAATCAACTTTTTCTGAATTTCTATGATCGCCATCGAAAACAACAAATGTTAAAGAATCCATTCTGCTTAATTGATTTGCAAAATCTTCTGTTTTTTTATTAGCATAGTTATCTTTAATTTTTTCAGAAAGTTCTTGTATATTTATATTTGAATCATGTTCAATTAAATGTCCATATGCATTAACTGCATGTTGAAGTATTGAAGTTGCTTTGTTTGTCATTCCTGCTGGTAATACATAACCATCCATATCTCTTTTTATTGTTATTTCGTTGGAAAAAGGTTTATCTTTCATGGAATCTCCTATATAATTTTTTGTTTATTAGTTTGTTTAATCTCTTGTTTAGGTTTATGATTTTCAACTAAATTAAATAAATTTTCAACTCTTTCTTTCGCTTTTTTACCGCTTTCTTTTGATTGTGTTAATATATTTCTATATTCTTCGAGAGTAAGCTGTTCGAATTTATCAGCAACTTGTGGTTTGAGTAATTGAAAATCATTGAAATGTTTTTTAAAAGAAATAGAATCAGCCATTAATCTAACATTATGCAAGTTTCTAATTGCGACAAAAGGATTTAAAACACCAAATGCAGTTAAATCAATATTATGTTCTTTATCAAATGTTTCTTCAAGACTTGCAAATCCAGTTTTTAAATGTGCATCATTAACTTTTAAAAAGAAGTCTTCAAATTTTTTGCATTCTTTTGCTCCTTTAAAAATTGCTTCTTCTACATATTTTACTCTTTTACTCATATTATCACTCCTTGTTTATATTTTAACATAAATAATGCTTTAAAAAAAATTTTTAATGTGTTATTATCTGATACAAATAGGTTTATTAAAGAAAATATTTAAGATGAAAATAGGTAAGATTTGTATATTATGTATAAGAGAATTATTATATTATGCCTTTGTAGCAGGTATAATGATTTATGGATTTAATATTGCTTATAATATTAATGAAAATAAAAATATAAAAAAAGGTTATGAAAATAGTTATTATAATTTGTTAAATAGTTTACCCAAATGTAAATACAAAGAAGAATTAAAAGAAATAAAAAGCATAGATATTTCAAGTATAAAATATAGTATAAAGGAGGATAAATTATGCAGATCATAAAAAAAATATTTTTTATACTTCTTGTTTCTTCTTTAATAATAGTAGCAATAGAATTTTACCAATATTCGTGTGAACAAAAAGAAAAATATAACAAATTAGGTTCTCAAAAATTTAAAGAAGAATTAGTACTAAGAATGAAAGAATTAAATAATTCTACTTGTATATATAAGGATTCATATAAAGAAATAATGTCAGAAGAAGAATTCAAAAAAATATGTATTAAAAATTAGAAATTTTGTCTACATTTTTTTGTATATCTGGAATATATATTAAATTTTCTTTCTCAAAGTTAATAAGATATTCATTTAAATAGTCTTTATGTATAATGAAATAATAATGTTTTCCAATTTTGATTTTCATAAAATACTAATTCAATATAACTAATATTTTAAAAAAGAGTTTTATTAAAAACAATACTTTCTTTTAATATTTTTTTCGACATATTTAAAAAAAGAGTAGCTTAATTTATCGTTTATATAAAGTATATAAAAAAATTAAGAAACAACTGAATGTTTCTTAATTAAAAATAATAGCTATATTGAATTTTATGAACTATGGAAGATACCGACACTAAAACCACCAATGCCTAAAAAGAATCCAAAATCATACCATCCACCATTATTATAAATAGCATAAACAGCAATATCATTTGAAAATAAGGAACATATCCAAGAAATAGGAAATATTATTCCATGCCATAAACCATGTAAAAATCCTACTTGCTGCATTTCAGCAGCTTGTTGAAAACTAACAGCGTCAGCACAACCAGTTAGTGTTAAAATTGCCATAAATAAAAATAAATATTTAAATTTGTTTTTCATAATATTCTCCTTGAGATATGTTTATTATAACATAAAATAAAAAAAAAACAAAATTAAAGAGAAATTTTAGCTTTATTATTCATTTGTTTTTTGGTATTATTTAATGTATTTCTTATCTGTTCTTGAATACTAATTAACTCAGAATCTTTTGGATTATTAAGAAAAGCTGCTGGTTTTCTTCCATCAAGTTGTCTTTCAGAGATATGATTTGGATCTGCTCTTAAAAATGAGTATTTTTGAATATTTTCAACATTAAAATCAATATTAAACTTATTATAAGATTCTTCAATTTTATTAACTTCTATTAATGATAAATTAGTAAAATCCATAATAGATTGTTTAATTTCTTGTTTGCTTGAATTAACATTAACCCCTTGTGGCAAAATAGGTCTAAAAATATTAATAATTCCTATATCAATACCTTCTTTCTGAGACATATTACCAATGGATTCAAAATCAAAATTATTTAAAATATCAGAATAATCTTGTTTTGGTTTTTTTACATTTGAGAGTTGTTTATGTAATTTAATAAAATCAATAATTAATTTACTCATATAATTTTGATCTTCCTCTGAATATGTTTGAGATTTTAATCCATTTTCTATAACTTCAATAATTTCAAAATCATTATATTTTGTTTTATGGTTATAAATAAAATCATTTAAAAATTCAACTTTTTCATTTTCACTTATTTGATTAAATTTAAGTAAAAATTCTTGTTCATTGGCATATCTATTATCAGAACACACAAAAATAAAATTATCATTATTTTCAATATCACTTTTCATAGATTGAGCAGTAAGTAACATATTTATATTGGGATTAATTTTACGTAATACTTCGTTTCCTAAAAATACTTGTAAAAATTTCCTCATATTCATATCACCATATACATTAATATCATGTCGTTCATCTTTTAAAATATTTAGTGTATCCATTTCATCTTTATCAATAAATATTTCTTTAATATGTTTTGGTAAATTTTTAGCAACAATTGTTTTTATAACTTTCGAGAAAGAAACAGGTATAACGTCACGTTGAATGATATCAGGTAAAGAATCAAGAACGTAATCTTTACCATGTCCTGCTGTACCATTAATTATAAGTGTGTTTTTATTAGAGAAATTCATAATGTTTCCTTTGTTTTTTTTTTTTCATTATAACATAACAAAAAAAAATCTAAATTTCTCCTGAGAAGAAAGAGCATTCATCAGTTTTCATTCTGTGAGAAATAAAGCTTCCTTCATAATGAAATCTTATTTTTGCTTTTGTTAACTTATTAACTTGTGATTTTTTAACAGTACCAAGCATAAAAAATGCATCTTGAGGTAGTTGAGATAAATTAACATCATTTATTTCAAAAACATGATCTGGATAATTTTTTCGACCATATTCTTTTTCAACTAAATGATAAATTGGTTTGGATTCACCATTAATAATAACATCTTTAACGCCATTATTAGTATAAAGTAAATAGTTATTATGAATAAAATAGTTATTGGAAATTTCTGAAATAAATTTATAATAATCCCATTCATAAAAATAATAAGAAGTATCTTTAATATTAAACCAAGAAAAAAGAGTTTTTATTTTACTTAAAATTCTATTATTTTTCTTAGAAGACATGTTGATATTAACCATTCTTTGGCATTTTAAATAAGTACTTAAAAAATATTTAATTAATATTTTTTTCAATAATCCTGTTTTGCGATATTCTTTTGTAAATTTAAAATCAGTTAAATACCAATATTTATAAGTTTCATTATTATCAGTGATGGTTTTTAATATATTAGTGCCGACACCTACAACTTTATTATTTTCATCTTGAATAATAAAATAATAAATATCTCCTAATCTTTTAAAAAAGGAAAAATAATCACCAGTTTCTTTACCATGAGCAATAGTATATTGTCTACTTCCAAGTAAATAATTAAATTCTTTTTCAAATTCTTGTAAAATAGGTGAGTATCTTTTAAAATCCTCTTCATTTTTAATCTTTTTTATTCTAATCATATAACCATCACTAAAAAAATATTGCATAACAGTTTAAGGATAATATTAGCATTGAAAATTTTCTTAGTCAATAAATAAATAAGTTTTTTTAATTGACATCATATCTATGATTATATATAATAGCCCGAAACGAGAGAGTGTAAATTAATGGAACAACAATTAATAACAGAAGTTACTGGTTATTTTGGATTACTATTAGCATTATTAGCATTAACATTTAAAAACGACCTTCATTTTAAAATAAGCCAAACATTTAGCAGCTTATTCTTTTCTATACATTTTTATTTATTAGATTCCTATATAGGAGCAATCACCTGTGGTTTAGGTTTTTTATCATTATCTATTGCTATTTGGAAAAACAATAAAAAAATAAATAATATATTTTTTGGTATTTATATTATTTTATTAATATATGCAATTTACAATTTTCAATTAGAACAATGGTATGAAATATTACCTGCGATAACAAATATATTTTGGATAACAGCTTTTTTATATCTTAGTGGACAAAAAGCAAACTTAATGCTACTTCATGTTGTTTTATTATGGACGTTATATGCAATTTGTGTAAATTCAATTCCTAATTTAATGACACAGTTTACGGTTTTATTATTTTTATTAATAAGAATGTATAGACTATCTGATATAAACAAAAAAGTACAATTGGTATAAAAAGGGGTGAAATATGACATTAACAGAATTGTTGAAAGATAAAAATAAATTACAAAAAATAGAAAAAAAGACTAAAAAAATTATAAAAGAAAATGAAAAAATAACTGACAGATTAACATTTTTATATTCTTTTATAAGTGCATTAACTGTTTTAATAATATTTGGGATACCTTCATTGTTAACATTAATTCCATTATTTTTTCTTAATTATATCTTCTTCTTTTCAATTATTTTGTGTCATAAAAAAATAAGATCAACTAAATATCCTAAATCCTATAAGTATAGAAGATTATTTAAATTTTTTAATGCTAAAACGGAAAAATTAGTAAAGAAAAATAAACATTTTATAAAAAATGTAGATATTGAAAAAAATAATAATTATTATTTTGAT
>Ga0208830_1000771_pt1 | contig 15173 bp, 9 predicted proteins | sample DeeseametaMP2634_FD_184169 | JGI IMG/M metagenome (GOLD analysis project Ga0208830, IMG submission 184169) | Marine microbial communities from the Deep Atlantic Ocean - MP2634 (SPAdes) | ecosystem: Environmental > Aquatic > Marine > Oceanic | place: Northeast of Antigua and Barbuda, North... | reverse complement strand
TGCTGACCAGTGCTCAGACAGAACATCTGACACAGGTTCTGTGTTCCAACGGTGCCTTGTTGAGTCTGATCGCCGGGGAAGGAGAAACAGAAACTGTGTTCACCACTGTTTCAGAAGCGGATTCAGGGCTTAATCGTCTCACTGCAACGGCGTCTGCACATGATGTGATTGCCGGCTGGAATACAGATTCGAAAGTACTGAAGCTGTTTAATGTTGCGGGGTCTGACGTGCAGAGCGCAGACGTTACCGCTGGCATTGCGTCCTCTTTAATTCTTGATGTTGCGGCACTGACCAGTGACGAGCACGACGTACTGGGCGTTCTCGGTTCGGATGGAAAATTCTTCGCGTTGTCCTTCCATGTCGAAGAATCCGGTGCAGAAGTCGAAAATAGTAACGCTTTTGCACTTGCAAGCGGTCAGACCTGGTCGGCGCAGAATAAAGTTCTGGCTGATAGCGAAGCCTTTATTGTCGTGAATACAGATAATCAGACGCTTTATTTTATTGATGGCCACGAGGGTGGTGACTATCACCTGCATTCGAGCTTAGTCGGTGATGCCAGTCTGGCGTCGCTTTCTGATGCTGTGCTTGCGCACGTCGGGGAATCTCACGACGAAGAAGGGCACGAAGAAGAGGGACATGATCACTGATCATTTTCCTGAAGCCCTGGCCCGGATACGATAAGTCTCCGGGCTTTTTCCGTTTATAATTTTGAGCAGTAATTATTTATCAGGTTATTTATGCGTCGCTATTTATCTCTCCTCCCGCTTGGGTTGCTGACCTCTCTGTCTCATGGGGAAACTCCCGTGACCCTCGATACGATTGTGGTAACAGGCGGTGGTGATCGTTCCGTGTACGATACCGCGCAACCTGTCACCGTTGTAGGGAGTGAAGAGCTCGATAAAAACGCGGGCGATAATCTGGGAAGTCTTCTGGAAAAACTTCCGGGCGTTTCTAATGCCGCGTTTGGTGCTGGGGTTGGTCGGCCAGTCATCCGGGGGATGAGTGGTAGCCGGGTAAAAATTCTGCAGAACGGCACGGATACGTCAGACCTGTCTGCCATGAGTTCAGATCACAGCCCAATGGCCGAGCCAAGTGCGGGCGAGCAGGTTGAGATCGTCTATGGCCCTGCGACTCTGCTTTATGGTGGTGGGGCGATCGGTGGGGTCGTTAATGTGATTGACGGTCGTATCCACGAAATCGTGATTCCGGGCATGAATGGTCAGGTTTCTTCTAAGCATTCGACGGTTGATGACGGGCAGCATCTGGAAGCGGTTGTTGATTTCGGAAAAGGAAACTGGAACCTCCATCTCGACGGCTTTACCCGTGAGGCATCAGATTATGCCAGTGGAGAAAGTGGCGATATTCCAGCGGGCAACAATTCGGGAACAATTGAAAACAGCGACACATCAGGCAGTGGTGGTGCCGTAGGCCTGAGTTGGGCGAATGGGCGCAACGGATTTATCGGTGGCTCCATCAGTACTCTGGAGTACGATTACGCCGTGCCTAATCTGGACGGCGAAAGCTTTAGGGTGATGCCGGAACAGATCCGCTATGATCTGAAAGGCGCCTGGACGCCGTTAACTGGCGTGATCGAAGAATGGCGCTCTGAGCTGACATTCAACGACTATGAGCACGCGGAAACAGGGCACCGGAATGACGATGCGAATGCTCCGTTTGTTGATATCGGTTTGTTCGATAAAGAAACCTGGGAGTTCGTTACCCGACTCCGTCACGCTGAAATTGGTGGCTGGCATGGTCACGCAGGGGTTCAGTACACCCGACAGAATCTTGAGTTGTGTCACGACCACAGCGGTTGTGAAGGTATTCCGTCTTTCAATGATGACTGGGACGGCAATATTGGATTTAACCTTGAGAACAGCGACCGCGAAGGGGATCTCTACGGGCACGATACTCCCATGCCTCTGACGGAGACCGAGCAGGTTGGCGTATTTATTGTCGAACACCGAGACACCTCATTCGGATCACTGGAGCTTGGTGCGCGTGTCGATCAGGTCACGGTCTCTGCGGATCCGTCATCCATCGATCCGCTATGGCGTCAGGATGACCGTTATTACGATGATTACACCTTTACGCCGACAACATTATCGGCGGCTGGCACCTGGCTTTTAGATGAAACGCAGAGAATCGGACTGAGTATTGCCCGTGCTCAGCGTGCGCCTGAAGCGCCGGAATTATTCTGGAATGGTGATCATCACGCGACCTTTGCTTTCCAGCTGGATAATCCGGATCTGGATGTTGAAACCGCGCACACGATAGACATTAACTGGATCTGGAATACTGACGATAGCGAAGTCCGCCTGGCGACATACTATTATCAGTTTAAAGATTATATTTATAACGACCTTAAAGGCGTGACGGATCCCTTCCATGGGAATGATGTTTATCGTCATGAGCAGGAAGACGCGACCTTTACTGGTGCTGAAGCCAGCTGGTCTCAGCAACTGTCTGAAAACTGGGCGTTCGATATGAGTGCGGATATCGTCAGTGCCCGGTTAGTCGACGGTGGTAGTTTGCCGCGAACGCCTCCCGCCAGCCTGTTGATGGGTCTTGACTGGATGAGCAGTCAGTGGGAGGCGCGTGCTGAAATACGTGCGGTGGCCGAACAGACAGAGACGGCAGAAAACGAAGACAACTCTGATGGTTTTTTGATGGTAAATGCGTCCGTGGGTTACCTGTTTATGATGCCATCGTCTGAATTAACTGTCAGTCTCGATGGACGTAATCTGACGGATCAGTATGCCGTTAATCACGTTTCTTATCTTAAGCGTGCGGCGCCGTTACCGGGGCGTGACATCCGCCTTGGCCTGCGTTGGGCGTTCTGACTCTACAGGTATCAGAAGACCTCTTCTGATACCTGTTTTTCCAGGCAGGAAGGTCAGTGTGCTTCCTGCTCTGTTTTATCCCAGGATGGGAATGGGTCGGGCAGGGTTTTCCAGAGGCTTTTACCCGCCAGCAGCTCGTCGTCACTCAGGAGGCAGTCGTCGAGTGCCTGAGTAAACCCCCGACGATCAAGATTCTGACCAATAAACACCAGCTCCTGGCGCATGTCTCCGAAAGGTTCTGCCCATTGCGACTGGATCGAGGCGAGATAGTCCGGGTCCTGAGGCCAGTTTTCTTGCGGCACTGCCTTCCAGAACATACCGGCGAATCCGTAGCGTGCGATGCCTCCTGCCTGACTCCACTGGCCTGCAAATTCAGGGCGGCTTGCCAACCAGAAATATCCCTTCGACCGGATCAGCTTTCCGTGAGATCGGGTATTGTGGAGAAAATCATAGAATTTACCCGGATGAAAAGGTCGGCGTGCGGTATAGGTAAAGCTGGTGATTCCATATTCTTCGGTCTCTGGAATATGCTCTCCGCGCATTTCTTTCAGCCATCCCGGCGCCTGCTGGGCGCGCTCAAAATCGAACAGACCGGTGCCCAGAACTTCTCCGATATTGATGTTGCCGTGGCGGATAGGTATTACCCGTGCCTGTGTGTTCAGGGTTGTAATAATGGCCTGCAGACGCTCCACATCGGCGGCAGGTGCGAGGTCGGTTTTGCTGATAAGGATAACATCAGCAAATTCGATCTGATCGACAAGAAGGTCGCTGACACTGCGTTCGTCGTCTTCTCCCAGTGATTCGCCTGTGTCGCTCAGAGCTTTGGCTTCGTCGTAATCATGAAGAAAGTTAACGGCATCAACTACAGTGACCATAGTATCCAGAGTGGCAATATCAGACAGCGATTCGCCATTTTCATCGGCAAAGGTAAATGTCTCGGCGACCGGAAGCGGCTCGGAGATACCTGTGGACTCGATAACGAGGTAATCGAATTTTCTTTCTTTGGCCAGCTTGCCTACTTCGATCAGCAGGTCTTCCCGCAAAGTACAGCAGATACAGCCATTACTCATTTCAACCAGCTTTTCTTCGCTGCGATTCAGCGTCACTTCGTTGCGTACGAAGTTTGAGTCGATATTGATCTCGCTCATATCGTTGACGATGACAGCTACCCGGCGCCCCTCCCGGTTGTTGAGGATGTGACTCAGCACGGTTGTCTTGCCAGCGCCCAGAAACCCCGACAGCACAGTGACCGGCAACTTTACCTGCACGGGCGGTTGCTCTTTGTTCGTTGTGTACATTATCTCATCTCACGTTGCTCATATTTCCTTTATGGTAATATATATTGTTATAACATAACAATAATGCTGGCGTGAGACGGCGCTGGGACTTGCCTCGTAAAATGAAGCGATGACGAGTCAGAGGGCAAGTGAGCGGAGAGGTAAGCGGAGAGGTAGGCGGATAAGTGAGCGGGTTGTCTTGAGTGCTGCCGCGAGGGGGATTTATAGTGCTGGTGGGCGTACAAAGAAATGTGCCGCCCAAGGGGCGGCACGGTGAAGATCAGTTGAGGAAGCTGTCCATAGCAGCTTCAAGCGTTGGCAGGGTGCTGCCCGTTCCTTCACTGAAGTAGTAGCTGTCTTCTTTTACTGATACATCAAACTTCTGTTCGTAGCTGTCAAACCCGGTCAGGTTGTCCGCGATTTCCGTGCGACTGATGGTGACGTTGTTACTGGCAGTCGCGGTATTCGCCGAGTTAATCCTGTAGCGGTTCGCAACATTGTTCTCGACGATGATGTTTTCAGGCAGGTACTTGCCTGATTTATCTTTCTCGGTCTGCACCCACATATAGCGTCCGGTGGCATCATCACTGACGGTCACCGTGTTGTTTTTGATCACACCGTCGCGACCCCAGAAAATGGTGATGCCATGCCAGTGGTTGCTGATCAGCGTGTTGTTAGCGATCTCAAAGTTGGTGTACAGACCATCGAACACCACGATACCTTGTCCGGCAGACTGATACGGTCTGGTTGGGTCGGTACTCGCCTGATAAAAGTTGTTGCTAATTTTCACGTTGTCGAATTCGGTGCCCAGCGGGTAAGCAAACCCCTGAATAAAGTCATCGTGATTAGCGTCGCCATCGTCACCGCTGACGTAGTGGTCCAGACCAATGTTGCCATCCAGGGTGATGTCTGAACCGAGAGGGCGCATAAAATCAGCCGAGATATTTTTAATCAGGTTGTTTTTAATCAGTGCTTTCAGTGACTGAATTTCCTGACTCATTGCGTTATCGCGTACGTAAGTCGAGATGCCCATACGCAGATTGGTCAGTTCATTTTTATAGGCGGTAGAGCACTTACCACGACGGAACATAATGCCGCTGCCAACTTCCTGCCATTTCTGAGCATCCCAGTATTCGTGATCATCGCCGCCACTGATGTGGTTGTGATCGAACATAATGTTGTGAGTATCGTAAGTTGATACCAGGAATCCACTAGTATCCTTGCCTATATCCAGACCAGTGAAGCGGATGTTCTTAACGTAAGACAGTGAAACGCTGCCAATTGAAGCACCTTCTTCGCCGATAATCGTTAACCATGGAGCATCGACGTCCATCAAGTTGCTGTGACGTGAACTCAATGAGAGAGAGTCTTCATGTCTTCTGAGTTTTACCGTCATGCCCGCTTTAATCGTGCCATCGTTAAACAGTTCCTGCAGGCTGCGTGGCTCTGAATCATCCAGCACCAGAACTTCGCCATAGCCTTCCTGCGAGTATTCGCGACAGGATGGATACACGGGCAGTGCTGGCATAGCCGACTCAAGTGCGATCGGTGCTTCAGGTTCTTCTACTTCGACAGTGCGGTACGCCGCGAACGCTGAAATATCGAACGGAGCATAATCTTTGTTGTGGTAGCGGCAGAAACCGACCGAAACCCGAGTGGTGTCGAATGTCAGTTCGTGGCTCAGGGCGCTACCACCTGCACGGCCGCCGATGCCTTTGTATTGCCCATTGCCCCAGGTCAGCAGGCGGAGTGATAGTTTATTTTCGAGAGCTTCCTGTGGGTCGATCTGAAGGGTGACGTGTTCACCAGTTTTGAAATCGACGTTGATATTTTTCACTGAACAGTAGTGTCCGCTTTCCGGAAACTGATAGGTATTGCCAGTCAGAGACGCATTACTGCCTTCCAGTTTAAAGCCCACAGAAGACAGGTCGTCTGTATTAACGATGTCTTCATTGACGTACTTTGCAGACGACAGGGCACTGAGGGTTGAAAGTGCGATGACTGTAGTCAGTTTCCCAGGATTAAACTTCATATGACCTCCACAAGGACAAGCTGATTCGAAGCAACTCGATATTAGCAGTGAGAATTTCGTGAGGAGGGTGGGCACACAATTTAATACAGTGTTAAAAACTGAAATTAATGTATTTTTTAGGTTAATTGATAGTTTTAAAAATATAATAAAATCAATTGGTTATGGTTTTATGAATTGCAATAAATTACATGCCGGAAATGAAGGTTTACAGTAAGCTCGTTGCTGTATTGTGATGGCCATCACAGGGGGATTTTTCTTAACAGGCCCGGTATATCGCTGGTGAGAGGAACAGGAAGGCATCAGAGCAGAGGCCGGTGTTGCCCGCCTCTGCTCTGCAAGGCTCAGTCGAGTTCCTGTTCGGCGAAGAGCGCAGGCAGGAAGTACTGCAGCATCTGCATTTCCTGAAGCGCGTGTTTACCCAGTTCGTCGGTAAAGCCAGGCATTACCCAGTTGAGGAAGAACGGCACGTTGAAAGTTGAGCGCATCACAATGCCATCGCCTGTGGCGTTCATCTGGTATTCGTGAATCATGTCCTGAGGCATGATCCCGCTCAGGCCATCAAGGTCTGTTTTTGCATACAGCCAATGGTTGTATTCAACGCGTTCAGCAGCATCTTCTTTTGGTAGCCAGGTGATCAGCAGGGCGTTTTTGTAGGGCCCCAGATATTCGACAACCCGCTGGACCGCACCCACTGAGTAGGTGGTGTTGTTTGGGCTGGATGGCGCCTCGAGCCATTCAAAGCTGAGGTGAGCGGTCGGGTGCCAGCGTTGGTAGCGGTAGGTGCTGTCAATGTTATCCCACCACCAGTTCATCATGTCGGGAGTCAGGCCTTTAATTTCCTGGTCGACAATCACTGTACGGAGCCAGAAGCCATTCTTCTCTACACGATAGGTGCCACGGGATTCGAGTTCTTCTTCAATGAATTCTTCCTGAAACATATCCGGCAGGAAGTCAGTCATATTGTTCAGGTCAGTACGCAGGTGTTCGGTGACTGTGGCGCGGATACCCGGGAAGGCAACAGCAACGACATCAGGGAGAAGCAGCGTTGCATGAACATCGGTCCCGGTCAGGCTTTCATCCGGGGCATAGTCGTACACCAGCCAGCCATTGCCCGGCACTGAGAGATCTTCAAGGCCACGGAAGCGGATTTCCGCGACCAGCTGATAGTCGCCTGCGGCGGTGTTAAAAGGCTCGTCCCAGGTCACCTGAGTGTCTATGGTAAAACCACCCAGGTATTCCGTCAGGTTCTGAACTGTACCTGTGGCCAGTTCCAGGGTCGCTGCATCTGCAGGGGGAACGACCAGCTCGTAGCCCACATGGTGTTCTGGATTCCAGTCAATAAAGCGCTCCTCGGTGCGGATGTTATTCCACCACCAGTCGAGCATCTCCGGAGCCACGTCTTCAATATTCTGATCGAACTCCAGGGCGATGCTATAGCCTTCCGGGAGTCCGGCCTGAGCATTGCCAGCCGCAATCACCAGCGCGAGTGTAGTCAGGGTTTTTTTCATGTTCAGATCCTTTTGGTATTTTTATAGTACGATTGGATTATATTGGTAGGACGCCCCTTTGCAACCACATCTGAGGCCAGAATTCGTCAGGAAACATGCATAGGAGGGGCAGGGAAGGTATGATCAGACTAACAATAAGAGAGTGAATTGCAGTGAGAGAAGCCAGAAGCCCCGGCCGTCGCAGTGCCGATGAAGCCGCCCGTACCCGCCGGGCTATCCTTGATAATGCGTTGCGCCTGTTCTCAGAGAAGGGCTTTGATCTGACCAGTGTGCGTGAAATTGCCGCAGCGTCCGATATCAGCCATGGTGTTCTTCGTTATCACTTCGGGTCTAAGATGGATATCTGGATCAGTGTGATGGATCGCGCCTTTGATCTGTATCGCGAAGAGATGATGCCCGTGGTTGAAGCGGCGGTAGATTCTGATAACGCCCTCGAAGCCTTCCGTAAGGTGGTCTCAGTTTTTATCCGCCTGACGTGTGAACGACCTGAGTTCGCACGGTTATTCATTCGTGAAACCAGCCAGCAGGGGCCGCGTGCAGATTACTGTCAGGCAAACTTTTCGGCCCTGCACCTGGCCATTGGCGAGCTGTTCAATCGAGCGCGGAGTCAGTCGTCAGCGTTAGAGTTTCATTCTAACGACTCGTTCTTTTATGCCCTGATGAGTCTTACTCACTTCCGTCTGTTACATCCCGGAGTGGCGTTTGCGCCTGAGCTGCAAGACAGTGAACAGGTTCAGGCCCTGGTCATGAAGGTGCTTTTCCGCTGAAAACATTGCCTGATCCCTTAAATAATGCGGGCAAGGTCACATTACCGATCTTCTTTGTAGGACATTTCTTACACAGCATTGAGTAGTGTCTCAATAGCGTCTAGGCTGGTATTAACTAACCGGATGTTCACAGTACAGGGTGTTGTACGTCATTCAGAGGAAAAAACGCATGAACCTTACTTTGCTGAGGTCTCTGGGAGTCGCTGCTGTCTCTGTTATGAGCCTCACGTCACTGAGCGTATCTGCTGCTGACGAGACTGCTCCTGAGACAGAAAGCCCGGTAGTGATTGCCATTCCGAATTTTGATGATGACCCTGAGAACGGCATAGAACATCCGTTAGTAGAATTCATCCGCACCTGGGAGGGGCTCTCGGGTCGCGAGCTGTTGATTGAGCGCTTTCCTTTTAAACGTTCAATGAAAATGGCTACCTCCGGTCAGGCCGACTTTCACTTTCCTCTGATCAGAGATCCGGAAGTCGATGCCGCGGGTCTGCCGTTTGATTATTCAAGCACCCGTATTACTACCGTGAATTTCGTGCTCTACACCCGTGAGGGTGAGACGATTGATATGGAACATCCGGAGAACTACCGGTTGACGACCCACGGTGGACACGGAAATCTGTTTCCGTTCCCGATTGAGGAAGATTACTCAGTAGAAGGGTCGCTGATGAAGCTGAAGACTGGCCGTATCGACGGGTATATCTTTGCCGACAATGCTGGCGACCCGGTGATTCTTGAACTGGGTCTGACAGGTATTCAACGCAGTCTGTACAAAGTGTACGACGTCCATGCAGTGATTGAACGGGGGCCGCGTGGAGAAGCTGCCGATCAGTTCATCACCGACACTATGAACAAAGCCCGCGAGGCCACTCTGCCGGCGGTTGTTCAGGGTATTCCATACAACGACTGGCAACCACGCGAGCATGTGACGCCCGCGGTGGTTCAGAAGTAAGACGTTTACTGGCTGAGCCAGTGGTTGATCTGATCTGAGGCAAGGCGGATCAGGTCGCCCTGTGCCAGATTTACGTCGATCAGATGCAGGCCCCATCCTTTCACTACAATCAGCTCTCCCCGATATTCGTCGGCCCTTGGGTCGTCGGCATCAATCTCTATGCTTACCTCAAGATAATGAGTGCCGTCGCTGTTGCGGATACATTGACCAGAGAACTGTCCGGGAACGCTGTAAAAATCCGCTTTATTGCGGGCCGACAGGTTTTTCCACCAACTGCGGTACGGGCCACCACTGCCTTTTATTGCCAGTAACACATCAAATGCATAGGGCTGATCAAACGGCAGGCGCACGTCCAGAGCTTCTTCACCTCCGGCGAGCGCAGCGGGATGGGTGCAGGCCATCTCAAAACCTTCTGATGGGGCTGCGCCGAAGCGGGGTGTTGCCAGTTCCGGGTCATCCTGACGGAAGCTGGAGTAAGCAACCACACAGCCACTCTGGCCTCCATGAGAACAGAGTGGTGTTTCGCTGAAAGTACCGCCGATGGTGCCGCCGACCGGTACTTCAATACCGGTACCGATCAGATGCGCAGCGACCAGGCGGGACTGCCGCTCGGGTTGACCCTCAAACTCTTCCTGAATCAGTCGCGCCAGCAGGCGGGCCCCCTGGGAGTGCCCGACGAGCAGAACGCCGCGTCCCTGATTTTCATGGGTCAGATAATGCAGAAAGGCATTACGGACATCGGCATAGGCGGTTTCGTTAGCTGCGGCCAGGGTGTCTTCTGACACAAGACCGTCACCCAGAGCGCCTATACCCAGATAGGTAAGAGTCCGCTGACGGTAAACCGGAGCGTACTGGCGACAGATTTCTCCGTAACGACCGAATTGAATGGCGGTGGTGTCTTTTTCCTGAGCATCCGGACGCAGGTTGCTACTGGCTGTGATATCCGTCGAGGCCGTCGGGTACACATAAAAGCAGTCGATCGCCGGAGAGGATTCGATATATCCCGGCATAACCGAGCTGCTGCCGTTGGCTGCGACCGAAATAAACGACTGATCCCGCTGGCAGACGTTGTTGTTGTCAGCCAGTTGCGGATGGCAGAGCCACAGGTCGTTGTCGCTGTAATCCGGATCTTCGGCTGCGTTCAGCAGTGCAGACGGTGTCAGCAGCAGAGCAACGAGTATCAGCTGAAAAATGCGCATCATGATTCCTTATTATTTTTTCAGAGCATTCTACGCGGTGGATTCCTGCAGTCACTGACCGAACTGACAGGGTTACGAACTGGCCTGCAAAGCGGCGTTGCTTTAAGAGGGAGCAGAAGAGGGACAGAAGAGAAAAACAAAGACACAGGGCACGAAGAAAGCGTGCCCTGTGTGATCAGAATTGCAGGTTGGTCGTGATTACTGAGAGGTCAGCTGATCCTCTTCGCCCTTATAGTAGGCCTCGACGCGTGGATTCATCACTTTAAACCAGAGTGAAGGAATCAGAGCGAGAACCACCATGGTGGCGTAACCGCTTGGCAGCTGTGGGCTTTCGTCGTGGTGACGCAATACCTGATAACGACGTTTCGGATAGGCGTGGTGATCTGAGTGACGCTGCAGCTGTACCAGGAAGAGGTTGGTCAGCAGGTAGTTGCTGTTCCAGGAATGGTGGATCGTCGTACGCTCATAGCGACCGTTCTCCAGCTTGCGGCGATGCAGACCGTAATGTTCGATGTAGTTGACGATCTCCAGCAGAGTGAATGCGAAGAAACTCTGAGCGAAGAAGTAAGCCACGCCTTCCCAGCCCCAGATCAGACCGCTGGCAACGGCCAGCAGGGCCGAAATGCTGTACCACCAGATCAGCTCATTGCTCAGGCTGAAAGGTGACTTACCCTTACGACGCAGTTGTGCCGCTTCAAGCTTCCACGCATTAAGGAAGTTGTGCAGGTAAGCGTGTGGCAGAAACTGATAAAGAGTCTGGTTGTAGCGTGATGACGAGGCGTCTTCAGGCGTAGAAACATGCACGTGATGGCCACGGACGTGCTCCACTTTAAACCCGGCGTAGCAGACGGTAGACAGCAACAGACCACCCACCCACTGCTCAAGACGGCTGTCTTTGTGAATCAGCTCATGACCGACATTGATTGCCACAACGCCGCCCAGTGTACCGATGGACATGGCCAGGCCAATCTGTCCCAGCAGACCGATCTCAGGGCTGGTAAACAGGAAGCCCGCGTAGGTGATCGCAGCGACCTGGAAGGGCAATGTCATGATCGTGAGAAAACGGTACCACTTCTCTTCAGACATGGCTGGCACGTCGTCTTTTTCGTCAGGGTTAAACGGGTCCTGACCAACGATGTGATCAAGCACCGGAATCACACCGAATACAAATACGATTGGAAAGAAGAACCAGAGGTCGTTCATGCCAGTGTAGCGCCAGATTTCGCCCACCAGAGGTACCAGCAGTGCTGGAATCAGTACCAGCAGGTAACCCAGCTTCTTCAGCTGCATACGCCAGTCATCAGCACGGATGGTTTGAGCAGTAGCCTGTGTCATACGTTGATCCTTGTCAGGGTTTTTATAGTTTGATTGTTATATTGTCCTACAATCTAACAGATCCAGATCTGAGTAACAGGTGCGACTGAGACAAATGACGGCTGAATTCCGTGGCAGTTTGGCCTGATGTGTTACTATGCGCGCGGATATGGCCTTCCTGAATGTTTTATGAAATTTGTTGCACACGAAAGTCTGGCAGAAAAAATCGCAGCGCATCTGGCTGAAAGGATCATTAAAGGTGAGCTGGTCTCGCGTGAGCGGATTCAGGAAGCCCGGGTGGTTGAAGAGTTGCAGGTCAGTCGCGGTTCGGTCCGTGAAGCCCTGTTATTGCTGGAATCCAGGCACCTGGTGACCATACTTCCGCGTCGTGGTGCTATGGTGGCCGAGTTGACCCCAGACCGGGTGCACGGGCTTTACGACGTCTATGAGGCACTGCTGACACTGCTGGCAACCCGCGTGGCAGAACTCTGGACCGAAGAGAACAAAATGCCACTGTTAAATCAGGCCATGGCACTTCAGGCTCCTGAACTTCAGCGTGACAAGTACCGCTTTATGTTGGCGGGCTTCGACCTGATGCGCGCAGCCTGTGAACTGATCGATAATTCCTACCTGTCGACAATGCTCAGTGATCTGCAGCCGGCGATTCAGCGCACCTACGCGCTGTCTATCCGTTTTTCTGAACAGGGTCTGGAAAAGAGCCGGCAGTTTTTTGCCAAAGTAGTCGAGCTGATTCTGGCGCGCCGGACAGCCGAACTTCAGCCGGTTTTCCGTGAATTCAGCCAGTATCAGCGCCAGTTAGTGCTGGACGCCATGGACAACGCTGCACAGGCTGACTGAGCCGGATTCACCCGGGTTCAGCCCCGGAGTAACTGTGATACTATCGGAGCATTCTGTTGCCCGCGGTAGATTACAAGGAAACCGGCTCCGACTATGCGCCTCAAAGCGATCCGCCTCTCCGGATTTAAATCGTTCGTCGACCCGACGACAGTTCCCTTTAATACCAATCTGACCGGTATTGTCGGACCCAATGGCTGTGGTAAATCCAATACCATTGATGCCGTACGCTGGGTGATGGGCGAGAGCTCTGCCAAGTACCTTCGTGGCGACGCTATGACCGACGTTATTTTTAACGGTTCGTCAGAGCGTAAGCCGGTAAGTAAAGCCAGTGTTGATCTGGTTTTCGACAATTCCGATAAGACCCTGCGTGGCGAATATGCCCAGTACAACGAAATCAGCGTACGCCGCCAGGTTACCCGCGACGGTCAGTCGACCTACTACCTGAACGGCACAAAATGCCGGCGTAAAGACATTACCGACATCTTCCTGGGAACCGGGCTCGGCCCGCGCTCATACGCCATTATTGAGCAGGGAATGATTTCGCGGCTTATTGAAGCCAAACCTGAAGAACTGCGTGTGTATGTTGAAGAAGCGGCGGGTATTTCCAAGTACAAAGACCGCCGTCGTGAAACCGAAAACCGCATGCGCCGGACGCAGGAAAACCTGGAGCGCCTCAGCGACATCCGCGATGAGCTGGAGCGACAGCTCGCTCATCTGCAACGTCAGGCTCAGGCCGCCGAAAAATACAAACTTCTGAAGGCCGAAGAGCGGACTAAAAAGGCCGAACTGCTGGCTATCCGCTGGACCGGACTGAATAAGGAATACGAATCGCGGGAGCAGACCATCCGCGAGCATGAAGTGCGCTTTGAAGCCCATATGGCCCGACAGCGTGCTGCTGATGCCGGCATTGAAGAGCTGCGACTGGATCATCAGGCCAGAACCGACGCGTTTAATCAGGCTCAGGGGCGTTTCTACGAGGTGGGTAACCGCATTGCCCGCCAGGAACAGAAAATCGAGCACCAGTCGCAACTTGCACTGCAGCTGGATTCTGATCTGGCTGAAGCTGAGAAAACCCTGCTCGATAATCAACGTCAGCTGGAGCAGGATCAGCTTCAGCAGGAAGATATTGCAGAGCAGCGGATGTTGCTCGAACCGGAGCTTGAGATGCTTCAGGCCGGCGAAGAAGAGCAGGCTGAAGCCTTGCTTGAAGCCGAAGAAGCGCAGCGTCTGTGGCAGTCCGAGTGGGATACCTTTACGCAACGGGCCAGCGAGCCAACGCGCCGGGCCGATGTTGCCCAGAGCCGCATACAGGCAACTGAACAGCAGTTGCTGAGGCTCGAACAACAGATCCAGAAACTGCAGGCGGAAAAAACTCAGCTGACCGAAGACCCGGACGCCGAAGAGTTTGCCATGCTGCAGGAAGAAGTCAGCGAAGCCGAGCTCAAGGCCGAAGAGCATCAGGGCCGGGTTGAAGAGATACGTCATCAGCTTGAAGAAGTGCGTGAAGATACCGAGCGCCGTCGCAAAGAGCTCGATGAAGGTCGCCAGCGCCTGCAGCAGATGCTGGGCCGTAAGGCAACGTTAGAAGCGCTGCAGAAAGCGGCGTTGGGGCAGGGCAGCGAAGGCGTCAGCCACTGGCTGGAGAGTCATCAGCTGGCTCGGCGGCCAAGACTGGCACAGCAGATCAGTGTGAGTGAAGGTTGGGAAGCCGCTGTTGAAACCGTGCTCGGTGATTATCTTCAGGCGGTGCTGATGGATACGCTGGACCCGGTGTCGTCCTGGTTGTCTGGTTTTACCGACGGCACCCTGACCTTGTGGCAACAGAGCCCTGCAGAGCCGGCGCCTGCTGGCAGCCTTGCCGATAAAGTGAACTCCAGTGTTAACCTCAGCAGCCTGCTCGCTAATGTTCGTACAGCAGACGATCTGCCGTCAGCTCTGGCGTTGAGAGGCAGTCTGGCCCCTCATGAATCAGTGATTACTCCGGACGGCATCTGGATTGGGCCACATGGCCTCAGGGTCGCCCGGGATCAGGACAATGAAGGCGGCGTACTTGCCCGTCAACAGGAACTCGAACTGCTCGACGCCGAGGCAGACGACCTTGATATGTCGGTGGAAGAGTGGGAAGCAGATCTTGATTCGGCCCTGATGCGTCAGCGTTCCCTCGAACAGCAGCGGGAGCAGGCGCAGCAGGAGTGGCAGGCAGTGTCCCGCCGCCTGGTCGAGCAGAAATCACGCTTGTCTGCACAGCAGGCAAAAGCCGAGCAGTTGCGCCTGCGCACCGATAAACTTGAGCAGACGCTGGCAGAGACACAGGAAACCCGCCAGCTGGAGCAGGAATCTCTCGCTGAACTCCGTCTGGAGTGGCAGGAGGCGATGAGCGCAGTGGACGATGATGCTGGCGAACGTGAGCGGCTGCAGTCACG
>Ga0208830_1000768_pt1 | contig 15184 bp, 10 predicted proteins | sample DeeseametaMP2634_FD_184169 | JGI IMG/M metagenome (GOLD analysis project Ga0208830, IMG submission 184169) | Marine microbial communities from the Deep Atlantic Ocean - MP2634 (SPAdes) | ecosystem: Environmental > Aquatic > Marine > Oceanic | place: Northeast of Antigua and Barbuda, North... | reverse complement strand
CTCAAGGAAACCAAAGTAATTGTTGTATTTCCACTAATAGCTGATGTAGTAACTGATGAACATGATCCTCCATATGTGATGGTTCCTGCCTGATCAGAAGAGAATGTGTAATTTGGGGTAGAGTCGTTAGTTGGAGTTGTTACTGCAGTTACTTCTGCAAGTGTTGCCGCAGCTGAATCTACTACAAATGATGTTATTGTTATTGTATCACTTACATACCCTGCCGCATTGGTAACTTTAATTGTACAATCAGAATAAGTCCCATCATTTAACGAATTTAAAGTGATGGTATTATTTCCAGAGATCGCTGATGTAGTACTTGAGGAACAGGATCCTCCATATGTGATGGTTCCTGCCTGATCAGAAGAGAATGTGTAATTTGGGGTAGAGTCGTTAGTTGGAGTTGTTACTACAGTTACTTCTGCAATAGTTGGTGAATATATAACTGCGACAATAAATGATGAAAGTGCTAGTGAGCCGGTTAACACAGATCCTTCAGTAACAACAGTAATAGTACAATCCGAATATGTTCCATTAATTAGAGAATTCAAAGTAATTTTATTATTTCCCTGGCTTGCAACTGTTGTACTTGAAGAACATGATCCTCCGTATGTAATAGAACCAGCTATATTAGAAGAAAACGTATAATCTGGTGTGGCATCTGTTGTTGTAGAAGGGACTGCAGTTACTTCTTTAAGGACTAAAGAAAATGATGTTATTGTTGTTGATTCATCCTTAAAACCTTCATCGCAGGAATTGACGATGATGCTTAAAGTTATGAATAGATAAATAAATAGAAAATTTTTCATTTTTCTAAACTACTTTAATTTTGGGCGTTTGTTTCATAAGTCACATGCTCACGTCTTGAAATCTGATAGTGTGCTTGAAGAAATAATAGAATACAGTTATTCATAATAAGTCAACTGCGTATCATTATTGTTTTGGGCAGATTAAATTAATCAAGCTTGTTTGTTGATGTTTTAGATAAAATTTATTTGTAAACTTAGAATAATTAGTTCTGGAATTCATATTCCTACATTATTCAAAAAACAAGACCAATTCCTGTCAAATATAGACTTCCTGAATCATCGAAGCTGCTCATATAAAGAGAAGTTGTTGTATTAGATTCTAAGTCTGTAAATGCATACCTGATATATTTATAACCCAATAATATTTCAAATATTCCAAACTCTATTCCTAAAATACTAAAGTATCCGTAGCCAAACACAGTAGATGAAGTGTATATTTCACTATCACTTGTTATTACGATTAATTCGCCACTGGAAACTGAACTACTACCAAGCGTAAGAGTATACTCATCGCCATAAGTATATGAAAAGTCCATCGATGTATTTTCTAATTCAACCGTTATCCCTGATATACTCATCTTTCTTTTAAAAACTGTCTGACCAATTCCCACTCCATCCCAAATTATTGAAGAAGTTGAACTGGCAGCTTCTTGAGAATCTGAAGTGTATGTGCCTGATAAATGCCTGAATCTAATCTTTGGGGGAAATTTTATTTTCTGGTCATCTTCTGATATAACTGATGTTTCTCTCGATCTGTATTCGTCGTGAAGTGGGCTAATATTAGTTTTTTTCCCTTTAAAGTCATACACGCTTTGAGCAAAAACGAAACTAAAACTATCACTTAAAATGATTAAAGTAAGTAGCAGAATTCCGTATCTCAAACTAAATCTCTTGCAAAAAGAAGCATTCGTTTTATAGAAATTTCTTAAACAAGCACGATTCAGTCCTTAATTATAAAAGTTATGTGCATTTGAAAAAAAATTTATGACCCTGAAAAATTGGTTTGACCACCTGATCCTAGAGAAGCTTTTTACTTAACAATTCTCCAGGCAGAATTGAGAGTAACTACTTTATTGACTACTTTATGTATTGATGGGTGGGGGTAGTTGTTGTACCATTTTGTTAGAGATACATTAACTAACTTATTTAAAAAATTTGAGAAATTTTTATGAATCGAAGTATTGAGAAAATCATACAAACTATCAAGGTCCTTGAAGGAGGTGGTTTCCCAGTACGCCGCCCATTTCCCACAGATGAACTGGATCAGGTGGATCCTTTTCTTCTGCTGGATCATCTGGGGCCCATTGAGTGGGGTCCGGGGGAGGCGATTGGCGCGCCTGACCATCCGCACCGTGGTTTTGAAACAGTGACCTACCTTTTAGCTGGAGAGACCGAGCACAAAGATTCTGGAGGGCATCAAGGCAGGTTGATGCCTGGCGATGTTCAGTGGATGACGGCCGGTTCCGGTGTGATCCATTCCGAAATGCCAGCTCCAAGTTTTTATGAGCAGGGTGGAAAGATGCATGGTTTTCAGATCTGGATTAATTTGCCACGGGATCGTAAAATGATTCCTCCGCGCTACCAGGATACCCCCTCTGAAAAGATCCCGGAGGTCCTGTTGGAAGATGGAACCAGCAAGGTGCGTGTGATCGCTGGAGAGTTCCAGACTACTCGGGCCGTGATCGAAACCAATACACCAATTCTTTACCTACATATTAAACTTCAAGCTGGGATGAATATCGTTCAACCTGTCACTAGTGATCATAACTGTATGGCCTATATCATCGAGGGTCATGGACTGTTCGGAGCAGAAAAGGAAACCCAATCTGCTTCGGAAGGACAACTAGTGCTGTTTGCCAGAAACGGTGATGAGGTTTGTTTGAGCAGTGGCAAAGATTCACCCGTAGAACTACTTCTTTTAGCCGGCAGACCATTCAATGAAGAGATTGTCCGTTATGGGCCATTTGTCATGAACACACGTGAAGAGATTTTCGAGGCTTTTCAGGATTATCAGCAAGGCAAAATGGGAATTATAAGCTGATTTGAATTGGAAATGATCAAGACGGATTATTATATCTGGAGATTTTGTACTTTATTACTATGTTAATGACCAAATTATAAATCTTATTAACGTTAGTCAGAAGCTTAAGTTAAAGCTTTGACAAAATCCTGACTTTGGCTAGCACCAAGAAGAAAATGTTGGAAAAAGAAGATATTTTAAATTTCTGGTTTACGGAGTGTACACCGGAACAATGGTTTAAAAAAGATTCTGAGTTCGATAAGATGCTGGAAGCACGCTTTGCCGGTATTGTAGAACGAGCTCTTGCTGGAAAACTTGACAGCTGGGCTGATTCAGATTCAGGCTGTCTTGCGCTGATTCTGTTGCTTGACCAGTTTACCCGGAATATTTTTCGAGACACGCCGCGCGCTTTCTCAGGAGATGAGAAGTCTTTGGAGCTAAGCTTTTTATGTGATGAAAATGGTTACCTTGCCAATGCAGATATCCACTGGTGCCATTTCATGCTGATGCCGAGGATGCATAGCGAAGATATTGCTGTTCAGGATGTCTCTTTGCCGCTATTCAAGAAACTTAATGTACAGAATGTCTATGATTATGCAGTAAGACATCGAGATACGGTGGCACGGTTTGGGCGCTTTCCGCACCGAAATTCAATTCTTGGACGTTCGTCAACAAATGAGGAATTAGAGTTTCTGACGCAAGCAGATTCCTCATTCTAAACGATACAATAAAATGGATTATGGAATAATGTGGAACAGGATGGAAGAACAGTATGGCAAAAGGGGAATCATTCACAGCACTAGTATTTGCAATCCTTTGTGTGTGTTTACGCACTAGGTGTGCGAGGCGAAAAATGTGTCAATCTTGCGCCATTAGCTTACAAAATCAGGCCTACATCTAGTGAACAGGCTTTTTTTCATCCCAGATGGACTCTAACTCTACTCCCAATCCATCAGCAAGACGGTTGACGTAGGCATAATAACCTGCAACCTGCACAATGTCGAGGATGCCTACATCACTGAACCCTGCATCCCTCAGTGTTTGTACGTCAGCCTCAACCATGCTCCCCGGTTCTTTCGTGAGTTTTACAACATAGTCCAGCATCGTACTGTCCTGTTTGGGGATGTCTGCTTTTTTGTAATCCTTGATGATTTGCTCAACGAGATCACTATCCCGTGTGATTTTGCGAAGTCCCGCTCCGTGATGAACAATTCAGTAATGGCACTGGTTTACGGTGGAGACTACAACGGCTATCATTTCACGCTGTTTGCCAGTTAAATCCCTGGTGCCCTTCATCGCTGATTGGTACAGCTCATAATGCCCCTTGAGAGTGGGTATGTTTATACTGTGGATACGCAATATATTATCCACTCCTCCCCATGGTTCACGCAATTTGTCGTACCAATCTTTGAGTTCTTTTTCAGCTTTGTCTTCTGGAATCATTGGAATCCATGCCATTTTTTCACCTTCAATAGATGTTTTTAGTTGTTGTACTTAAGGAAAATCTAATCGGGAGGATATGAAATGGTATATATCGTATCAAAATGAAACAATAACCAAAAGTATGGTACATAAGGATACGGATACTCTTTTTTAGTCCATAGTATTTTCCTATCCATCTTCCAGAATGTCTGATGAAAGGAAGTAAATATTTATAACTCTGATCAGCACCCGTGATTTCCTTTTACTGATTCTTAAAAGAAGACAACATTCCGGTTATACTAAGTTAAGCCCGGACAAATTGTTCAGGTATTCGGGATAATCTGCATCGAAACAGAAGTGCAAAGTCTGGAAACGCTCACGAAAGCGGGCAACCTCGTCACCGACATTCCTTCCATGGACTGCCTCGTTGAAAATCGCTGCGAACTCCACGAAATCATCCTCCTTCATTCCGAAACGAGTCATTTCCGCGACACCCATGCGCAGTCCCGAACTGGATGTGAAGCTCTCGTCTGATGGAATAGCTTGAAAATTGACGATAATGTTGCTTTCCTCCAATTCCTGGGCCACCGCACAGCCCAGTGCATACCCTACAACCACCACGACCTGATGGGTTTCGGTGTAACCAACTTCCGGATCTCCCTGTACCTCAAGACCTTCATCCGCCAAAGCTTTAGCAAAGGCCTTGGCATTAGCAACAACCTGTGGTTGGTAGGTTTCCTTGAAGGCATTCATTTCAAGTGTAGCCATCAACAGTCCCAGAAGGGTTCCCAGGTGATGATTGCTGACTGCTCCGGGAAACGCACGCCGCTCTATCGCTTTCCACAACTCAAACTCCGGTGCACCCTCTTCATAGGCAGCCCCAATTACACCTCGCTGCGAACCATAAAAAGTCTTGTGCGTGGAGCCCGTGATGATGTCCGCACCTTCTGCAAATGGATTTTGGAAATGCGGTCCGATCAAGCCCAGCACATGTGCCATGTCGTACATGATAACCGGCCTGGTAGACTTTGTGTCCAGCATTTTACGAATGTCCGCAACCGGTTCCGGATGCAGAATCATGCTCTTGCCGAGTATGATCAGTCCCGGATCAAAGCGATCCAGCAGGTTCGCGGTTTCTTCCAGATCGATACGGTAAGGATTGTCCTGTAATACAGGGAAATTGAGTACGGAATATTTTTCTGTGACTGGATCCTTTGCGACATAATCCCGCAGCGCCCCCATCGGCTGTGAACTGAGGTGACCTCCCTTACCGATGTGGTTGTTCATCACCAGAGGAATGCGGCGAGGTTCTCTTCGGCGGTCCGTGCGGTTAAGAAAATCAACGAGGGCACTGTAAATAGTCATGTTTGCCATCTGTCCGCTGATGAGCCGCGTCTCCACTAGAGGGAAGCCCAGAAAGCTCTGCATTTCTTCAACCAGCCGATCTTCTGCCCAGGCGATGAACTCCGTTCCCTGATAGTAAAAGACTTCCTGTTCAAAGGCCGCAAGCAGTTCCTTGTGTTCAGCATAACGTCCACAGGGATCGGTGATCTGTAGCAGTCTAACCAGCGAAGACTGTGTCATCTCAGACGGAATCAGGTTGACGCAACGGCGCTGACGCCACTCATGATTGTCTAAACTTTTTTTCAGCAGCAGTACCGTTTTCTCCCTGATAGCGGCCGAAGTAGTTACTGCTGAATCCGGTTTTCGGTCTATTGGAATTGCCCGAAAATACGGAGGAGCCTCGGAGCGTCCGTGCCATGGAACCAGTTGTGCACTCAGCCTTCGTCCGCGGACCTCAACCTCCAGTTCCTGTTCCACAGGCACAGTAGCATCGACGTATACCAAAGCGAGTGCCCGCCGTTCCTGCTCATCTGTAATCTGCATTGTTGCACTCTCGCCCTCAAACTTCCAGTAAGGCACCATAGTTCCGCTGGAAATCACTCCAACTTTTCGATCATCCAGGAATACTGAATCGCCACCACGCGTAATTCCCTTATCACTCAGAGCAAGCGGCAGAAAGCGGCGCTGAAGTACATCGCTTGGTTCATACTGTCCCATCCGTAGTTTACGCACTTCTTCAAATTGCGCCTTCAATGCAGCCCGTCCGACAAAATCGCCTTTGCGCTTTGAAAAACTTACGGCCACCGACGTTAGAGGAAACGCAAAGGCCGGAATTTCCCTGCCTTCGGTGTCAATTCCAAACTCGTGGCCATAGAGCGGCATACCGGCTTCCAGACGCAGGGTGTCACGAGCACCCAATCCTACAGCAACCACTCCTTCGTCCTTACCTTCTTCTTCAATTCGCGCCCAGATAGCCTCTGCCTTTTCTGCCGGAATAAAAAGTTCAAATCCCAGTGGTTCTCCGGTGTAACCTGTCCGGGCTACCAACACTTCTGTACCTAGAATCGTAATTTTGGAAAGGCTGTTGCGAAAGGTTTCAGGCATTGTTCCGTCGCGTTTTACCCTGGTTAGAATTCGTCCGGAAAGAGGACCCTGAAAGGCGATCATTGCCACTTCATTGGTTTCATCCTCAAGTTGTACATCAAAGGCCTTGGCCTGCTCCTGAAAATGGTTCCAGTCCTTCTCACGGTTAGATGCGTTTACCACCAGAAAATATTCTTCTCCCGGATGATAGAGGTAGGCGTCGTCCAGCAGTCCTCCGTTTTCGTTTGGGATCAGGGTGTACTGAGCCTGCCACGTATCCAGAGATTCGGCGTTGTTGGTGAGGACATGCTGAAGAAACCGAACGGTATCCTTGCCTAGAATCCGCAAGCGTCCCATGTGACTGACGTCAAACAACCCGCCGTAGCGCCTTGTGGCCAGATGCTCCTTTAGAATTCCCGTGGGATATTGCACAGGCATGTCCCAGCCGCCAAAATCAACCATTTTTCCTCCATTCAGTGTGTGCCAGGAATGGAGTGAAGTCCGTAGAAGTTGCTCTGCGGTATCCTTATTTTCTGTCATAAATATTTTAAAGTGATAATTTGTTATTTTGAAAAGCAGTGTTTCTGAGCTGAACTAAAGCATTCAGGAAAAAATATTGAAGCAAGGCGAGTAGTATTGGGCTTACACAAAAATCATTTGTGCTTTAAAGCAAAAAAACTTGATTCGCACGACTATTTTCCATAGAATTGTACTTTTTTACAACACAATTTTTTTAGATAAATTATTTCAGAGGCATGTTATGAGTAACATAATCGGGAACCATGTTGCGGGCTCAAGGCTCAGTCAAACAGGTGGATCTCTTCAAGATGTTTTTAATCCTTCCACCGGCGATGTTTCAGGACAGATTAGATTGTCAAGTGCTGCAGAACTTGATGATGTGGTAAAAGTTGCAAGTGAAGCAGCACTCGGATGGGGGGCAACTCCTCCGATGAAACGGGCACAGGTAATGTTTCGTTTCAAACGTTTGCTGGAAGAAAATGCAGATAAAATTGCGAGCACAATCAGCAGCGAACATGGAAAAACACATCAGGATGCTCTGGGAGAAGTATCTCGCGGACTTGAAGCAGTTGAATTTTCCTGCGGCATCCCGCACTTGCTGAAAGGCACTTTCAGTGAACAGGCTGCTGCTTCGATTGATGTTTATTCAATTCCACAAGCGCTTGGAGTAGTTGCCGGTATCACGCCTTTTAATTTTCCTGCAATGGTCCCATTGTGGATGATTCCAAACGCTCTTGCCTGTGGAAATTCTTTCATTTTGAAACCGTCTGAACGTGACCCAAGTGTAACCTTGATTTTAGCAGACTTGCTCAAAGAAGCAGGTTTACCTGATGGAGTGTTCAATGTGGTACAGGGTGACAAAGTTGTGGTAGATGCGATTTTGGACAATCCGGACATCATGGCAGTAAGTTTTGTTGGTTCGACTCCTGTTGCAGAATATATTTACACTCGTGGAGCCGCTAACGGCAAGCGTGTTCAAGCTTTGGGCGGAGCAAAAAACCACATGATAATTATGCCCGATGCAGACATGGGGCAAGTTGTTGATGCTTTGATGGGAGCTGGATACGGCTCTGCCGGAGAGCGCTGCATGGCTGTTTCTGTGCCTGTGCCGGTTGGAGAAAAAGTTGCGGATGATTTGATGGATCGGATGATTCCTTTGGTTGAAAATCTGCCCGTTGGACCTCCAGCTGATACCAATGCCGCAATGGGGCCGGTTATTACCAGACAGAGTTTAGACAGAATTACTTCACTGCTTCAAAGCGGAATAGATAAGGGGGCGAAACTCCTGGTGGACGGAAGAGGAGTAAAAGTTCCCGGACATGAAAACGGATTTTTTATTGGAGCCTCTCTTTTTGACCATGTTACTCCGGAAATGGACATTTATAAAGAAGAAATATTTGGGCCGGTTTTATCCACTGTTCGAGTTACAGATTATGAAGCGGCAATCAAACTTGTACATGGTAATCCATATGCAAATGGTGTGGCTATTTTCACCAGGGACGGAGATGCTGCAAGAGATTTTGTCAACCGGATTGAGGTTGGTATGGTTGGGGTTAACGTGCCGATTCCGGTACCGGTTGGTTACCACAGTTTTGGTGGTTGGAAAAAATCAATTTTCGGAAGTCATCACATTTATGGGCCCGATACCATTCATTTTTACACGCGCCTGAAGGCAGTTACTTCACGCTGGCCTGCCGGAATTAAAGCCGGAGCCGAATATAATTTTCCAATGATGTCCTGAGGGTGTGGTGGATGTTTCATTCCGCAACGTCTTTTTTGGTAAATCAAAACAACTTTGCTCTTCCAATGCCGGGAGAGTCAAATTCCTGAGAAAATAATGGAATTCATTGAGCTTACAGATTTAGTTCCGATTATTCCCGAAATCATAGTGCTGCTGACTGCCTGCACAGTTTTGCTTGTAGATCTCTTTGCATCTAAAAAAGACAGAGCCTTTACATTGGCAGTAACTACGATTTTCGGTCTTGTCCTGGCAATGCTTTCTGAAACTCAGTTGCACAACAGGGATCTTTCAGGGTTTTACGGAACGGTTGTCGCCGATGATTTTTCGGTGCTTTTTGAGTTCATTTACTTAAGCGTTGCAATCCTGACGGTGTTTGTTTCACAACATTATATTGCGGAAAATGAGATGAATTTTGGAGAGTATTATGTACTTCTCCTCACTTCAGTTTCCGGAATGATGTTTATGACATCCGGACTGGATTTACTCGTTATTTTTATCGGCCTGGAAATCATGTCCATTTCCAGCTATATTCTGGTCGGAATGAAACGCAAAGTTGCAGAAGCAAATGAAGCTGCACTCAAATACTTGCTGCTGGGAGCATTTTCTACAGGTTTTCTGCTCTATGGAATTTCTTTGCTTTATGGTGCAACCGGCAGTACCCTGCTGCCAGAAATAATTACAGAAATAAAACAAAATGGAGCCGATAATCCTCTTGTCGTAGTTGGAACAGCATTGGTGATTATCGCCATGAGTTTCAAAATCGCAGTTGTTCCGTTTCATATGTGGACGCCGGATGTCTACACCGGAGCACCAACTCCGGTAACAGGCTTCCTTTCCGGAGCAGCTAAAGCTGCGGGATTTGCAGTATTTGTTCGAATTTTTCTGACCGGTATTCCTCTTGAAAGCGCAAACTGGGAGAATTTATTATGGATACTGGCCGTTCTTACCATGACAGTTGGTAATGTCATGGCACTGCGTCAAAATGAAGTAAAACGAATGCTGGCTTTTTCTTCGATTGCACATGCAGGATATGTGATGGTTGCAGTTGTGGTGGGAAGCACTTCTGCCATTAGCGGAGTTATTTTTTATTCCTGTGCATATGCTTTGATGGGAACCGGTGCCTTTGGAATTTTAACCATTCGTGACGCCGGGACTATCCCAAAAACTTTTGATGATTTGGCGGGTTATGGTAAACGAAATCCCTTTCTTGCACTGCTGATGACATTATTCATTTTTTCATTGGTTGGACTGCCGTTAACCGGCGGATTCATCGGCAAACTTCAAATATTCAGTGCCGCACTTCAGGATGGGTGGATCTGGCTGACTGTAATCGGAATACTTAACAGCGCCCTTTCGGTTTACTATTATTTGAGGGTGGTGATGTATATGTACATGCGGGAAGGTGCACTTCCGGAAGGCTCAGATGATTCAAACAAAACTTACGGATTTGCCCTGACAGGATTAATCGGTACAGCAGCAGCAGTGCTCTATCTTGGTGTTTTTCCCGACCAAATTTTGGAACTTGCTTCTGAGTCCATTCGGGCGCTACTCTAGGTCGCTGCTTAAATAAAGATAGGACAATATAGTAGTTTGAAAATAATTGCCTGTAACAAAATAAAACAGGTATTTGTTCCCCAACGAAATGTACAGTCTCTTTTTTTGTCTTTTGGAGGAAGGTAATGAAAAATGGCCATACTTTTTGCATAATTTCAAGGATGAAAAGATTGCGTCGGGGATTCAGTTTGCTGGAAGTGATGATAGTGGTTGTAATAATCGGCATTCTGGCCACACTCGCTTATCCAAGTTTGGAAGGCTACCTGCAGCGCTCAAAACAAACTGAAGCAAAAGTCGGTCTTAGTGCAGTTTACACCGCACAAAAAATATATTTCGCAATCAATCAAACTTACGCAGATTCACTCAGTAACTTGGATGTACAGCTGGAAACAGGAGGGAGCTCCCGCTATTCCATCACTCTCACCGGCAGCAGTTCCTCCTTCACTGCAACTGCCAAAGGCAACCTCGATGATGATGCCGTGCTGGATATTTGGACAATTGACCAGAACAAAACCCTGCAAAATACGGTCAGCGATATCACTTCTGAGTAAAATGAGGTTTCTGATTTCTGCATTCAGCAATCAGTTTTTTCGAATCTCTCTTCGAGCTGCACTGTTGCCCGCAGTGATACTTACAGCCGGTTGTTCAGTAACCCGGATCTATCATGAAGTCCCTCCGTCACCAGATGCACTTTCTGAGATAAACTCCTTCCATGTTAATCAAGTTGAGGGTGTGCAATCAGCATTGTTCGGGAAAATTCTGATTCATGAGCTAGATCAATTCCCACAACTGAATTATTTAGCAATTTTTCCAGAAGTTTCAAAAACGAATGCAGCTGTATTAAGTGCAGAAGTCAGGCGTTATTCCACAAATGATGAGGAAAAGACCCTCACTCAAACCCATATCAGTTTGGAGGAACACAAAGTACTGCAGGAAAATCCATCCGGACTCAATGTCATTCGCCGAACATTTGAGTTTGTGGAAAAGACCTATTCTGAACGGATAATTCAGCGGACATCGGACTTAGAAATTGCATTTAAAGTCACAAATATTGCCGGAGACAAAACTCTCTACTTCAAAGTAGAAAATGCCAGCATTGAGCAAAGTTATAGAGGTGATGAAAACATCCTTCTTATTCCAGATTCCGGTGATGCCATGATACACCTTGCCCAACTGCTTATTCGAAAATTTTTAGACAGAATAAATCCGGATCAGAATGAACATGTCGTTGAATTGGAAAAAGGAACCAATCCGGTACCTTTTACATTCGGTTTGCTGGATTTCGGCCATCCTAGAATAATCCGTTCCAACCATTTTGCTACCGGCAACAGATACGATCTTGCACTGAAGGGCTGGAATTATGTGCTTTTTGAACCGCGTACTTATCCTAAATTTGAGCACTTTATTTTTACCGACGAAGTATATATACGTCTCAAAAAATCAGGGCTGCCTCAAACAACTCTGCGGCCTTTACTTGAAATCCACGGCAAGTCGTTTGACCACAACGAAATTAATATTGTCCTTTCTGGCTTAATACCTAATCAGGATTTTGAACGTTATGCGCAGATAATAAAATCACACTCAAGATTTTCTCAGAACATCAACCGTTTGAATTATGCTGCAGCACATTACAATTTAGGTGTAGTTTTTCAATTACGAAATGAACTTGAATTGGCTGCATATCACTTTTCTCAGGCAAATGCCTACAATCCTCAAGAAAAATATTCTCAAGCATGGACTGATTTGCAGCATCTAAAAGGCGAATATAATCCGTTGGCCAGCATGATGGATCACTCAGTTGAATCATACGGAAAACTCCCTCCTCCCGAAGGTGCCTTACTGCAGCCGAAAACAAATTAATCTCCTTAGTCTTGATTCAAAACTGATTTCGGTTTACATTTCATAGTTCGGAATTGTTTTAGAATTTGTCCATTCACTGTTTATATACTGTTCAGTTATTATATTCATGAAATCATTATTTTCCTTTGTGTTTCTGATCCTGTTCTTTTGCCTTCCTTTGCCGGCAGAAGAAGTAATAGTCAAAGGTTCTGCAAAAATATACAACGGCGACCAAACTCATGCAAGTGAACAGGCATTAAAAAATGCCTTGCTTGAAGCAGTTAAAAGAGGAGTTGAAAGCATTCTGGGCGACAAGACAATCAGTCTCAATTATGAGGTAATTAAAAACCAAATATACAGAGACAGACAGAAATACATCAGAAATTATGAAATAATCAGAGAAGAACCTGTTCTGAACGGGACAAACTATGAAATCCAAATCCGGGCTAAAGTTGAGAAAGTAAAGATTGAGCAAAAGCTGAAGGTACTGCGTATTCTGCACGATCGAATGCTGAACAAACGTTTGTTGTTTGTTTACCACAGAAGTAATCCTGAGGCTGTACTCCGTGACAATACGGCTGTAGAAAATGCACTTACTCCAGTTCAGAAAACTTTTGCAGAACACGGCTTCCGGACGTTTGGAGAACAAACTATGAAGCAAGTATACAGCTCACTTGAGCAGGAGACTTTAGTCGGTAGTTCTGTAGACAGTTTGATTGCGTTGGCATTGAATCATAATGCAGATGTTCTGGTGGTAATGGAAATGATTGCCGTCAAACCGTACAAAACTAGCGGAACATTGTTTAAAGTCGGATCAAAGGTGCATTTCAGGCTTTATGAAGCTGTGACCGGTAAACAAATTGCCGAAACAATTGTTGTGCAAAATGAAGTTTCAATAAAAAAGCCGGATGACCATAAGTGGAACGTTTTATTTGGAAAGGCAGCTAATCAGGCAGTAATGGAAAGTATACGCCAGTCAACAGAATATATAATTCGTTTTTATCAAAACACAAATTTGGCAGGTCAGGAATATTCTGTAGTTTTCAAAGGTTATTCTCCACGGAGTCAAATAATGATTGTGGAATACCTGGAAAATACAACTGCTTTCAGAAAAGTTTCTGAATTGAAAAACACTTTTGGTTTTCTGGAGATTGAATTGAATACTTTAATGCATAAAAGTACTCTCCGCAGAAGAATAACCAGTGACTTGCTTGTCCAGGAAATAGAGGTTGCCACAAAATCTTTAGCTGGTAATCAGCTGGTTTTCATCAATCCAAATCCAATGGAGGAGGAAGATGAAGTTTCTTCAGGCAACTCTTAAGATATTTCTAGCGAATCTGTGGAACAGTCCACTTCTCAATAATATAAATAAGTAATTATTCGATTGATTACGACAACTTCAGGGTGTTTCCTGAAAAGCGCGAAGGCCCTGCACTTCTGCCGTTTGAGTCTCTTTTCCCAACAAGGCAGCCCCACGAAAATAATAGTTGTGCTACTTTAGATTATTCTCATTTGTCATTCGGCGAAGTGCAGCATAGACCCGTAATCCAGGGGAAATGTTTCAAATCTTGTACTCAAGCTGGTCGGTGATCTTGATCCCGGATCAAGTCCGGCACGACAAAAGAAAAACTTTTTCGGTGAGCCCTATGCAAGTTTGATTATAAACTGGTTTATCAAACATTATTATTTTGTAATTAAAAAAATCTTGAAACATCCATTTCAAATGTTTATGGTGATGCTAGAATTTTCAGATCGCATGTACTCAGCAACTTTATCACTAATTTTTCTTACACTTACTTAGGGCTTGCTGAAAAATAATATTATTCAATAATATCAATAAGTAATTATTCAATTAGTGAAGATAACTGCAAGGTGTTTCCTGAAAAAACTAAAAGCTTTGCACTTCTGTCGTTTGAGTCCCTGTTTCAACAAGGTTTACCCACGTGAAAAATAGTCGTACTTCTTTCGATTCTTCTTTGTCATTCCAGGCATAGCGAAGCGCAGAACCTGAATCAAGGGGAAATGTTTCAAACCTTGTACTCAAGCTGGACGGTGATCTTGATCCCGGATCAAGTCCGTGATGACAAAAAAAACTTTTTCAGTGAGCCCTACTGATGTAGCCCATAGTTTTTTATATGATACCTCAATTGGGAGCAATACGTACTGCAATTGCTCCTACGGCTGCTTTTTAATCAAGAAACTCTCAGTTATTCAGCGAACCTTTTTCAGCTTAAACAGGAATAAATGGGGATAGAAAAAAAGTTCCGTGGACATTATAAAAAAATAATTACCCTGTGCGGATTTTTATTGCTCACATTTTCTGCCGGGGCAGAAACGATTTACGAATTGGATTTTTCAACTGCATCCGGCAATGTTCAAAACTGGTTTGAAAAAATCAAATGGGAGTTCCGGGAAGATGTGACTGATATGAACCTCCGTTTTGAAGACGGAAAATTGGTTATTGAACCCACCGAGGATGAATTTGGTGTGCTGATTCGGGAGTTTGAAAAAAAGGACTATCTTCATGGAGTATCAAAAATACGCATTGAATGGGGAGTAGATCAATATCCGCTTGGAGCAGACTGGAGCGGGCCCAAAGATAAGATTCGAAACACACGTGAAGCAATTTCCTTCATGGTCTTTTTTGGTGACACCAAACTGGACAGTGGATTTGCTCTTGCACCGGATCTGCCCTATTTTATCAGCTTCTTTCTTGCTAAAAATGAAAGTCCTGATCAAATCTATTATGGAAATTACTGGCAAGAGGGAGGTCGTTATCTCTGCATACCCTGTGACGGGAGTATTGGAAAAACATATATCACAGAAATTGATCTCTCAGCAAAATTCTTTGAA
>Ga0208830_1000765_pt1 | contig 15213 bp, 14 predicted proteins | sample DeeseametaMP2634_FD_184169 | JGI IMG/M metagenome (GOLD analysis project Ga0208830, IMG submission 184169) | Marine microbial communities from the Deep Atlantic Ocean - MP2634 (SPAdes) | ecosystem: Environmental > Aquatic > Marine > Oceanic | place: Northeast of Antigua and Barbuda, North... | reverse complement strand
GAATTAGGAGTTACGGATGCAGTTTCCGGTCCCGTAATATTGGAGAGTAAATAATATGCTTAAAATTAGATTATCAATGGGTGGAGCAAAAAAGAGACCAGTATATAAAATAGTTGTTGCAGATAGTAGATTTCCTAGAGATGGAAGATTTATAGAAAAATTAGGTTTTTTTAACCCCCTAGTTCCAAAAAATAAAAAAGATAGAATGAAGCTTGAAATTGAAAGAATTAAATATTGGATGAGTCAGGGAGCCAAACCTACAACTAGAGTTGCAAGAATTCTTGGAGAAGCAGAGGTAATTCCTATGCCTGCACCAGGCAATAATCCTTTGAAAGCTATTCCAAAAAAAGATAGAAAAAAAACAGAACAAGATGATAAAGAGGACACAAAAAAAGAAGTTACACCTAAGACAGAAGATAAAAAAGATCAAAAACCTGCTGAAAAAAAAGAAGCAGCATCAAAGGTAGAAGATAAAAAAGATCAAAAACCTGCTGAAAAAAAAGAAGCAGCACCAAAGATAGAAAAGAAAAAGGATAAAAAATAATTAGCAATGTGGAAAGCAAGGATATTTACATTATATCCAGAGTTATTTCCTGGACCGTTTAATTATGGCTTATACAAAAAAGCCCTAGAAAAAAATATCTGGTCACTTGAAATATGTAACATCAGAGATGGTGCAACAGATAAACATAAAACCGTAGACGATACTCCTTTTGGTGGAGGTAGTGGAATGTTAATAAAGCCAGAAGTGTTAGCAAATTCACTTAATAAATATGAAAAACAAGATGAAAAAATTATTTATCTTTCTCCTAAAGGAACAAAGTTTACCCAAGAGATGGCAAAAAGTTTGTTAAAAAAAAAAACAATTAATCTTATTTGTGGTCATTTTGAGGGAGTTGACCAAAGAGTTATTGAAACACGAAATATCGAAGAAGTCAGTATTGGAGATTTTATTTTGTCTGGGGGAGAAACCGCAGCATATGTTTTCATCGATGCGATTGTTAGATTACTTCCTGGAGTTTTGGGAAACGATGTGTCAATTTTAGAGGAAAGTTTTGAAAATAATCTCTTGGAATATCCTCAATATACAAAACCTCAAATGTGGGAATCAAAAAGTGTTCCTGATGTATTATTATCAGGGGATCATGCGAAAATTAAGGACTGGCGTTTGTCACAATCAGAAGCTATAACACGTCGCCGAAGACCAGATTTATGGGAAAAATATAAAAATAATAATAAGAAATAAACTCTTGACCAACATTATGAAAAATATTGAAGATATTAACAAAGAAAGTGTTAAAAAAATTTTGGCATCCAAAAAATATCCTGAATTTTTTCCTGGAGATATTGTTGAAGTTGGAGTTAGAATTACCGAAGGTAAAAGGGAGAGAATCCAATATTTTGAAGGTGTATGTATTGCAAAAAAAAATAGAGATTTAAATTCTTCATTTACAGTCAGAAAAATTTCATTTGGAGAAGGTGTTGAAAGAACTTTTGCACTATATAGTTCAATAATTAATTCAATAAAAGTAATTAGAGCAGGCAAGGTTAGAAGAGCTAAGTTGTATTATTTAAGAGATAGAACGGGTAAATCGGCTCGAATTGCTGAAAAAATTAAGAAAAAAATCGGAGTTGATATAGAAGTTAAATCAGAAAAAAAACCTGAAGAAACACAAGAAGAAACTAAAATTGAAAATTCTTTAAAATCTTCGGAACAAAATGTTGAAGAAATAAAAAAAGCAACAGCTTCAACAACAGAAGAAAAAAAAGATAAAAAACTTATCGAAAAAAAAAAAGATAAAAAAAAGAAAGAAATATCTAATAAAGAAAAAAAATAGATTTTTTTTAAATGTCACTAACATTGTACGATAAAATTTGGAACGAACATTTAGTTCATCAACAGGAAGATGGAACAGCTTTACTGTATGTGGACAGACATTTGATTCATGAGGTAACAAGCCCTCAAGCTTTTGAAGGATTAAGGACTGCTCATAGAAAAGTAAGGCAACCAAATTTAACGCTTGCAGTTGCAGATCATAATGTACCAACTACTGATAGATCAAAAGGTATTGATGATGAAGAATCAAAAATTCAAATAGAAACATTAGGGAATAATTGTAAAGAGTTTGGAATTGAAGTTTTTGATATGAAGGATAAAAGACAGGGTATTGTTCATATTATTGGTCCAGAACAAGGTTTTACCCAACCTGGTACAATTATAGTTTGTGGAGACAGTCATACAGCCACACATGGAGCCTTTGGAGCATTAGCTTTTGGTATTGGTACATCGGAAGTTGAACATGTATTGGCAACTCAAACTTTAATTCAAAAAAAATCAAAAAATCTTTGTGTAAAAGTAACGGGTAAATTACATACAGGAGTTACATCAAAAGATGTTATTTTACAGACGATAGGCAAAATAGGTACCGCAGGTGGAACTGGTATGGTTATTGAGTATGCCGGATCTGTAATAGAAAATTTAAATGTTGAACAGCGAATGACAATTTGCAATATGTCAATAGAAGCAGGTGCGCGTGCAGGATTAATTGCACCTGATGAAAAAACTTTTCATTATCTTAAAGACAAACCTAAATCTCCAAAGGGAGCAAACTGGGATAAAGCTACTGTATATTGGTCTAAACTTAATTCAGATTCTGGAGCAAAATTTGATAAAGAAGTAGAAATTAGAGGTGATGATATTAGTCCAATGGTAACTTGGGGTACCTCTCCTCAAGATGTTGTACCAGTTACTGGTATTGTTCCTGATCCTGAAGGTGAAAAGGATGAAGACAAAAAAGCATCAATGAATCGATCTTTGAACTATATGGGACTTAAACCAAATACTAAAATAATTGACATTAAGGTTGATAGAATTTTTATTGGAAGCTGTACCAATGGAAGAATTGGTGATCTAAGAGATGCAGCCAAAATAGCAAAAGGAAGAAAAATTGCTCAGCATGTAAATGCTATGGTTGTTCCGGGATCTGGCCTAGTAAAACAGCAGGCAGAAGAAGAAGGAATAGACAAAGTTTTAAAAGATGCTGGATTTGAATGGAGAGAACCAGGTTGTTCTATGTGTTTGGCTATGAATGCAGATAAGCTTAATCCTAAAGAAAGATGTGCATCTACTTCAAACAGAAATTTTGAAGGACGACAAGGACGTGGAGGCAGGACTCATTTATTAAGTCCAGCTATGGCTGCAGCCGCAGCAATTGATGGACATTTAACAGATGTAAGAAAGTTTCAAAATTAAAATGGAAAAATTTAATATTTTAAAAAGCATACCAGCAAATCTACCAATGATGAATGTTGATACAGACATGATTATTCCTAAGCAATTTTTAAAAACAATAAAAAAAAGTGGACTTGGAAAAAGTTTATTTTTTGAAATGCGGTACGACGAACAGGGAAAAAAAATAAACGATTTTGTTTTAAACAAAGAACCTTACAATAAGTCCTCAATTTTATTAGCTGGAAAAAATTTTGGATGTGGTTCTTCAAGGGAGCATGCTCCTTGGTCTCTGTTAGATTTTGGAATTAAATGTGTAATAAGCCCAAGTTTTGCAGATATTTTTTATAATAATTGTTTTAAGAATGGTATGTTACCGATAGTTTTAGATTCAAAACAAGTAGAAGAACTAATCAAATATTCAAAAAGAAAAGAAACTATAGAAATAAATCTATCCGAACAGAAAATTAAATTAGGTAATAAAATAATTAATTTTGAAATTGATACTTTCAAAAAAAAATGTTTGCTAAATGGTTTGGATGATATTGCCCTTTCTTTGGAAAAATCTGAAAAAATATCTTCTTATGAAAAAAATATCCAAAAAACTAAACCTTGGATGAATTAGTATGATTAAAGTTAAAAATAGAAAAATTTTGTTATTACCTGGTGATGGTATTGGTCCAGAGGTTGTTGCTGAGGTTAAAAAAGTTATTCAATGGCTTAATGCTAAAAAATCTTTAGATTTTACAATTGAAGAAGATTTGATTGGTGGAGCATCATATGAAAAACACAAAAATCCAATTACTGATGAGGTATTTTATAAAGCACTAGAATCTGAGGTAGTAATTTTAGGTGCTTGTGGTGGCCCCAAGTGGGACAATTTAGAATTTTCAAAGAAACCCGAAAGAGCATTATTAAAATTAAGAAAAGAATTAAAGCTATTTGCAAATCTTAGACCGGCAATTTGTTTCAAACAACTGGTAGAGGCATCTAGTTTAAAACCAGAAATTGTTTCAGGCCTGGATCTCATGATTGTTAGAGAACTTACTGGAGGTATATATTTTGGTGAGCCAAGAGGAATAAAACCTATCGAAAATGGAGAAAGAAAAGGTATTAATACTCATACATATACGAGCCATGAAATAATTAGAGTAGCCAAAGTAGCTTTTGAACTTGCAAAAAAAAGAAATAAAAAAGTCACTTCCTGTGAGAAATCAAATGTCATGGAGGTAGGCGTTCTATGGAGAGAAGAAGTTCAAAAAGTTAAAGATAATGATTATCCAGATATTAATTTGAATCATATGCTTGCAGACAACTGCGCTATGCAACTATTAAGGAATCCAAAACAGTTTGATGTTATTGTAACAGATAATTTATTTGGTGATATGTTGTCTGATGAAGCGGCCATGTTGACTGGATCATTAGGTTTATTACCATCAGCATCTTTAGGAGCAAAAGATAAAAATGGTAAAATGAGATCTATGTACGAGCCGGTTCATGGTTCCGCTCCGGATATTGCTGGGAAAGGAATAGCAAATCCTATAGCAAGCATCCTAAGTTTTTCCATGGCTCTTAAATACTCTTTAGATCTAGACCAAGAAGCTGATAACTTGGATCAGGCAGTTCAAAAAGTTCTTGATGATGGTTTAAGAACTAAAGATATTTTATCTAAAGGAAAAAAAGAAGTATCAACCTCACAAATGGGGGATGCAATAATCTCTAAATTGCAATAGTTATAAATTTTTTATAATTTATCCCAATGAAAATTAATAACGTTGTGGTAATTGGGTCAGGAACAATGGGAATTGGTATTGCGGCACAATTATGCAATGCAAATATTCCTGTTACATTATTAGACTTAAAAACAGAAATTTGTGAAAAAGCAAAAAAAAGAATTTATGAATCTAGACCTCCTTTACTGGTAGATAAAAATAAAATTGATACAATTAAAACTGGCACTATAGATACAAATTTTGATGTCGTCGGAAAAGCCGATTGGATAGTTGAAGCTGTAGTCGAGAGAATAGATATTAAAATCAGCCTTTATGAAAAGATATTGAAGACTAGAAAAAAAGGTTCAATTATTTCATCAAATACATCAACTATTCCGTTAAAAGTTCTATCCTCAAAAATGTCTGATGAAGATAAAAAGGATTTTTGTATAACTCATTTTTTTAACCCTGTTCGATATATGGGTCTGTTAGAGATTGTTAAAGAAAGTTTTAATGATTTAGATAAAATAAATTTTTTAAAAAATTTTTGCGAAGAAAGTTTAGGTAAACAAGTTATTATCTGCAAGGATACACCAGGCTTTTTAGGAAATAGAGTTGGGGTTTATGCAATTCAAGTAGCAATGACAGAAGCTATCAAAATGGGATTGAGCGTAGACGAATCCGACACACTTTATGGTAGACCAATGGGATTACCTAAAATAGGAGCTTTTGGCCTGTATGATCTAATCGGGATAGATTTAATGGCTGACGTTTTAAAGAGTTTTTTAAAAGAATTGCCCAATGCAGATGTTTTTCATGAGGTGGCAAAAGAAATTCCACTAATTATACATCTAATTAAAAATGGGTATACAGGAAGAAAAGGTAAAGGTGGATTTCGTAGAATTAACAAAAAAGACGGCAAAAAAGTTTTAGAAGTTATCAATTTAAAAACTAGAGAATATTCACCTTCAAAAAAAATTGAATTCAATATTCAAGAGAACGTTTCCTTAAAAGATTTAGTTTCCAGAAATGACAAATATGGAAAGTACGCTTGGTCAGTGGTTTCAAAAATTATACTTTACGCCTCTTCTTTAATTCCCAGTGTGACAAAAGATTATAATAATATTGATGAAGCAATGAGATTAGGCTTTAGTTGGTCAAAAGGTCCATTCGAAATGTTGGAAGAGCTTGGGGTAAAATTTTTTGTAGAAAAAGATAAAAATTTACAAATAAATGAATTTATAAAAAAATTATATGAAAAAAAATCTGATACTTTTTATGGGAAAAGACAAATCTATACTGATTTGGAAACTCTAGGAAAAGTAAAACAAGTAGCAAAAATTAATAAAGATAATAAATCAGCCATTACATATGAGCATAAAAATTACAAAATTGTAGAATTTAATACTAAAGCTAATACGTTGGACTATGATTCAATGGATGCATTGAAAAAAGCATCTGATCAAAATCTTATAATTATCAATGAGGGCATGCAATTTTCAGCCGGGGTTAATTTAAATTACGTTATGAATTTTGCGAAAGAAAAAAATTGGAAGGCAATTGAAAAGTTCATCCATCATTTTCAAATGACCTGTAAGCAACTAAAATATTCTGATAATTTGGTTATTGCCGCGCCATCAGGTCTAGTTTTGGGAGGTGGTGAAGAAATTTGTATTCAGAGTGATTACGTGGTTGCACACACTAATATCGTGATGGGCCTTGTAGAAACCCTTGTAGGGTTAATACCCGCTGGAGGGGGAACTAAAGAAATGTTGTGGAGATGGACTCAAACTCAAGAAGCTAAAAAAGATCCCGACTTTGCCCCACAAAAAGTGTTTGATATTATTGGCTATGGCAAAACAGCTACTTCACCTATTGAAGCAATGCCACTTAAGTTTTTACTAGAAAAAGACAAAAGTATTATGAATAGAAACAAGCTACTTTCAGTTTCTCAAGATTTAATTAATGAGAAAAAAAATGGATATAAACCACCAAAAAAACCAATTTTTAAATTATCAGGAAGCCAAGTAAAAGATAAAATGTTCCAAACTCTTGAAAATCTTTTTAGAGAAAAGAAAATTTTGGAGCATGGGATGGAAGTTGGAAAAAAATTAGCTTTTGTATTAAGTGGAGGCAATACAACTCTTGATAAAGAATTATCCGAAGATGATATGTATGCTTTGGAATTAGAAGCTTTTATGCAACTAATGCAAATGGAAAAAACTCAAGCTAGAATTAAACACACACTTTCAACAGGAAAACCTTTGGTAAATTAAATGGCAACTTACAGCGCTCCTATAGATGATATGATGTTTCTCTTTGAAAAATTAAGAGATAATCCTCATTACAATGAACTTGAAAAATACAAAGAAGTTAATCCTGATCTTGCAAAAGATATATTGGAACAGGCTGCAAAGATAACCGAAAATCTTATATTACCCTTAGCTAAAGTTGGAGATGAGACACCTGCCACTTTCGAGAATGGAGTAGTGAGAGTTCCACCTGGATATAAAGAAGTTTACAAAAAATTTATTGAAAACGGCTGGGTATCTCTGTCTTGCGATCCAGAGTACGGAGGTCAAGGGATGCCAAAGACTATAAATGCATTTTTTGACGAAATGCTGTCTTCTGCTAGTCTTTCTTTTAAACTCTATAGTGAGCTTAGCATTGGAGCTTATAATTGCATACTTCATCACGGAAGCGATTCTATAAAAAAAAAATTTCTTCCTAATATTGTTAAAGGCACTTGGAGTGGGACTATGTGCTTAACAGAATCGGTTTGTGGAACAGATTTAGGATTGTTAAAAACAAAAGCCGTAGAGCAGTCAGATGGAACTTTTAAATTAAATGGTCAAAAAATATTCATAACTTCTGGAGATCATGATCTCACAGAAAATATAATACACTTAGTTCTAGCAAGAACTACCGATGCCCCATCAGGAACAAAAGGAATTAGTTTATTTTTAGTACCTAAAGTTCAAGTTAAAGAAGATGGATCGTTAGGTCCAAGGAATGGAGTTTCAACTAATTCAATTGAAAGCAAAATGGGAATTAAAGGTTCTGCTACTTGTGTTTTAAATTTTGATGGCGCTATTGGATATATGATTGGACCAAAAAACAAAGGATTAAGCTCAATGTTTACAATGATGAATTTGGAAAGAATTATTGTGGGGCTTCAAGGTTTGGGATTATCAGAAATTGCATATCAAAATGCACTAAATTATTCGAAAGAGAGAAAACAAGGAAAATCTAATAATAGTAAAACACAAAATGGAGCAGATTTAATTATTGATCACGCGGACATTAGAAGATCATTATTAAATATGAAATCTATTATTGAGGGGGAGAGAGCTTTAAGTTTTTGGTTAGCTCAACAAACTGAAGTTAGCTTGCATCATAGTGATAATAAAATTAAACAAGAAGCTTCGGATTTTGTATCTTTAATGACACCTGTAGTGAAATCATTATTTACAGATATGGGTATGGAAATTACCAGCGATGCTATGCAAATCTTTGGAGGCTATGGTTATACAAAAGACCAAGGGATTGAACAGCTATATCGAGATAATAGAATTACACCAATATATGAAGGAACAAATTCAGTTCAAGCAATTGATTTGGTCTTTAGAAAACTTGTTAACAAAAATGGCAATGTTGTTAATCGGTATGTAAAATTTATTGAAGAGGAAATCAAAAAAAATAAAGGTGAGAAGCAGATAAAAGAATTTGCTGAAAAGTTGGAATATTATTTAAAAATATTAATTAATTTTAATCTTTGGATAGAAAAAAATATGGAAAAGTCAAAGGATGATATTAATGCTGCCTGCAATGATTATCTAAAAGTCCTAGGTTTGGTTGCGGTGGCATTTTCATGGTTAAAAATACTTAACGTAAGCTATAAAGAGTTAAAAAATAATAAGAAATTTTATGAGGATAAAATTGAAACCGCAAAATTTTTCTTTAATAGAGTACTACCTAGAATTGATGCTTATTACAATTCCGCAATTTCAGGAAGTAAGTATATAATGGATTTTAAATTTAATTAATTATGAATGATTACGATAAGAATCTTGATAAAAATAAAGCAAATTTTGTTCCGTTAACACCAATAAGCTTTATTGAAAGAACAAAAGATATTTATCCAGACTATGAAGCTTTAGTTTATAAAAAACGTTCTTATACATGGAAACAAGTTTATGAGCGAAGTGTAAAATTTGCTAGTGCTTTAGAAAAACATGGAATTAAGTTAGGCGATACCGTGTCAATTATGGCTGCAAATACACCTGAATTATTTGAAGCTCATTATTCTGTTCCAATGACTGGTGCGGTACTTAATGCAATTAATACAAGGTTAGATCCAAAAACAGTGGGCTACATACTTAAACATGCAGATGCCAAAGCGCTAATCGTGGATCGTCAATTTCACGGCGTTGTAATAAAAGCTTTAGAAAGTTTTGGTAAGAAAATTTTAATTATAGATATAGTTGACGAACAAGCTGACCTAAAAGACATTGAAACAATTGGAGAATATGAATATGAAAGTTTTTTAGAGCAAGGTGATCCTAATTATGTATGGAAGAGGCCAAAGGATGAATGGCAGTCGATTTCATTAAATTATACATCTGGTACTACTGGGAATCCAAAAGGAGTTGTATATCATCACAGAGGTTCTTATTTGATGGCAACTGGCAGTGCAGTAGCGTGGAATATGCCAAACCGTTTAAATTTTTTATATACTGTTCCTATGTTTCACTGCAACGGTTGGTGTTATCCATGGACACTAGCCATGCTTCATGCTCGAGTAATATGCATAAGAAATATTAGAGCTAAGGAAATTTTTGATTTAATAACGGAACATAAAGTAACTCATTTTGGTGGAGCACCGATTATATTAAATATGTTGGCTAGTGCTCCAAAGGATGAACAAAAACCACTAAAACATAAAGTGTACATTTTGACGGCGGCCGCACCTCCACCAAGTATTATTTTTAAAAAAATGAAAAGCTTAGGTTTCGAAGTTATGCATGTTTATGGTCTAACAGAGACCTATGGACATATTTTGCAGTGCGCGTGGAATCAAGAATGGGATAATTTAAACGAAGATGAAAAAGCTGATATTAGTGCCCGCCAAGGCGTACGTTATCCAAACACAGAAGATGTCGATGTTATGGGTCCAGAAACCATGAAGCCGGTTCCACGAGATGGAAAAACTATAGGAGAAATAATGATACGTGGAAACGTTGTTATGAAAGGGTATTTTAAAGACAAAGAAGCAACAGAAAAATCTATGAAAGGTGGATGGTTTCACTCTGGTGATTTAGCGGTAATACATTCCAACGGTTACATTCAAATAAAAGATAGGTCTAAAGATATTATCATTTCAGGTGGAGAAAATATCTCATCAATAGAGATTGAAAATACAGTAGCTAAACATCCGTCAGTTTCTCTTGCTGCGGTCGTAGCTAAACCCGACAAAAAATGGGGAGAAACACCTTGTGCTTTTGTTGAATTAGCTCCTCAAAAGAAAGCTACAGAAGAAGAAATAATAATATTTTGTAGAGAAACCTTGGCTGGATTTAAAATTCCAAAAAAAATAGTTTTTGGTGAATTGCCCAAAACGTCCACTGGAAAAATAAAAAAATTCGAATTGAGAAAAAAAGCCAAGGAGATGAACTGAATTTTGAAGTAGGTCAAAAAAGCGTTTTCGCATCAACGGGTGGACTAGATTTCGATGTCACAAAACCAGTAATTGTTTTGATGCATGGTAGTGGACTAACACATATAGTTTGGTCCTTCCACGAGCACTTTCTTGCTTCAAAGGGATATAGTATTTTGTCAGTTGATTTACCTGGACATGGTAGTTCAGAAGGACCTGCCATAAAATCTATAGAAGAAATAGCTGAATGGATTAAAAAATTGATGGAAAAATTAAAAATTAATGAAATTTCATTTATGGGTCATTCTCAGGGTTGCTTAGTGGGACTTGAATTTGCTTCCCGTTTTCCAAAATTAATTAAAAGTTTAAACCTCATAGCAGGATCTTATGAATTGCCGGTTAATCCAGATCTGATTAATTATGCAGACGGGGGTGATATGAAGTCTGTAGAACTTATGATGAAATGGGGTTACGAGGGAGTAAAAAAATTTATTGGAGGAAATCCAGTTCAAAAAATTATTAATTCACCAAGACAAGTTCAGGAAGGTTTAGCTGTTGATCTTAGAGCATGCAATAATTATAAAAATGGATCAAAAGCTGCATCAAATATAAATTGTCCGACCCTTTGTATACTGGGCGATAAGGACAAGATGGTTCCTCTAAATAAAGGAAAACAAATGGCTGAAAAAATTAAAAATTCTGAATTACAAGTGCTTAAAGAATGTGGTCACATGATTATATTTGAAAAAGCCTTTGAAATGAGAGAAATTGTAAAAAATTTTATTGAAAAAAATCACAACTAGAATTGGTCATAAAACAATAGTAATACTTTAATTAATATGAATATAGCAATTGTTGGAGCGACAGGAAATGTCGGTAGAAAACTTTTAGAAGTTCTAGAGAGAACTAATTTTGAATTCAGTGAAATATACTTAATAGCTTCTGATAAGAGTGTAGGAAAAAAAATTACATTTAAAAATAAAAATTACTCAATTATTGGTTTAAGTGATTTTGATTTTGGAAAAGTAAAATTAGCTTTTTTTTCTGCTGGCAGTTCTATTGCAGAAAAATGGGCACCTATAGCTGCAAAAAAGACAATAGTAATTGATAATTCAAAATATTTTAGAATGGATAAAGAAATTCCTTTAGTAGTACCCGAAGTGAACAGTGATGCCTTAAAGTTGTATAAAAATAAAAATATTATAGCTAATGCAAATTGCTCTACAATACAGCTAGTCTTGGCTCTAAAGCCATTACATGACCAATTTAAAATTAAAAGGGTTATTGTATCTACTTACCAATCTGTTTCTGGAGCTGGAAAAAATCATATGACTGAATTGGAAGAACAGAGCAAATTAGTCTTAGAAAAACAAAAGGTAAATTCAAAAAATTTTACTAAACAAATTGCTTTCAACGTTATACCCCACATAGATTCTTTTATGCAAGATGGGTCTACAAAAGAAGAATGGAAAATGACTATTGAAACAAAAAAAATTCTAGACCCAAATATAGCTTTAACATCAACTTGCGTTAGAGTTCCAGTTTTCGTTGGGCATTCTGAGTCGGTAAATATAGAATTTAAGTCTGAGATTAATCTTGAAAAGATTAGACAGTGTTTAACAAATGCACCTGGATGTAAAGTTTATGATGAACATAAAGATGGAGGTTACATAACTCCCGTTGAGTCAGCTGGAGATTTTATAACTTATATTTCAAGAATTAGAGAAGATAAGACTCAAAAAAATTCTATCAATATGTGGATTGTATCTGATAATTTGCTTAAAGGTGCTGCGCTTAATGCAGTGCAAATTGCAACTGTTTTGATTAAAAAATATATTCACTAGTCATATAATGAACGATCCGAAAAATCCATTATCGCCACATCTTCAAATCTATAGATGGCAAGTTTCATCTTTGCTATCAATTACTCATAGAATTACCGGTATACTGAATTTGTTGGGGCTTATTTTTATCTCTGCTTGGATTTGTTCAGCAGGAATAGGAGAAAATTTATTTGAGTACTTTTCAGTTTTATTAAAAAGTTTTTTGGGAAAATTTATTTTAATCAGTTTTACCTGGTCTATGAGTTATCATTTATTAAGTGGAATTAGACATTTTTTTTGGGATTTAGGTTATGGTTATGAAATAAAAACTGCAAATCTTTCAGGAATTATAGTTATCATTAGTTCTTTTATTCTGACCGTTGTTTTATGGCTGATCGGAAAAGGACTTATTTAAATGAAAGCATCACGTAAATGGATATTACAAAGAGCAAGTGCAATTATAGTTGCACCTCTTATTGTTTGGTTTTGTGTTTCTTTAATTTCACTTTCAACAAGTAATTATAATGAGATAATAAATTTTTTTGGTAATACTTTGTTTTCCTGGCTAACAATAATATTACTTGTAGCGGGGTTTTTTCATGCAAGAATTGGATTAAATGAAATTTTTGAAGACTATATTCACAATGAAAGAGTCAAAAATGTCACAAACCTTTTAACATTATTGTTAAGTATAATTGTCCCATTAATAACAATAATTTTGCTATTATATAAATTTTAATGAACACATATAAAATAATTGATCATGAGTATGACGTTTTAGTTGTAGGTGCTGGAGGTGCGGGTTTACGAGCCGCTGTGGGCTTGAGTGAATCTGGTTTAAAAACCGCTTGTCTTTCAAAAGTTTTTCCAACTAGAAGTCACACTTCTGCAGCTCAAGGAGGCATTTCGGCTGCATTGGGTAATGCTGGTGAAGATGATTGGCGGTGGCACATGTATGATACGGTTAAAGGATCGGATTGGCTTGGAGATCAAGATTGTATTGAATATCTTTGTAAAGAAGCCCCAAGTGCTGTTATTGAACTTGAACACTATGGTGTCCCATTCAGCAGAACTAAAGATGGCAAGATATATCAAAGGGCTTTTGGAGGTATGACAAAAAATTATGGCAATGAACCCATTCAGAGAACCTGTGCTGTTGCCGACAGAACAGGTCATGCAATTTTACATACACTATATGGTCAAGCTCTTAAACATAAGACAAAGTTTTTTAATGAATATTTTGCTCTAGATTTATTAATGAAAAATGAAGAATGCAAAGGTGTACTTGCATGGAATTTAAATGATGGAAGTATTCACAGATTTAGATCGCATATCACAATCTTAGCTACAGGGGGATATGGCAAGATTTATTATTCTGCTACAGCAGCGCATACATGTACAGGTGACGGAAACGGTATGGTGTTACGAGCAGGATTACCTTTACAGGATATGGAATTTGTTCAGTTTCATCCTACTGGACTTTATGGAATTGGTTGTTTGATTTCAGAAGCTGTTCGAGGGGAAGGTGGATTTTTATTAAATTCCAAAGGTGAACGTTTTATGGAAAAATATGCTCCTATCGCGAAAGATCTTGCTTCACGTGATGTTGTTAGCAGATCCATGGCCATTGAAATTAATGAAGGAAGAGGTATTGGTAAAAACAAAGACTACCTTCATTTACATATAGATCACATTGATCCAAAGATAATAGAATCTCGATTACCTGGTATTTCAGAATCAGTGGAAACTTTTGTGGGCAGAGATGTCACTAGAGAACCAATTCCGGTTGTTCCAACAGTTCATTATAATATGGGTGGTATACCTACAAACTATAAGACAGAAGTATTAACTTCAAATGGTAAAGAAAAACTTGTTCCAGGATTAATGGCTATAGGTGAAACTGCTTGCGTATCTGTTCATGGAGCAAATAGATTAGGTTCAAATTCTTTAATTGACCTTATTGTTTTCGGAAGAGCAGCTGCAAAAAGAGCAACTGAATTAGTTAAAGCAAACTCTCCTCATGAAGAAATTTCTAAGAATGAAACAGATAAATCATTGGATAGATTTGATAGATTAAGAAATGGAAATGGGTCAAACAAAACTTCAGAACTTAGACTATCGATGCAAAAAACAATGCAGTCAAAATGTGCAGTTTTTAGAACAGGAAAAATATTAAAAGAAGGCGTTAATGAAATAAAAAAAGCTTATGAAAGCATGGAATCAATATCTGTTAAAGACAGGTCGCTAATTTTTAATACCGATCTTATGGAAACCCTAGAATTTGATAATTTAATAAGACAAGCTATAACAACAATGGAATCTGCTTATCATAGAAAAGAAAGCCGAGGAGCTCACGCAAGAGAAGATTATCCTAAGAGAGATGATACTAATTATATGAAACATACTTTAAGTTGGTTCTCTGGAAGAGAAGTAAAAATTAATTATAGACCTGTAAATCTATCAACATTATCCAATGATGTTCAAACTTTTCCTCCAAAAGAAAGAGTTTATTAATGGTTCAATTTAATCTTCCACAAAATTCTAAAATTTTAAAAGGTAAATATTTTTCAGATAAAACAGGTTCTTCAAATATAAAAAGAGTTCATATTTATAGATGGAGTCCAGAAAATAATCAAAATCCTAGAGAAGATACGTTCGAAGTAGATTTGAATACATGTGGTAATAAAGTTTTGGATATTTTAAATAAAATCAAAAACGAGATAGACTCATCTCTTACCTATAGACGATCGTGTGCACATGGAATCTGTGGCTCGTGCGCAATGAATGTTGATG
>Ga0208830_1000763_pt1 | contig 15229 bp, 15 predicted proteins | sample DeeseametaMP2634_FD_184169 | JGI IMG/M metagenome (GOLD analysis project Ga0208830, IMG submission 184169) | Marine microbial communities from the Deep Atlantic Ocean - MP2634 (SPAdes) | ecosystem: Environmental > Aquatic > Marine > Oceanic | place: Northeast of Antigua and Barbuda, North... | reverse complement strand
TAGCCTTGCATTTATTTGGGGAAGTTCATACATCCTCATGAAGCTAGGAATGGAAGATGCAGAAGGGAATCTTTTCTTTTCTCCAAATCAAGTTGGAAGTTTACGTGTAATTATTGCTGGATTGGTTATTTCTCCAGTTTTAATCAAACGGTATAAACTTCTTTTTACAAAAGATGTGATTTGGCTTTTATGTGTAGGCTTATTAGGAAACTTGATTCCTGCTCTTTTATTTACAAACGCAGAAAAGCACTTATCCACTTCTTATACGGGAACGCTTAATTCATTGGTCCCTATTTTTTCGTTTTTAGTTGCTGTTTTTGTTTTTAAAAGAAAAGTAAGTAAGCTTGGTATAACCGGAGTATTTATTGGATTTATTGGTGCAATATGCTTAATCATGTTTAAAGATGGAGATTTTTCTTCATACTCTATCGGTGCTATCCTTATGGTTGTTTTAGCGACTATATGTTATGCTTTTAGTTTAAATATAATCCGTGAGCGATTACATCATTTAAATTCAATAACCATAACTGGTTTATCATTGTTTTTAGTAATTCCTGGAGGTATTATATTGTATTTATTAGAGCCTAATCCCGAAGCAGTTTTTACGAAATCTTACCTCCCTGCGTTATACTATATAATTATTTTGGCTATTATAGGCACCACTATCGCGCTTATACTCTTTAATTATTTAATAAAGATAAGCTCTGCTATTTTTGCCTCTTCAGTGACATACTTAATTCCTTTTGTAGCTATAGGATGGGGCTGGATTATGAATGAAAAATTAAGTTGGTCTATGCTCTTTATCTTTCTTGTTATTAGCGGTATTTATTTAACAAGGAAAGAAAAATAGTAGGTTTATTTACTTTTATTTTTTATCCATCGATCGACTAGCCAAGCAAATAAAAAGTAAATAGGCATTAGTAATGGATATAAAATTATTTCGATACCAGCATAGCCATGTGTTCCACTCGTATGTTCTCCTATTAAATCATCAACATAGCTGTAGAAAAAAATTGATACGCTCAAATAAACAAAAGGGATAATAAGACTACCCAATAACACTATCCAAGAAAACTTTGCTTTAGGCTTTCTTTTTCGAAACATGAAAATGAATAAAATATGAAGAACTACTAATAATACAGTTAATACATATTTAAATCTTGTTGAACCTATATTAATGAATGTTTGTGCAGTACTACTTATTTCTGGTATATAAAGAATGTTAAACATATTACTTGGTAGGCTATCAAACTTCCATGTTGCTATGCTATCTATTTTACCAGAAGTAGGTTCCCCAATTGTTGTGGATAGTTTATTTTCATATTTAGTTGCATCTAGCGTAATTGTTAAACTTCCAAAGGATTTCCAATACTTAGCTGGTGAGAGTGCATAACGAAAACTATATTCGTTTACCCAATTCCACCCATCTCTCCAGCTGGTTGCTGTATACGTTACTCTTATTTGGTGTTCTCCTTCTAAAATATCAGTTTCAAAAAATAAAAAATCATCTAAAGTGATGTAAAACCCGTCATTATCTTCACTTTCATCAAGATGTACCCATCTTTTATTCTCATGATCATCAAAACTCTCAGTACTAAAGAAATAAGAAAAATCTCTGAACTCGGTGCTATCAACATCAACGTATAAATCTGGGACTTGACTTATCTCAAGAGGTTTCCCATCTATTGTAACCTTAAAATTACCTTCAACCTCTGAAGCATAAAACAAAAATGGAATATTAACGCCTTCTTTTTGAGCTTTTATGTTATAGACGATTTCGTAATTCGCTTTTTTAAATTCACTATCTAGCGTTACATAAATATCTTCATGAAGAATATCTACGTATTGGTTTAAAAATGGGCTAGTAGCTAATGTACCTCTATCGATTGGTTCTGCCATATTGGCTTTTACAACTAATAAGTTACATACGAATAATGCTCCCAATAGAAATCTAACACCCATGTAAGGATTTTGAAGTGATTAATAATTAGCCTTTAAATCCTCATTTAAAAAACTAATGAGTTTATCAGCAATTTTATGGAAGTAACGCTTAGTTCGGTAACTCGACACCCACTTTATTCCTTGGATGGCATTTGTTAGGATAATTTCATCGCACGAAAGAATGTGTTGTGGTGAAATTGTACACTCATACACTTTTACACCATTTTCAAGAGCTAGATTAATGATTTTCATCCGCATGGTTCCTCCTACACATCCTTCTGACAAAGGTGGAGTATATAAAACACCGTTACTAACAATAAATAAGTTAGAGTTTGTTGACTCAATAATTCCTCCTCTGCTATTAACTAAAAGTAGGTCTTTCAAACCTCTTTTTTTAGCTTCTATAGAAGCATTTACATAGAAAAAAGCATTAGAAGATTTATAAATTGAATAGTTGTTTACAATTTTAGGAATTTCATTAAAAAGATCAATTTCAATTCCTTCTGGGTTAAGTGTAAAGTAATTACTGAAATAAGGCCTTGCTTCAATAATAAAGCCAGGATCATTAACTTCTGAAAGATAGCTTGATTCTACCCCCTTTCTATAAATAGATAGCTTTATTCTTCCACCTTCTTTTATACCATTTCGTTGAACTAAACTATTTATTTGATTAAGAAAAAATTCTACCGAATAGTTACTTGGCACCTCAAAATTAAAGGCTTCCATCCCCTCTAACAAACGCCTGTAGTGACCTTCAAAATTATATACATGTCCGTTGACTACTCGAATACTTTCAAACAATCCATCTCCATACCTAAACGACCGGTTACTTACAGAAAGGATTGGTTGATCCTCAGGAAAAAACTCTCCGTTATATATTAAATCTAGCGACAATGGTTTAATTTATCAATAGTTTGACTTGTATAATAAAGTTATTGATAAAATAGTTAAAATCCAGCATAAGCGTAAAAATAATCCCGAATAAAGCCCCAGCAAAGTGAGCATCATGCGCTATCCTTGATTGGCTTTGCTTACCCATTAGGTACTCATACAATAAATATAATGGTCCAAAAATTACTGCTGGAATTCCAAAGAAAAATTGTAAATCAGGTCTAATTATAATTGTAGAGAATAATACCGCAGATACTGCTCCTGAAGCACCTAATGAAAAATAGAGATCATTATTCTTATGCTTAATCATAGAAGGAACACAAGAAAATAGAATTCCTCCAAAGTATAGAATTAAATAATAAAGGCTTCCTTGATTGTAATATTTTGTAAAGTATGCTTCTATAAATCTTCCAAAAATATATAAGGTATACATATTAAAAATCAAGTGCATCCAATCGGCATGGATGAATGCATGAGAAAACAACTTATACCATTTATTATGATGGATTACTTGGTATGGACTAAATAACAGCTTGTATTTAACATCCTGCCGCTCGAAAGCGTAAATAGACAATCCAACTGTGATAATAATAATTAGTATGTTAATTGATAATGTCAGATGGAATAAATTATAGAGTCAACAGCTAAATTAGCCTTTAGACAATCAACCTACTAATTTTTAGTCAAAACGATATCGGAAACAACCTCAGGCTTGTAGGAAACTTTATCTTTAACAGCAATCGTTTCTTCTATTAACTTATAGCCTGGACTTTCAACCTCCATTGTGTAGTTACCAGCTGGTAGAATAATAACATACTTCATGGATTCCATGTTTGGTTTATAGTCTCCATACACATCTCCATTTTCATCATAAACGGTAATAAAAATATTCTGTGGCTTATTTTCTGACTTATTTATAATCTCACCTCGTATAACGGTATACTTAGATTCGATGTCATTAAAGTTTACTCTGTAGATATCTAAACCTCCGTAGCTATCTTCTCTAACAGCAGCCATATACCCAAATTTACCATTATCAGATAAACGGAAATTCATGTTGTCCTCTGGTGTATTGATAGGGTAACCTAAATTTTCAACAGCGGCATATTGTTTTTCACCTTCATCCCATTTAGCTTTAAAGATATCATATCCCCCCATACTAGAGTGACCTCTAGAACTAAAGTAAAGCACTTTGCCATTGTCATATAAGTTTGGAAAGTCTTCATCATAAACAGTATTAATGGTAGGTCCTAGATTCATAGCTTCACTCCATTCTCCATTAGGTAGTTTTTGGCATAAATACAAATCTGTTCCTCCGTACCCTCCTTCTCTGTCACTAGCAAAAAAGAATTTTTTCCCATCTTCAGACAAAGCCCCTGAGATTTCAGTATATTTTGAATTAATAGTTTCTCCTAGCTTTGTAATGTTACTCGCTCTACCCTCTCTAGAAAAATCCGCAAGTCTTAGATCAGATATACCTCTATAATTATTATTATAGAATACTATTTTAGTACCATCAGCATTCATTCCTACAACCTCATTATCTAGTTTTGGGTCATTGATATCAAAAGTTAAAGAAGCTTTTTGATAATCTCCATCTACCACTTTAGATATGAAAGTATTAGTAAAGAATAATCCATTATCTTGTTGAACACTATTATCTCTTCTTCGTGAATTAAAAATCACAAAAGATTCATCTTTTGGAACAAATGGATAATAATCATCAAAAGAAGAATTAATTTCTTCTCCTAAATTGAAGAACGAAACATCTACAGGAGTCTTCATTAATTGCTTTGCATTTTGGCAGTGCTCAATTTGCCTATCAACATCTTCTAGGTTATAATAACTACCCTTACCAGTTTGCTTGTAAACATTGAATTGCTTGATAGCTTCGTCAAATTTATAACCAAATTGATAAGCTCTACCTAATAAATAAACAGCGTCTGGGTTAGTATTTTCTGCTGCAACAACTTTTTCCAAATAAGGAATTGCTTGTGCCTTATCTCCATTAACATTAAGATAGCAAACAGCTGCTCTGTAATTGTATTCTAAATCATCCTCTTCTTCGTCCAAAAGCTCTAGATACTCATCTAATGCAAAGTTAAAGTTTTGGAGTCTGAAGTATTTATCTGCTTTTGATTTTTGAGAAAAACCAGCAGTAAGTATTGATATTAAAAATATACTTAATAAAGTAATCTTCTTCATAGCTTTCTTTTAATATTTTCAAAAATAAGTTTTTATTTGATATCTCACCTAATATTTAGCAACTGATTAATAAAGTTAAAGGTTATATTACCTTTTTTTAGTCTTTAAATAATGTTTGTATATACGTTAAACCCTTGCTATATGTTATGTTTCGGGCAATTTTTAGCTAAATTTTAACGTAGTTATTCACAAAAACTCACTTTTATCAACAAAATCAAGGGTTTTGGGGAGTTTCTGAAAAATTTACATATATATTTGCTTCACAGTTAAACAATTAAAATTTATAACAATGAACAAAACTGAATTAATCGATTCAATTGCTGCAAAAGCAAATTTAAGCAAAGCTGATTCTAAAAGAGCATTAGAAGCTTTTACTGAGACTGTTGCTGGTTCTTTAAAGAAAGGTGACAAAATCTCTTTAGTTGGATGGGGTACTTGGTCTGTATCTAAAAGAGCTGCTAGAACTGGTAGAAACCCACAAACTGGTAAAGAAATCAAAATTGCTGCTAAAAATGTAGTAAAGTTCAAAGCTGGTTCTGAATTAGCTAACACAGTTAACTAATTTTAATTAGTTTATAACTATTTACGGCACCGCTCATCGAGCGGTGTTTTTTTTGCTCTAAACTTTCCTAATAATGTTAAATGAAAGAAAGTAATACCTTCATTTTTTATATTTTTGTCCAATCAGCTAACACCAATTTCACTAGCTATTTATGTATTTTAACTCATTAACATTTATTTACTTTTTACCTGTAGTTTTTGGGTTATTTTATATCATCTCTCACAAGTACAGGGTATTTATTTTACTACTTGCGAGCTATTATTTTTATGCTAGCTGGAACCCTGCTTATTTATCTTTAATACTAATATCAACGTTTACAGATTACTTTGCAGGGCTAAGCCTTGAAAGAGTAACAAAAAAGTCTTCTCGAAAACTCATCTTATGGAGTAGTTTGGTTATCAATTTAGGTATGCTTATTTATTTTAAGTATGCTAATTTTTTTATTGACACATTTAACAGAGTAAATTATAAAGCTGGCTCTCCTTTTGAGTCAATCCAATTATTAGATATTATTCTTCCTGTAGGTATTTCTTTTTATACTTTTCAAACCATCAGCTATACTATTGATGTATACAATCAAAAGATAAAACCAGAAAAGAACATTGCTTATTTTGCTTTATATGTAAGCTTTTTTGCACAATTAGTCGCTGGTCCGATTGAGCGTTTCTCTGACCTTATTCAACAGTTTAAACAAAAAGCTTACCTAACAAGAGAAAACTTATCTCATGGATTTAGGTTAATACTATATGGTTTCTTTATGAAAATGGTTGTAGCTGATAACATTGGGATTATTGTTGACAATACCTATCAAAATATTTCAACCACTTCAAGCTTTAACTTAATTATCGCTGCTTGTTTGTATTCTTTTCAAATACTTTGTGACTTTCATGGATACAGTACTATTGCTATTGGTGTTGCTAAGCTTTTTGACATTAACCTTTCAGGGAACTTTAAAGCCCCATACTTTTCTCCTTCATTAACTATTTTTTGGAGAAAATGGCACATCACGCTCACTTCTTGGTTTAGAGATTATATTTATTATCCCCTTGGAGGAAACAAAGGAAGTAAACTTAAATGGATGATCGCGATTATGATTGTATTTATAATCAGTGGGTTTTGGCATGGTGCTCAATGGACGTTTATTGTTTGGGGTGCACTACATGGCGGTTTAACTCTTTTGGAAAAAATCATTGGAGCAGATAAAAAGAGCACCTCTAAATTAGTAAATACTATTCGCAGCTTATTTATTTTTGGTTTAGTGAGTATATTATGGATCTTCTTTAGAAGTCCTAACTTTTCTATAGCTAAAGATTTTATAAGGGGAATTTTTAACCAATGGGAATTAGCTTTTACAGAAATCAATTACGAGCCAATTGTATACGTTATTTTATTTATCCTTTTTGATTGGTTTACTCGAAAAAAACCTTTTCATCTGCGTTTAGAAAGTATTCCCCCCATCATTCGATGGACGATTTACTTTATCTTAATTTTCTTGATACTTGCTCGATCTGGAACTGATGTTAGACCGTTTATTTATTTTCAATTTTAGTATGCATTTAGTCAAATACATATCTATAAGAATTCTATTAATTGCTTTACTCGTTGTTATCGCCAACTTCTTGTATCGTATAAGCTTTTACAAAAAAGACGTTGCTAAGCATGGAGATATACTAGAAAATTTATGGGTAGTTCCTTCTGATACTGAAGCAATTTACTTTGGTGAGTCGTCTAATTTCCATGAATCTCCTGGAGACACCATGAAATATCGAATAAGTGGTATAATAGATACTATGGTTCCTCAGCTGAAGGTTCATCATGTAGACAACTCAGGATTACACGCTGGCACCTATTTGGCTGTAATGAAGAATATTCCTAAAGATAGCAAAGTAAATATCTTCATCATCACTATGAATTTACGCTCATTTGGAGCTGGATGGCGATATGCTGGTAATGGAGCAGAGAATTACTTAGCAAAAACTGAGCGCATGCTTTCCCCTACACTACCTATTATCAATCGTTTTATGGTTTCTTTAAAAGCTTACGATTATAAAAGCGATCACGAGCGTGAAAATCAAGTGCATGAAGCTTGGCAAAAAGATACGTTTAATATCCCTGAATTTGATTACCACACCACTCATTCATGGGATTCGGCAATGGCTTGGGAAACTTGGTTAACATCAAACCCAAATCTCACTAAAGAAAACATTCCAATAGCTGCTCAATACATTAAAAGTTTTTCTTTCATCATTGATACCAATACAAATGAACGAATTCATGATTTTGATGCTATTATGGAGTTAGCAAAAAAAAGAAGATACACCATATATTTTAATATTCTTGGAGAAAATGTAGAAGAAGCTGAAAAGTTAGTAGGTAAAAAACTTATTTATTTAATTGAAAAAAACACACAATTTCTTATTAATAGGTATTCAAAAAAAGGAGCAATAGTAGTTAATAACCTTCATGCTGTTCCAGACTCTTGCTTTGTTGATAGAGATTTTCCAACAGAACACTATAATTTTACTGGAAAACGAATAATTGCAAAGCAAGTCGCTGATCAAATAAAACGTAATCTATGAGTACAAATATCCCTTTAGCAGAACGATTAAGACCTCAAAACTTAGATACTTATATTGGTCAGGAGCAACTTGTTGGAAAAGATGCTCCGTTACGAAAAGCTATTGACTCGGGTTATATTCCTTCTTTAATTTTATGGGGTCCTCCCGGAGTTGGAAAAACAACCTTGGCAAATATTATTTCGAACTCATTAAAACGTCCTTTTTATGAATTAAGTGCTATAAACTCGGGAGTGAAAGACATCCGTGAAGTGATACAGAAAGTAAAAAACCAAGGGATGTTTGGAGGATCTAATGCTATTTTGTTCATTGATGAAATTCATCGGTTTAGTAAATCCCAACAAGACTCGTTATTAGGAGCTGTTGAAAAAGGAATTATCACCTTGATTGGTGCTACCACAGAGAATCCTTCCTTTGAGGTAATATCAGCATTACTATCACGCTGTCAAGTTTATGTTTTAGAACATTTTTCTAAAGATGATTTAGATAAATTACTCCTTCGAGCAATTAAAGAAGATCAAATTTTAAAGGAGAAAAATATTACGATTAAAGAAACAGATGTCCTCATCCGTTTAAGTGGTGGTGATGCAAGAAAGCTTTTAAACTTATTAGAAATTGTTGTTAGTGGTGCCAATCAAGATAATATTGTTATTGATAATGAACTTGTAGATAAGTTAATAAAAAACAAAACATTACTTTACGATAAATCAGGAGAACAACACTACGATATTATTTCAGCTTTTATTAAATCAATACGTGGAAGTGACCCAAATGCAGCCTTGTATTGGCTAGCTCGAATGATTGAAGGAGGAGAAGATCCTAAATTTATTGCTCGTAGACTGTTAATTTTAGCTTCAGAGGATATAGGAAATGCTACCCCTACTGCTTTAGTGCTTGCTAACAGTTGCTTTCAATCAGTTAATGCAATAGGCTGGCCAGAATCTCGAATTGTATTAGCACAATGTGTAACCTATTTGGCTTCTTCTCCAAAAAGTAACGCTTCTTATCAAGCTATTAATTTAGCTCAACAAGTAGCAAATAAGCATGGTAATTTACCTGTTCCTTTAGCTTTAAGAAATGCTCCTACTAAATTGATGAAAGAATTAAACTATGGAAAGGATTACCAGTATTCTCATAGTGGACAAGGAAATTTTATTGCCCAAGAGTTTTTACCTGAAGAAATAAGTGGCTCAAAATTTTATGAGCCTGGTAATAATGCCAGAGAAAATGATTTACGCAAAGTGTTAAGTAAACTTTGGGGAGATAAATACGGCTATTAATATCATTTCAAATATCCATTTGACTTTCTTACATTCATAAAAACAAAAAAATGACAAAATTCTTTCCTTTTATCTTAGCAGGCATGTTCTTCGTTTCTTGTTCAAACGAAACGAAAAGTACTGATGATACTGAGTCAACTCCTAAAATTGTTAAAGCGTTTAATAAAAAGATATCTGCTTTAGAAGAATTTGATTCTAAAACTCCTATTGCTGACTATGCTCAAGAAGCAGAAGAAACAGCTGCTGACAAAGTAACTTTAACAAAAGAAAATGTTTCATCTTTAATTGAACAAATGGAACAATATACATTTTCAGTTATTGTGGTTGAAGATCATACGATTGTTAAAATTAGCAATATAGAAGATTGTAAAGCCTCTGGATCATGGGGAGCTTGTATGCCAATGGGTAAAGGATATATCAAACGTGGTGATTTAGTCCCTAAAAAAGACTATATCAATAATATCATTGGTACTCCAGATAGTCAGAAAAGAGTTGTTTATTTCTTTAACTAAGTCTCATGTCTATTCCTATAATAGATCTTTCATCAAAAGATGAAAAAGAACTAGCTAATTCTATTCATCGGGCTTGTATTCTCGATGGCTTTTTTTATGTAACCAATCATGGTGTTTCTTTAGATTTACAACAGGAACTTGAAAAAACTTCTCACATTTTTTTTTCTCTTGATGAAGATGAGAAAATGACTATCAGCATGGATAAAGCGGGGAAAGCATGGAGAGGATATTTTCCTGTTATGGGAGAGTTGACCTCAGGTAAGGCAGACCTCAAAGAAGGCATTTACTTTGGTAAGGAATTACCTAATAACCATCCAAAGGTTAAAGCAGGAGTGCCCATGCACGGAAAAAACCTATTTCCCGAGACACCTGCAAAAATGAGAGGTATTATTTTAACCTACATGGATGAGCTAACTAGCTTAGGTCACCGATTAATGAAGCTTATTTCTTTAAGCTTGGACCTCCCAAAAAACTATATTTATAATCACTTCACGAGTGACCCTTTTACTTTATTTCGAATCTTTCACTATCCTCCTATGAGTGAAAACGTTAAAAAACAAGCTCCCTGGGGTGTGGGAGAGCATACCGACTATGGTTTATTAACTATTCTTAAACAAGATGAGGTAGGTGGTTTACAAATCAAATCAAACAACCATTGGATTGATGCTCCATATATTCCAAATACATTTATTTGCAACATTGGAGATATGCTAGAGAAACTAACAGGCGGTTATTATGTTTCTACTCCACATCGTGTATTAAACACTAGTGGAAAAGACCGTTACTCCTACCCTTTCTTTTTTGACCCAAATTTTGATAGCGAGTTAAAAACTATCGATACTTCTAGTTTAACAAACAAAAAAGCCATCCAATCAAAACGATGGGATGACTTAAATTTAGATGAAGTATCAGGTACTTACGGTGAATATATTCTGAATAAGGTTGGAAAGGTTTTTCCTGAGTTAAATAACCCTAAAGGATAATCCTCCTACAGGAATTTTTTTCCCTACATTATTTAAGACTTTTATATTTTCTACATAAAGCTTATCACCTTTTTTAAGGTGTTTTATTAAATTTCTCATCTTACCAGTAAATTTTGAATTGGCAGAACCACCTCCAACTAAAACATATCCTTTAGAAGAATCAAGTATAGTTAAATCAAATCTCACAACTTCAAATTCAGCTCCGTCTTCGCGTATAGCCGTTATACCTTCAACTTCTAATAAGTCAGTTATTTTAATTAAACTATCTTTTACTGAATACTCTCCTACATAAGGATAAATCACTAATACCTCTCCTACTTCTACTTGACTAAATGACAAGCAAGTACTTATAACTAAACTAAGGCTTACTACTAATTTTTTAAATTTGATCTTCATAATTAACGGTTTTAATAGGTTACCTGTAATAAACGATGATCTAAAACTAGTTATTGTAAGAAAGTCTTAAACAACAGCTAATTCACCAAACTCTTTTTTATAATCTTCGAAGCTTTTAGCTATAATTTCTCTAGCTAGTGCTGCACTTTGAAAATCTTCAACTTCTACTGTTTTGTTTTCAAGCTTTTTGTAGTCTTCGAAGAAATTTCTAAGTTCTTTCAAAAAATGTTCAGGGAGTTCGGATATATCATTAAAGTGATTTACACTCATATCGTGTTCGGCAACTGCAATGATTTTATCGTCCATTTCCCCTCCATCAAGCATACGCATTACTCCTATTACTTTTGCAGAAACTAGGCACATCGGTACCATCTTAATTTGTGACAGTATCATTATATCTAAAGGATCTTTATCATCGCAGTATGTTTTAGGAATAAATCCATAGTTTGCAGGATAATGCATCGATGAATAAATCACACGATCCAACTTTAACATTCCAGACTCTTTATCTAACTCATATTTTGCTCTTGAGTTTTGTGGTATTTCTATTATTCCAGTAACTACTGAAGGAGTATTCTCTCCTGGAGAAACATGATGCCATGGATTCATTAAATTTTTCATCTATAAATAATTAATTAAATTGTTTTTAATATTGATCTCAAATGGTTGTGTTTAAATCTTAAATCAAATAAATGAATATCCTGATTTTATAAAACCATTTTTTTCGAAAATACAGTATTTATCAAAAAAAGCGACCCTTTTTTGGGTCGCTTAACTAATTTTTAAACTAAAATTAACGCTTATCCTATTATAAGAATATGCATAAAACTTAATTAATATCTGTAATGTTCTGGCTTGTAAGGTCCATCAACCGTTACTCCAATATATTCTGCTTGATCAGTTGTAAGTTCTGTTAACTCTACACCAATTTTTGCTAAGTGTAATTTAGCTACTTTTTCATCAAGGTGTTTTGGTAACATGTAAACATCATTCTCGTACTTATCAGAATTCTTCCAAAGTTCGATTTGAGCTAAAGTTTGGTTAGTAAATGAATTACTCATTACAAATGATGGGTGACCAGTTGCACAACCAAGATTTACTAAACGACCTTCAGCTAATAAGATAATATCATTACCATTTACATTGAAAATGTCTACTTGAGGCTTAACATTAACTTTAGTACTACCAAAATTGTTTTCTAACCAAGCAACATCAATTTCATTATCAAAGTGACCAATGTTACAAACGATTGTTTTGTCTTTCATTGCTTCAAAATGACGACCAACTACGATGTCTTTATTTCCTGTTGTTGTTACAACAATATCTACTTGTCCGATAACAGACTCTAGCTTTTTAACTTCAAAACCATCCATAGCAGCTTGTAACGCACAAATTGGATCAATTTCTGTAACGATAACTCTAGCTCCTGCACCTCTTAAAGAAGCAGCAGAACCTTTACCTACATCTCCGTATCCAGCAACAACAGCAACTTTACCTGCCATCATTGTATCTGTAGCTCTTCTGATTGCATCAACCAAAGATTCTTTACATCCGTATTTGTTATCAAATTTAGATTTAGTAACAGAATCGTTTACGTTGATAGCTGGCATTACTAATGTTCCATTTTTAACTCTCTCGTATAAACGGTGAACACCAGTTGTAGTTTCTTCTGATAATCCTTTGATGTTAGCACATAACTCTGGATATTTATCAAATACCATGTTTGTTAAATCTCCACCATCATCAAGAATCATGTTTAGTGGCTTACCACCTTCAAAAGCAAATAATGTTTGCTCGATACACCAATCAAACTCTTCTTCGTTCATCCCTTTCCAAGCATAAACAGGAACACCTGTAGCAGCGATAGCAGCAGCAGCTTGATCCTGTGTAGAGAAAATATTACAAGAAGACCAAGTAACTTCAGCTCCTAGTGCTGTTAATGTTTCTATTAATACAGCTGTTTGGATAGTCATATGTAAACAACCTGCAATTCTAGCTCCTTTTAAAGGTTGCTCATCTTTGTACTCCTCTCTGATAGACATTAAACCTGGCATTTCTGCTTCAGCTAGTCTAATTTCCTTTCTCCCCCAATCTGCCAAAGAAATATCTTTTACTTTGTAAGGTAACGTGTTGTTTTGCACTTCGCTCATTTTTTTGTTTTAAATATTTATTCTTTATAAAGATAATGCTAGTTTTAGACTTAATCAACTTATTCATAAAACTAAATGCCTAAAGTCAAAATAATTGATCATCCTTCTATATTTTCTTGGGAAATAAAAGAATCTGTAAATGATTTAATTAAGTTGGTTCATTTAGACAACTATGAAGCTGACTTAGTAGAAGCTAGAAACCGACCTCACCGCAAGAAAGAATTAATGGTTAGCCGTATTCTGTTGCAAGAACAACTTCCAGGTTGCCATATTCATTATTTTGAGAAGCGCCCTCTATTAAAAGGTAGCAAAAAAGAGATTTCTATTACAAACTCAAAAGAGCTTGTATTTATTATGCTCCAAGAAGAAGGAAAAAAAACAGGAATCGATGTTCAATACATTTCTAAAACCGTTGATCGTGTAAAACATAAATTTTTAAATGAGGAAGAATTCTTATTACCAGGTATCGACAAATTAACTACGTTAAATATACTATGGTCGGTAAAAGAAACATTGTACAAAGCATATTCTGAAGATAAATTAGAATTTAAAAAGCAATTAATTATTAAACAAGTAAATCCTGATACTGTTACAGGAGAAATTGTTTATCCTAACAAAAAGATTCCTTTCAAAACTGGGTTATTCCTCTTTAATGAGTTTATTTTAACTTGGTTTATTGAGTAGCAGTATTTAATGTTAATACTTTAAAAATTTATAACTTTAGCGATTAACCTTACACATGGAAGATTTTTTAAAAGAAACCGTATTTATTGATTATCATTCGGACGAAATCCAAGAGATAATTGCTCCTTTTAAAGACAAAAATTCATCTAAAAAAGAACTAGCAAAGCAAGTTTATTTAAAAATACGTGACGGCTACCGATATTACCCATACCGTGTAGGACTTAAAGATGAACATTATAAGGCTAGCTTAATTAGCAAACAAACTAAAGGCAATTGCATTGAAAAATCAATTATTTTTATTGCTTGTATGAGGGCTTTAGGTATTCCTGCTAGGCTGCGATTAGCAAAGGTTAAAAACCATATTGGTATTGAAAAATTTGAAGAGAAGTTTCAAACAAATGAAATTACACCTCACGGCATGGCTGAAGTTTATTTGAATAATAAATGGATTAAAGCCTCTCCTGCATTTAATAAAGAACTTTGCGACTATTGCAATGTAGCTCCATTAGCATTCGATGGTGAAAACGACTCTCTTTTTCAAGAGTTTGATAAAAATGGAGGGAAGTTTATGGAATACATAGAGGATTATAGTTACTTTGGTGATGTCCCAGTAGATTTCATTATTGAAAACATTTATCAAAACTATCCACACATCGAATCTTTATTTAAAGGAAAAGATGAAATTTTGATTGATTAATGAATCTACGATCAGCAATGCAACCTCAACTTTTCACTGTGGAATAAAATGAAAATCAACATAAAAGATATAAAGTTTCATTACTTCTTACTGGGAGCTCTTCTTTTTGTTTTTTTATTGGCAGAATATCATCGTGTTGGAGATTTCGGATTCTATTACGAAGCTTCTACTGATTTTTTAAATGGTGAAAATATTTATCAAAAACTTTATGTAGATGGCTTGTTTTGGTATTTTGGTTCGCCTGTCTTAACCTACCTAATGGTTCCGTTCACCTTTTTTTCCGCCAAAATAGCAGCAATTATTTTTGGCTGTGTAAGTATTGCAGCAATCATTAGATCTTTGGTCATTATTG
>Ga0208830_1000762_pt1 | contig 15242 bp, 13 predicted proteins | sample DeeseametaMP2634_FD_184169 | JGI IMG/M metagenome (GOLD analysis project Ga0208830, IMG submission 184169) | Marine microbial communities from the Deep Atlantic Ocean - MP2634 (SPAdes) | ecosystem: Environmental > Aquatic > Marine > Oceanic | place: Northeast of Antigua and Barbuda, North... | reverse complement strand
AGAAGAAGGGAGGTGAAAGCTCAGACTTTACAATGGCGCAAACGCTACAACCGGCAGCGCCGGGTGTCCTACAATACTGCCACATCCCCTTGATCTCTCCTTAACAAAAGTGTCCCACTTTTGCTGGTTGCCAACAAGTTGAAGTTCTGAATCTTGTGGTTCACCGCCCAGTATTTTCGAGACCAGTTGAGATACGGGTTGGCGGTCCCTTCGAGAATAAGGTCTCCCATCTCTTGGACGAGAGCCCTACGCTTGTCCTGGTCCGATTCCCGTTGTTGCGCTTCGTAGACGTCGTCAATCCCCGGCGGCACAAACCTGGTGCCTCTGCCTCCTCCGGTCCATTGCATGGTCGTGCCACGAATGTGCCGGCTACCGACGGCGTCCGGGTCGGAACTCCAGATATTCCCTCCCTGGACCGCGAACTGGAAGTCCCCGGCCCAGTAGGCGTCGAACCCGGCGCCGCTCTCCATGGTCTTGATGGTAATATCCCAGCCAAAGGCTTTCTCCAATTGCTGCTTGAGCCAACGCGTTATGCCTATCGTTTCCCGTTCAGCCCCAGGCTTTCCAGGTGCTGGCTGAACAGGTCGATAGCCTTTTGCTCAGGCACTCCCATAAAGAAACGGAGGCTTTGGATATGCTCCAGTACGTCCTTGGGAAGCATCAGCAGGTCGTCCCGCGGGCCGGACATGCGGTACAGGTTGTCCAGCCAGTCCTCCTGCCCAACGAACAGGGCATCCTCCAGGATGGCCGCGTCCGGACGCTCCATTCCGGTGCGCACCATCCAACGGAAGAAAACTAAGGGTAAGCCGGTCCACTCCCGCCACTCTTCCGCCAAGTCGTACCGGTGGGGGAAGCCCCGTACACCCCGCCGCCGGCGTAACGCCTGGTTACCCGCCAGGAGGAGGGCGTCATGGGACTGCTCAGAGTCCTGGGAGTCCAAGAAGTAAACGGGGTCGACCCCATGTTTTAGGGTCAACAACATTCTCAATAAGGTTCGGTCCTGGGATGATTCATCAGGGATAGAAATACTCGAGCCTCTCAGATCCGCGATGGGCGCCTTGGAGTGAAGAACGATGGCGCCCGAGTGGCTGACGGCTGTGATGCAGAACCCTGACAACGGCTGAAACCCTTCATTCAAGAGAACGCAGTCGGTTATAGGGACCGGTCCGGAATCGACTTCACCATTGAGAAGGGCCGACGCGATCATGGCGGGCGCTATGTTCCGCACCTCAATGCCGCGGCGTTCCATGTCGTAGTAGAAGGGCTCGCATCCCAGATAAGGGATGCGGGCAACCGTTGTGGCCATGCTTTATCGAGCCCCACTGTCGATTGACAGGGGCATCTCCCAGTTAAGATTGGTACGGTGACTAGGTAAAGGTGAGTGATGTTTTACTGGAATCTGTTGTGTGGCCGTTCCCCCATCCCAAGATTCCTCGCCGCCCTTCAGCGGAAGGGCTGGTGTCGGAATAACGAAGTGTGCGGCCGCAGGTTGGCAAATCTATTTTCGGAGCAATGATCGGTTCACAGAAACGGACTACAGACTAAAGAAGGCCCACCAGCATCCGTCCGAGCCGCCGGTGGGCCTTCATCGATTCTTAGCTACCGGGATTGTCTACAGCCGGGGCCCCGCAAAGGTTGGGGACTGCTTGCGGTATACCTGGATGCGGTTGCGAGGGCTTTCGCAGACGAAAACGTTGTTGTCGTCATCGACCGTGATGCCTGAAGGAGCCCAGAACAGCCTCTCTCGTTCCAGACCCTCGGCCCGGTCACGTTCTCCCCACATCTCCGCATTCGCGTCCAGCTTGTCCTTGCCCCACTTGGAGACGGTGGCGTCTCCGGTTCGCAGGGTGACGAAGTTACCTTCCGTGTCGAACACCTGGATCCGGTCGTTCATCCAGTCGGCGACGTAGATGACGCCGTCATTGTCCACGGCCACATCGGTGGGCCGGTTTAACTGTCCTTCACCGGAACCCGACGAACCGATCTTCATCAGGAATTTGCCATCAGGAGTGAACTTCTGGATCCGGTCGTTGCGCCAATCGGCGATATACACGTTTCCTTGGGCGTCAAGGTCGATACCCCAAGGCATGTTGAACTCGCCGTCGCCACTCCCTTCGGTGCCCCACTTTGACAGGAACTTACCATCTTTGGAGAATTTCTGGATCCGGTGATTCAAGCTGTCCACCAGATAGAGATTGTCGTCTTTGTCGAAGGCCAAGCCGGATGGGCGGTTGATCTCGCCATCTCCGGCGCCCTCGCTCATGTCCCATTTCCTAAGGTAGTCGCCGTCCTTGTTATAGACGGAGATTCGGTTCAGCCACTCGTCAGACACATAAACGTTTTGTTCACTGTCTAAAGCGACGCAGGTGGGCCAGACCAGAGAGCCATCTTCGAAGTTGTATTCGTGGGGTCCTTGGTGGTTGACGCCCCGGGCGAAGACGTTTATGTATTCTTCGCCGGCGGTGCATACAACAATGCGAGTGCCCTCCGGCCGGTACTCAGGCGAGCGGCATAGCACATACATCATGTCGCCTTCGCCCTTGGCCATCTGAACGGGATAGGTAAATCCGGGCCCGAACTGCTCGCCCCGGCCGATGGTGTGGCTGTATTGCAGATTTATATGGGAAATCTGGGTGATAGTAGTCATTTAAGCCTCTCAGTAAGTTTGGTTCCTACAGACTCAGATCGTTTAAAGATAGGCCATCTGCTCGAAGGAGCCGTTGATTATGGGTTTGGAATCCAGACCCATCCACTTTTCCAACAGCGTGGCGTAAAGTCCACGGAAGTCGTTGTTGAATGCAAGGTCGCCCTCGTTCAGTTTGTTCGCTTCCAGAGACGGGTACTCGCCATACAGGCCGCCCTTAACGGCATCGCCGATGACGAAGGCAACGCCGCCCGCGCCGTGGTCAGTCCCGGAGCCGTTGTCGTGGACCCGGCGTCCGAACTCGGTGAATACCAGCAGTACCACATTGTCACCGGCGTTGTGCTCTTTTAAGTCATCGTAGAAATCGGCCACGGCGTTGGAAGTCTCGGACCACAACTTGGTGTGATTCGCCAACTCCCCGGCGTGTGTGTCGAAGCTGTTGTATGGGGCCGTGGTGTACATGACCCGTGTCCCCAGGTTGGCTAGATGCACCTGGGCGATGTTTCTCATGTATTGAGCGACCGAGTCAGAGCCGTATTCTATGGTGGACGAGTAGGACTCGGGCGCGGTGCTGAGGATATCGGCGCCCTTCAACGCGTCCAGGCCGGTGTGGGCGAAGTAGTCCAGCACCGGCCCTTGACCGATCATTGGGGAATAGACCCGGGAGAACACGTCAAGAGCCTTGGCGCGCTGTTCTTCTATCTCAATGCCGGTGAGAACGCCGTAAGACTCCAGGTTGCCCACCGAGGCCACTGGGACGCCGGGAGCCACCATGGCACGGGGAAGACCGCGCCCGAAGTTCACTCCGGTCAGCACGTTCTCTTTGGTTGGGTCAAGTTCTGATATCGCCCGGCCCAGCCAGCCCTCATCGCCCACCTTTTCCGGCTCACAGGTGTGCCAGATATCCATGGAGCGGAAGTGGGAACGGCTGGGGGATGGATAGCCTATACCTTGAATGATGGCTAATTTACCCTCGTCGTACAGGCGTTTCATCGGCGCCATCGCCGGATTGAAACCGACGGTGTCATTTATCTGTAGGACTTGGTCATCCGGTACCCGGACGGCGGGCCGGTTGTCGTTATAAAGGGGGTTGGTGTAAGGGATGATTGTATTCAACCCATCATTGCCACCAGACAACTGGAGCACCACCAACACCGGATCTTTCTTGGTGGACGTCATTATTTCTCCTCTCTACTACCGTTTCCTTCCCCCTTGATGGGGGAAGGTCAGGATGGGGGTGATACCCCTCACCTCAATCCTCTCCCACAAGGGGAGAGGAGGTTTCTATGCGAATAGATACTCTGTGGTGGCTACGATGGATTGGAGCATCTGGCCCACCCGGTCCTCGAACTCCTTGGATCCGGTCCGGATCTCGCCCTCGGATCTGGCCAACGAGAGCATCTCGTTCCGGGTCACGTCAGCGAGTTCGTAAGCCCCCAACATATCTAGACACCCATCCACTAACTGCTCCGGTGTGATGGTCGGGCCTTGTGAGCCCAGACGCCGGATGATGGCTTGGATCCCAGGGTGGCTGGTATTCCCCACCGCATCCGCAGTGAAGTTGATCCGTTCCACCAATGTGCCGCTATCGATCCATTCCCGTCCGGTATGCCAGCCCTCTACCGTGGGCGGGTTCATCAGGTCCTGGCCCATGTAGCGGATGTTAAGCGCCATGGCATTCATGCCGGGTTTGGGGACGCTAAAATCGCCCACCAATCGCATGGTGCCCACCACCGTCTCGGTGGGGCTCTTCACCTTGCTGAAGCGAGCGTTTTTGAATGCATCGGAGTTAAACAGCACCCGCAACATGGAGCGGATGTCGTAGTTGGTCCGGAAATATTCGTCTTCCAGCAACTTGATCGTTGCCGGGTCTCCAGGCGCAGTGTCCTGCCAGGCGGGAACCTGGGGCTCGTCGGCCACGAAGAAGTTATAGAGGTGCCGTGAGATGAACCTGGCAGTGCCAGGTTGCTTGGCGACGATGTTTATAATGTCCTCGCCGTTCCAGTTTCCGGTCTCACCCAAGAATGTCTTCTCGCCGAAGTCATGGTCGCCCGAGTCGTAGATGAACTTCGCCTCGTATTTGCCGTAGGGATACCTGGGTATGGAGTTGGTCACGGTCCACCCGGTGAAAGCCCGGGCGCACTCTTTAACATCGTCCTCGGTGTAGTTGATCTGGCCGTCCATGCCGACGCCCATGGAAAACAGCTCCAGGAGCTCACGGCCCCAGTTCTCATTGATGGCGTCTTTGTGGCTCATGCAATTGTCCAGGTAGAACACCATGGCCGGGTCTTTGGCCAAACCCTGCAGGAGATTGTCGAATTTGCCCAGGCCGTCGCGCCGGAACATGTCAAACTCGATCGTTTGCTGCTTGGGGTACTCGCACTTGGCATGGCCCGTGATGAAGATTTGATGCCAGAACAAGGCAATCTTTTCTTCCAGCGGACGCTTGGTGTTGATCATGCGGTAGGTCCATTCTTCCTGCTGACCTTCTAGGCCGGCTTGGGAGACCCACTGGGGCTGATACCGCATCATCAGGTCTCGCTCTAACTCCGGCTGGCCTTCGGGATCGAGCAACTCGTCAACCGTCGCTTCGTAGCCCTTGACGGAGCGGGTCTCCAACTCCTCGAAGGTGGCCCCGAAGCCAGCACGGCGCATCAGGTGTGCCATCAACGCTATCTCTTTATCTGCCATCCTTACTCTCCTTTGAATCGTTATAAAGTAATAGTGGTTTTACCATAGCGGCTGCCGCGTGTCAAGTGTCGACTATGGCAATCCTTTATCGGTCATCTTGTGAAACCGTCTGGCGACCCGCGGTGATCCCGCTTCCCCATTCCAATAGACCAGCAGATAGGCACGGCGAAATCCAGTTCCACTAGGGTGACGGCATCATGTTATTCTGCGCGATGTCTCACGTCAACATTGTTAATGATGTCACAATCGAGACGGGGGGTATGGTGAGGTAAAGTCGTTCAATCTTTGAATCGCCATGACGGGTCATGCCAAGTATACTGTTCGCGTTGAGCGTCCAAGACGCTCCCGGAGGTGGATATTCATGGCCGGAAACCAAATACGTCTCGAGATCGAACGGAGAGAACCATTTGCCGGTGGCAGATCTTTTGGCGACACCGGGCCATACGAGCGCCTGTTCGGAAAGGTCCACTTCGCCATTGATCCGGACGAGCAGGGACTGCCGAACATCGTCGACCTGGAGCTAGCCCCGCGCAATTCCCAAGGGCTGGTCGAGTTTTCGGGGACATTGGACATTATCAAGCCCGTTGACCTGGACCGGGGGAACCAGCGCATCTTCTATGAGTTCTCCAACCGGGGCAACCGGGGCCTATTGGGCTTCAACTACGGTGTCGGCACAGACATGTCCAAGCCCGAGTACGCCGGTGACGGTTTCCTGATGCGCCAGGGATACACTCTGGTGTGGTCCGGGTGGCAGGGTGACCTCATCGACCGGGGCGGCAACATCGTCGCCAACCTGCCCTTGGCGCTGCAAGACGGCAAGCCGCTGCAAGGCAGGGTAAGGCAGGAATTCAACCCCATGGCCAATGGCATCCTCTCGGTGGGTGTCAGCGCCGGCGCGGAACGCGGCCCCGATGTCCAACCCTATCCCGTTCTAGACCGGGCCACCGCCACCCTAACCATGCGGCAGAACGAAACTGACCCTCGGATTCCCATAGCGGACTCGGAGTGGGAATTAGCCAAGGCAGAGACCAAGGACGGGGAGGTGGCGCTGACACCGTCGATCAACGACCTATACATCAACGGCGGCTTCAAGACGGGTTGGATCTACGAATTTATCTATGATACCGAAGGGTCACGGGTGATGAACCTGGGCTTCTTGGGTATCCGAGACCTGCTTTCCATGCTTAAGAACGAAACCCACGACCACGCCGGGAACGCCAATCCGTTGGCAGGCCACGTGGAGAAGATCTACGGCACCGGGGGCTCTCTAAGCGGGCGGGTCATTCGCGAATTCGTTTACGAAGGCTGGAACGAAGACGCCGCCGGACGGGCAGTCTTCGACGCCGTCCATACCCACACCGGCAGCGGCCGCCTGTTCCAGAACCAGCGCTTTGCCCAGGTCGGGCGTTATCCCCGCCAGCATGAAGAGCATTCCTGGCCGGCGGAGTGCTATCCTTTCACCTTTGCCGCCGTACCCGACCCTTTCACGGAGCGCAACGAGGGACTGTGGCAGCGTCCGGGAACCGACCCGCTGGTGATCCATCTCCACACCGAGGGCGATTACTGGGTGCGCCACGTATCGCCCACCCACACCAACCCCACCGACGCCAGCGACGTTGAGATTCCCGCCAACGCACGCATGTACCATCTCACCGGCGCGCCCCACATGGTGCGGGCCTTGGACGACCCAGATTGGATCGGTCAGTTAACACCCAACGCCATCTCCGCCATCCCCTTTAGGAGAGCCATCATGGTCCTCCTGGACCGGTGGGCAACCGACGGAACGCCCCCACCGCCGTCACTCTTACCCAGCACCGCGGACGGCACTCTGGTAAAGGCTGAGGAGGTTCTCGCGAGGTATCCCGCGATCCCCGGCGTCAACCTCCCCAAAGGACCTAGCCGCCTGATGCGCTATAACTACGGCCCCAAGTTCGAGACTCACGGCATCATGAGCATCTTTCCGCCAGAGCCGGTTCCCGGCGAAGAATATCCCTTGCGGGTACCCCAGATCGATACTGACGGCAATACCATCGCCGGTTTGCGCTATCCGGACATCGAGGTTCCTCTGGGCACCTGCAACGGCTGGTCCCTGCGCAAGGCCGGCTATGCCGAGGGGGAGCAGTGGATGAACACGGGAAGCTTCGTCCCCTTCGCCCGAACCAAGGCGGAGCGGGAGGCCAAGGGCGATCCCCGGCCGTCCATCGAAGAACGTTACCCCAGCCACGAGGCCTATATAGCAGCAGTGACTAGAGTGTGCGAAGAACGTCTGAGCGAGGACCTGATGCTGCAGGAAGACGCCGACCGCTTCATCGCCTCAGCCAATGCCAGGAATCCGCTGGACCCTTCGGTCCGGCTGGAACCATTGATTCAATCGGGCGCCTTCAGGGGCGTTTAGCCGCCTGGCTAACCAGTTTGTTCAGTGGTGTTCCATCTGTGGGGCCGGTCGGAACGAGAAACCGACCGGCCTCAGATTTGTCTGCGGCTAACCCTTTCTAAGCGCGGCGAGGCGGTCCGAAATCAGTCCGGTCAACCAAAGGCTGAACCGCTCTTTATGCCGCTCTACTAGGGCGATCAGGGCGAGAACTGATAGACCCGCAACCAACAGGATGCCCCTGAGTGGACGAGGCCGGTACTCCATGCGGACAGTGTGGTCGCCGGGGACAAGCTTTACTCCTATGTAGCTGGGCATCAACATCACCGCAAGAAGGCCGGCTCTGCTTCCCCGGATTCCCCTTAGAACTTGATTTATGAGTGTTGCTTCACACCGGGTAGCCCGCTGGCCAGCCAAGTGGAAGCCGCCGGATGAAAAAAGATAGGCCATCCCGATGGAATTCAACCATGCATCGGTAAAACCGGTCCCAAAGTCCAGGGCTATAGTAGGCCGATCGACGGTGGCAAGTTGAAGCGCCCGATCGTTAAGATCAGGCACCTGGCTCCAACTTCGGGGTAAAAGCTGTAGACGTCATATCCGAGGGCAAAGAGCGCCATCGCCAAAGGGATCAGAGCTACTAAACGGTTAACGGGTTTCTCTGGCGGGTCTCCGTCGTTTCAGAAGTCGCGAAAGGCCAAATTGTCACCGATCGGTCCGGGATAGGCTAATACCACACACCGGACTTGGAGTTCGTTGCGGCTGTAGAGAATGGCCGAATCATACTACATGACCGGCCAAAGGACCGGCGCCCCAATCTCCATCATCCCATTCGTCACACCACCGCCACACCCCTGTTGGTTCCATCCGGGCTAACCCATTTTTCACCCCACAATCACTAAAAAGGGTGATTCTGCAATGATTCCATGAGCGCACAATTCGATGTATTCGAATGGGCGGGTCTGGCCACCCGCGGGATCGGGTTTTTATGGTTAGCACTTTGAAATACCTAAAGGCTGGCGCCAGGGTTGTACCACCCTCGATGGGCCGGGCTTGTGCCCGGTTAGTGGCCTTTCGGCGAAGAGCTGAAGGATTTACTCTTGTCGAACTTCTGGCTGTGATGGCCATCATAGGTATCTTGGCCGGAATCACCGCCGGCGCTGTGACCGGCCTAGGCGGGCAAGGTATAAACGCCCAGATCCTCAGCGACGCCAGTGCCATGGAGACCGCCGCCGACCGATTCTTGAATGCCTCATTTCCTGAAACTTTTCCGGTATCAGCCTTGCCCAGCGGAGAAGACGAATTAGGTGTAAGGGAGATCGACTTCGATGCCAAGTTGCCCCAAGACCCTACCAAAACCTTCGTCCCCGACTTCCTCAAGAAAATTCCCGATTCGGCGGCTTTGGTGAGTTTTCGGATCGACACCGGGACCGGGAGGATCTTCATCGCGGACGACGGAGCCGCGTTCGCCCCACCTTCAGACAGCCGATTTGACGCCTCATTCAGCAACACGATTCCCTTGGGCAATCCGGTTGTCACCTTCACTTTGAAAATGGGGAAAAATAGGGCGGCGTTGAAGAAGCTTCGGGTCATCGGCCCTGGGGGATTCGGCCTTGGAGGCCGGACGTTACCGGCCGGAAGCAAAGTTGGAACACTTCAAATCACATTTGGAACCGACAACATTTGGCGGTCCGGCCATGAGATCAGCGTGGATACCGATATCATCGCGACTGGCAGAGCCCATGAATGGGAGATGACGCCGATCTATGGCGCAGCCGTCAGCGACGCCGACAACAGCCCCATCAGTGGAGTAAAAGAGGGCGTCACGTCCCTTACCCACAGCTTCACCATCGGCGCCTCCGGCACTGCCGGTGTGCCCGGCAAACTTTTCATAGACATGGACCGAACCGGTCTCACCAAGGCCCATAACGAGGCTAGCGAAACCTGGATAATAACCATATTCGACAAAGCCCAGGACGCCGCCGGAGTCGTTATAATTCCGGAGGAGAGTCTCATCACCAATCCGTCGGTCAGCAAGGTATACCGCTGGCTTACGGAAGAGCATTCGACGATCCAAGTCGTGGATATTTTCTCGCCCGTTGCCGGACGGCTGGCAGTTGTGATCAAGAACCCGTCCGTCTCCGCGACGAGCACCCCTGTGCCCACACCTACCACACCTTCACCGTCGTCGACACCATTTGTTACGCCGACGCCAACACCCACCAACTCTCCACCGTTGGCGACAATACTATCGGCTATTCTAATCGGCAATACCATCGACTTTACCGGTCTTGGTTTGGACGCCGAGGACGGCACTATCCCAGCCGCCGACATGGATTGGGTGATGGTACGCACGTCCAACTTGGGGAATGTATTGCAAACCGCAACTGGGGTAAGCAGCGGCACTTTCGTCTCTCTCTCCGCATCTGACGAGTTCCGTATCACCCTCACGGTCACCGACAGCGGAGGTGCGACCGGTACCGCCTCAGTGGATGTGAGCACCCCTGCCGCCAACACCGCGCCGTTGGTGACCGTGACGGGACCCACTACCGGGACGACCGCCGGAACACCCAACTTGGTCTTTATCGCCGCAGTTACCGACGACAATGACAACAGTGGCACCCTACTGGTTGCCATAAAGTGGTACATCGACGGGAACCCGGTCGGGGTGACCGGGCCTACGATGAATGTTCCTGGGAACGTCATCGGTGCGGTTGGCAACCACACCATCGAGGCGCGGTCCGAGGATAGCGGTGGCCTTACCGGCGTAGGTACTTTGACAATCACGCTAACCACACCATAATCGCTCTAAAAAGATCATGCCGAAGGCGGCCACGGGAAGGAATTTCCCGTGGCCGCCTTTCTTGGCTGATGACCGATCACCATCCCACCGATATACTTCAGTGGCTCCGGAAGCTGAGCCCTTCGCCCGCCAGTTCCACTCCTTTCTGTATTCCGGTTGGACGCTTCCGTGGAAACCTGCCTTGCCCAGGCGGGGCTTGTTTTAATGAGACGGGGGAACCCCCAAGCGTCCCAAGCCGGCAACGGTCTCGTTAATCATTATTGGGGTAACATGTCTGTCAGACGTTAGTTGCCCTGGCTGATGCCGGGTTTAATCAAGACCAGACGACACCGGAGGCCACATGCCAAATCTAGACCTCAACATTGCCTGCTGGGATTATGACCGAACCCGGCCATTGACCGACGGACGTGTTCAACCTGAAGGGATCAATCTCGACATCACTGTGTTGCGTCCCAGGGAGATTTTCCCACGCATGCTCCAAGACCAGGAGTTCCACGCGTCGGAGATGTCTTTGGCGTCTTATGTCATCCTAAAAGCTCGAGATCAGTGCCCTTTCGTGGCGATTCCGGTGATGCTCTCTAAGATATTCCGCCACGACTGCATCTACGTCCGCCACGATGCCGGCATCAACGAGCCTGCGGATCTGCGGGGCAAACGGATAGGCTTGCCCCAATACAGTTCCACCGCCGGAGTATTCATCAAAGGGCTGATGCAACACGAGTACGGAGTTTCGCCTCACGAGATGACTTGGTTCATGGGCGGACAGGATACACCCGCGCCCGCGCCTTTAGTTCCCCTGGACCTGCCAGCCGATATTCATCTGGAGTTCATACCCGAAGATAAGACCTTGGAGGGAATGCTGGCTGATGGCGAACTGGACGCTCTGTTCGCCACCTACATCCCCAACTTGTTCTTGAACGGCTCTCCGACGATCGCCCGCCTGTTTCCCAACTTCAAGGAGGTGGAGCAGGACTACTACCGGCGAACCGGGATTTTCCCCATCATGCACACCGTGGTAATCCGGGAAGACGTCCACCGGGAACATCCATGGGTTGCAGCAAGTTTGTACGATGCATTTTCCCAGGCCAAGGACCTGGCGGTCGGGGGATTGTACGACACCGACGCTTTGGCGTTAACCTTGCCGTTCCTCATCGACCATTTGGAGGAAAGCCGGCGGATCTTCGGATCAGACTACTGGTCCTACGGCGTTGAGTCCAACCGGCCCGCCTTAGAGGGACTCTCCCAGTATGTGGTGGACCAGGGCCTGGCGCCCCGTGTAGTCAGCATTGAGGAGCTTTTTCCAGCAATCACACCATGATCGCTTCACCGTGTTGGCCCGGGAATTCTCGAGATCGTACCGCTCTTGCCCCCCGTGCGTGACGGGGTGGGCTGCCCATCTGGTGACGGTGTTGACACCCTTTTTGATAATTTCCTCTAGCCGCAGACTAAGTTAGCAAAGGCGCGACTGGCAGGCGGCGCATTTTGGCCCAATCCCGTTCGCGGAATGCAACGGGAGTGCCGGGGCATTCGCATATACTGGCCCCAGTCTAAATACGCCGTTGTCTGGTTGGAAATGCCGATCAAGGCAGCTAAGCGCCGAGGAAAGCGTCAATGTCGCTATCTAATCTAATCACGGTAGAACACCCGCACATGTGCCGAACTTGCGGAAACCAGTACATCTGTACCTGTCTAGCCTGTAGTGAAGGCGGCAGCGGCAGCCACAACCACACCGAGTGTCCCAAATGCGCCCCTTCCCTATCCTCTTGGCCCGACCCATACTGCTTGGGGTTGAAATTCGTCCGCTGGCACGCTTCCGGCTGATCTAACTTTCGGGCGCCCGGCCGGCTTCCCCGTTCCGGCGAATTGGGCTGGATAGCAGCCACTTTAGTAACTTGTTAAAGTCATTTGCCGTTGGAATTGTCAGGGTTTTCGGCCGGGGTTTGTACTAGGGGCGTTTCGTAGGGCTCCAGCATGTCTTCGGAGAACCAGCCCCGGAACTCGCCGGTGTCCGCTTCGTCCAAGTTATAGGCCGGCTGTCCTTCAAAGTAGCCCCGGCGCGCTACTATCAGTTTGTGAGGGGTTGTCGCGAAAGCGGCTGATGCCCGCTCTCTCAACTCCTGCCCCATGATGTATTTGAAATGAGTGACAGCCAAGTAATCTCCAAGCCTCGTTTGCTCCAGCTTCCAGATCTATAAAACCAATGACGCGTCGTCGTTGCCTCTCCTGCAGTGACTTGCCACGTACCAGATCCGTTTGATGGCGCAACCAACTTCCTCTTTGGGTCTGCCACGTCCCAAAGTAAGCACCATAATGACGAGGTAAAGGGGAATGAGGAGAGCCAAGAGCGCGGGAAGAACGATCAGCATGAAGATGGCGCAAAGGGCGAGATTCCGTGCGTGAAACACGGGCGCAAAACAGACCTCTCGCTCCTCAAACCTCATTCAGCCGCCAAATCTTTAATGTATATTCGCGATGGTGACGGTACTATTGGGAGCCTTTGCTCCGTCGATCTGATGATATAGGTTCAGTCACTGATGTCAAGGCGAACGGCGATTCTGGCTTGAATTCAGGGCCGATATACCGTACAGAGATCCCGAAAATAAGAGCCTCCGGAAACTGTTCCGGAGGCTCTGAATCCATTAACGATCATGTGTTGATCGATCAGTCTTAGGTCCTGCTTACGAGATTCCCAACTCCTCCCGCAATGTCCGGATCGTCTCGGCCCGGCTACGGGATGGCCGGCGAGTGCGCTGGCCGATGGGCTCGTTCTCTACTTCCGGCACGATCTTCATCGCCACGAACACCGGCCCGGTTTCCTGCATGATTTTTCCGATGTTGGTGGCGAAGTCTTCAATGTTGTCAAAGGAGTAGGCCGCAGCGTAGCCGGCCTCTTTGGCCATGCCGGCATAGTTGATATCCTGAGCGTTGGGGACGGGCTGCCCACCGGTGGTGGCATAACATTCGTTATCCATCAGCAAGTGCACGAAATTCTTGGGCGCCTGCCCGGCGATGGTAGCGATGATGCCCAGATTCATCAGTAGAGCGCCTTCGGAATCGAACAGCACCACTTTCTCGTCCGGCAAACCCAGCGCCAACCCCAGAGCGGCCGGAGTCGTGTGACCCATAGCCCCACCCATATTAAGGTCGCGGTTCTGCTTGGTGGTGTGATCTACCCAGTGCTTCCCTGCGGTTCCGGTTACTATAACCAATGCATCTTCCCGAAGTGGTTGAAACGTCCGGAACATATCATCCGCGTTAATCAAAATCTGCCTCCGATGATTTCAAGATTACTTGATTGATTCTTTAAGACCGTGCCGGGTCATATTCTGTTAAAGCCGTGGTATTCATCTCCCACCAAGATTGCCACTGGACGATTGTTGGTCTTGGCCTCTTCGTATGCGATGGAGATACGTTCCGCATCTTCGTCGGTCTCAACCAAGTAGTAATTAACCCCCATGGCGTTCAGGAAGGGCTCGGTGTACCGCGCCGCCGTATCGGTTATAACTCCGTGGCGGTTCCAGCCCCGGTACCCGACAACCATGAGCAAGGGGAAACCGGCGTCCAGCGCCATTCCCCGGATCGAATCGCCAGATTCCATCATGCCGGTATTTTGGATCAGGCAGACCGGCACCTTCCCGCCTACCGAGAGGCCGAGGGCGATGGCAAAGGTTTCCCCCTCGCGAGAAGCGGGGACAACACTGAGCCAGTCCTGTTCCTGCATCAATTCGTAAAGATAGTTGGTTTCGCTATCCGGTATGGTGACGATATGAGTCACCCCAATCTTTTTGAACTCTGCGATCAATGTCTCGGGTCTCAATAGCGCCGCTTGTTGATTAACCATCCAATTTCCTCCCAGATTTATTCCTCGATGCCGGGGCAAACCGCGCCATACAACGCCGAGGACCATTGGCCTTTTTAGTGCCTGAGGCTACCCATTATAGTAACCACGTAGGCCGAGGTCAATTTAGGGCGCGGGGCAAGTGCATGAAGACAAAATATGGGTATCTATGACGAATCGACAGCCGAGCCCGGTTCCCAGGTGACAAGCATCCCCCGCATGGGCTTGCGCCAAGGCCGGCGTATTAGACCTCAAACGAACGATATGCGGCTTGCCGGAACGTCACACTCAATATTAGTCGACCGCGGCATCGTAGCCCCCTCGCTTGCGCTGCGAGAAGTACAGAACCATTAAACCTACTGGGATGACCAAGATCATAGCGCCGGCCAAGGCTATTACTCCCCAATCGCCCAAGCCGCCCAACAAATCATCCAGCAGGTCCTTGATCCAGCCCAGCAGGTGGACATCCAACTCGCCACCGTGGGCAACGATCGCCTGAGGTGAACCCCACGACATCGCGGATCAATCTCCGGAGGCGCCCGAGATGGCCGGCGCCGCTGCATAACGCGAAGAGTATTTGCGCTCCCGGATGGTAAACGCCGATATTGCCGCGGGGAAGAGCAGAGACCCGGCAATGGCGAAGGGAATGGTATAGGAACCAGTGGCGTCGTAAAGAAACCCAGCCATGGGCACGCTGATAACGGCCCCCATAGCGTGGAAGAAGAAGGAAATCCCCCCGATGGTCCCCAGGGCCCGAACGCCGTAAACATCGGCCGTCAGGGATGTGGTCAACGGGTTGGTGGCGACCCAAGACAGTCCGGCAACGGCGGCGAAAACCCACAATCCCATGGCCCCGGGCACCAGCAACAGCAGTACATAGGCGCTGCCCCGGCAGAAG
>Ga0208830_1000753_pt1 | contig 15398 bp, 13 predicted proteins | sample DeeseametaMP2634_FD_184169 | JGI IMG/M metagenome (GOLD analysis project Ga0208830, IMG submission 184169) | Marine microbial communities from the Deep Atlantic Ocean - MP2634 (SPAdes) | ecosystem: Environmental > Aquatic > Marine > Oceanic | place: Northeast of Antigua and Barbuda, North... | reverse complement strand
TATCCGAGTTCGGCGGCGTAACGGGTGTTTTCTACAGTGGCGTCCAGATATTCCTCTGGCAGATTCCGCTCTGTGGTGATGGCCGACACCTTACCCCAGAAGCCGTAATAGTTTGCTGTGTAGTAGAGGGCAGCAGCGGAATGATCACCACTGACTTCGCCGGTGCCTGAGATCAGCTCCTGCAAGCCGCCGCTCTGAGCAGACACACCGACCTGAACATAACCATTCAGTGCATAAGACAGATTGCCGACCAGCGTCTGTACTTTCCTGTATGTGGCTTTACTGCCCCAGTGGCCGTTGTCATCCATGGTGTCTGTACTGGTGCTCCAGTCATCCGCCAGAAAGAGGGCGGCGTCGTAGTGCAGCCGGTCCAGCGTCTGAGACACTTTTACGCCAACATCCATCTGGTCGCCGTAGCCGGCGAGAAACATATCGCCCGGCCAGAAGTTATAGGTGGCCCATGCAAAAGGAACCTGGTTTTTGCCAATCAGCACCTGCGGACCATCGTCAAACTGGTAACCAACCCAGGCCTTGTGAAGAGCGAACTGACCGCCAGTGCTGTTGTTTTCGGTATCGGTGAAGGCACCCGGGCCGAACCGCGTTTCCGCAGAATAGCTCCAGGGTGTGCCTGCGACCTGGCCATCGGCATAAATCACCAGCGCTTCGCTGTCGATTACTCCCCAGCTGTTCTCTTGAGATTCGTCGTTCTGTTGGTGCTGGTAGTTAAACCATATCCCACCTGAAATATCCGGGCTGGCAATGCTGTGAGAGGAAACCATGGTCATCAGGAGTGCAGAGGATGACAGAATTACGGCCTTAGTGAGTGTTCTGGGGAGGGCAGCCCCCTCACGGGTGAGATAGTCAGCAACAGACTTCGACATGGATAACTCCTGGCTAGCTGTGTATTGAGGGGCGTCCGCGCTTTCAACGGTGGTTGAAAGAAGAATCTATACAATTGTAGCAGTCTGTATAGATTCTCCAGTGTCGGTTGAACGGGTCGCTTCCGGGCTACTTCAGGCGCGATACGCCAAGCATCACCAGTGCCATACCGATCACGGCCGTCCAGCCAAACGGTTCTCCCAGAAACAGAATAGCCATAATCGTGGTCATTACCGGGCCTATCGTGCCTGAGACGCTGGCTTTCGCTGGGCCAATCCGTTTGATGGCTTCGCTGACCATGAACGAAGGGAGAACTGTCGCCATGATTGCGAGCACCAATGTGCCTGTCCAACGAGGTGTGTCCATCTCAGGAATCACCAGCCCTTCACTGATCGCATAGTGCAGTAGGGTTGCTACCGTGGCCGATCCCATGGAAATACAGGTGAAAAAAAGGCTCCCGAGCTCAGCAATACTGCGCTTGCTGAACAGAATAAACAGCGAGAACGACAGAGCGCTCCCAAGAATTAACAGCGTGCCCTTGGTAATGTCGGCTTCGCTGGTGCCCGGAGGGGCGATCTGCAGGTCGTGGCCATACACAATGCCTAATCCAATGTAAGTAAGCACCAACGCAGGGATCACGGTTCTGCTGACTTTTGCGCCAAAAAACAGCGCGCCAATCACCACCACCATGCTTGGGTAGGCGTACAGCATCAGACGTTCCAGCTGAGCGCTGACGTACTCCAGTCCGGACAGATCAAGTAATGAGGCCAGGTAGTAGCCGAGCAGGCCGACCGCCGCCGCGCGTGCAACATCAGTCGCCTTCGGCTTCTTCTTCATACGACCCCAGAGTACTGCTCCGATGATCAGATAAACAGGCAGGGCAATGACCATGCGCAGGCCCATAAGCGGCATCGCCGTCATGCCGAGGCCATACAGCCACTTGATGATGATCGGCTTGGTTGAAAACAGAAAGGCAGCACTTAAGGCGAGGATAAGGCCAAAGCGTATGTTCCCCGGATCATCCGGAGAGGTGTTTTCGGTGTCAGGGACAGGCCCTGTCTGTGGGGCAGCCATGTTGATTCCTTTGTCGTTATGGTGCTTTGTGGTGGCTGCGAGAGAGAAAATAAGTGCGGTGAAAAACCGTTCAAAGCTGCTCTTTCGCAGCCTTAACCGGTGTGGACTCTGTGGATCCTTACCTATGTGCTGCGCGTGAGTGTGCCTGCCACCATAGAGAGGCAGGTTTGCATAGCCACATCACGCGCGCTGGATACATATTCAGTATCGTCCGGAAAGGATAAAGATTACTGAAAACTAGCAGACCTCACAGACAAAGAAAAGCGCCAGTTTCATTTACCCACGAAGCCGATTCAGGTAAACTGCCCTCCCATCTTAAGAGAGGGGTCTGAAGCTGCTTACCGCGCGCTGCGCATAGTTCTCAAGCAAGCCTGACAGCCACTCTGAAACAAATTTTTCATCTCTGCTCGCGGACCTTCTATGACACGTTTTATCTTTGTCACGGGTGGTGTTGTTTCTTCTTTGGGGAAAGGCATCGCTTCTGCATCTCTGGCTGCCATTCTGGAAGCCCGTGGCCTTAAGGTCACCATGCTCAAGCTCGACCCGTACATCAACGTGGACCCGGGCACGATGAGCCCGTTCCAGCACGGTGAGGTCTTTGTGACCAACGATGGCGCCGAGACTGACCTCGACCTGGGTCACTATGAGCGTTTCATCCGTACCACCATGTCACGCCGCAACAACTTCACCACAGGTCGTATTTATACGGACGTGCTGGCGAAAGAGCGTCGCGGTGACTATCTGGGCGGTACTGTGCAGGTGATTCCGCACATCACTGACGAAATCAAACGTCGTGTACTTGAAGGCGCTGAAGGCTCAGACGTTGCTCTGGTCGAAATCGGTGGCACCGTGGGCGATATCGAATCTCAGCCGTTCCTTGAAGCGGTCCGTCAGATGAAAGTCGAGCTGGGCTCCAAGCGCGCGCTGTCTCTGCACCTGACACTGGTGCCGTACATCGCGACCGCAGGTGAAACAAAGACCAAGCCGACTCAGCACTCAGTAAAAGAGATGCGCACCATCGGTCTGCAGCCTGATGTCCTGATCTGCCGTTCTGATCACAAGATCGATGCATCTTCGCTGCGTAAGATTGCACTCTTCACCAACGTTGAAGAGCGTGCGGTGGTTCCACTGGAAGACGCCGATACGATTTATAAGATTCCACGCATGCTGCACGAAGCCGGCCTCGATGACCTGATCGTTGAGAAGTTCGATCTGTCATGCAAAGAAGCTGACCTCTCTGAATGGGATGACGTGGCCGACGCCAAACTCAACCCGGAAGAAGAAGTGACCATCGCTATGGTCGGTAAGTACATGGACCTGCTGGATGCCTACAAGTCGTTGATCGAAGCGATTGATCATGCCGGCATTCACCACCGCGCCAAAGTGAACATCCGCTACATCGACGCCGAAGATGTTGAACGCAAAGGCGTTGAGGTACTGAGCGGCGTTGATGCGATTCTGGTACCGGGCGGTTTCGGTAACCGTGGCGTTGAAGGCAAGATCCGTACGGTTCAGTACGCACGTGAAAACAAAATTCCATACCTGGGTATCTGTCTGGGTATGCAGGTGGCTGTAATCGAGTTCGCCCGTAACGTTGTGGGTTGGAAAGACGCACAGTCGACTGAGTTTACTCACGATACCAAGCACCCTGTGGTTGGCCTGATCACTGAATGGCAGGATGCGTCCGGTAACGTTGAAACCCGTGACGAAAACTCTGACCTCGGCGGCACGATGCGCCTTGGCGGTCAGGAGTGTGTTCTGACTCCGGGATCAAACACCGCAGCAGCGTACGGCAAAGACATCATCACTGAACGTCACCGCCACCGCTACGAAGTGAACTCTTCACTGGTACCACAGCTGGAAGAAGCCGGCCTGCGTATCGCTGGTCGCTCTGTTGACGGCGAACTGGTGGAAGTTGTGGAAGTACCAGATCACCCATGGTTTGTGGCATGTCAGTTCCATCCGGAATTTACCTCGACACCACGTGATGGCCATGGCCTGTTCTCAGCCTTTATTAAAGCGGCTCTGAACAACAAATAATTTTTAAACACTTTAACTTTAAACATTGCCTGATAAGCGGCGCACGAGAGTGCGTCCTGTCCTAAATCTGGAGATTAAAATGGCGAAGATTATCGACATCAAAGCACGCGAAGTGCTGGATTCTCGTGGTAACCCAACCATCGAAGCAGACGTCACCCTGGAAGGTGGTTTCTTCGGTACAGCATGTGCTCCAAGCGGCGCATCTACCGGTACCCGCGAAGCACTGGAACTGCGTGATGGCGATAAAAGCCGTTACCTGGGTAAAGGCGTATTGAAAGCCGTTGCTAACGTAAACGACACCATCAAGCCTGCCCTGGTCGGTATGGATGCACTGGACCAGCGCGCACTCGACAACAAAATGCTCGAGATCGACGGCACTGACAACAAAGCCAACATGGGCGCAAACGCCATCCTGGCCGTGTCACTGGCTGCTGCCAAAGCCGCTGCGGCTGCAAAAGGCGTTGAACTGTACGAACACATCGCAGACATCAACGGCACCCCAGGCGTTTACTCTATGCCAGTACCCATGATGAACATCATCAACGGTGGTGAGCACGCAGACAACAACGTTGATATTCAGGAATTCATGGTACAGCCAGTTGGCGCACCTACGTTCGCTGAAGCACTGCGTTGTGGTGCAGAAATCTTCCACGCACTGAAGAAAGTACTGTCTTCTCAGGGCCTGAACACTGCCGTTGGCGACGAAGGTGGTTTCGCACCAAACCTGGCGTCTAACGCCGATGCACTGGCAGCGATCAAAGAAGCCGTATCTAACGCTGGCTACGAGCTGGACAAGAACGTCACTCTGGCTCTGGACTGCGCGTCTTCTGAATTCTACAACGACGGTAAGTACGATCTGAAAGGCGAAGGCAAAGTCTTCACCGCTGAAGAATTCTCTGACTATCTGGCAGAGCTGTGTGACCAGTACCCAATCGTTTCTATCGAAGACGGTCAGGACGAATCTGACTGGGCTGGCTGGAAATACCAGACCGAAAAACTGGGCAGCAAAGTACAGCTGGTGGGCGACGACCTGTTCGTAACCAACACCAAGATTCTGAAAGAAGGTATCGAAAAAGATATCGCCAACTCTATTCTGATCAAGTTCAACCAGATCGGTTCTCTGTCAGAAACTCTGGATGCGATCAAAATGGCGAAAGATGCAGGCTATACCGCTGTGATCTCTCACCGTTCAGGTGAAACTGAAGACGCGACCATCGCTGACCTGGCAGTCGGTACTGCTGCTGGCCAGATCAAGACTGGCTCACTGTGCCGTTCAGACCGTGTTGCTAAGTACAACCGTCTGCTGCGTATTGAAGAACAACTCGGAGCGAAAGCGCCATACAAGGGCCGTTCTGAAATTAAGGGCCAGTAATACCTGCTGCGCTCGATGATACGGCGTTAAAAATTTCCGTGGGGTGCTCATGTACTACTTGTACACTCCGCTCCCCCAGAAATTTTTGCCTTGTCTCATCATCGCTCGCGACGGTCTTACAAATCGCTACTGCGCTCGTGACGCGATTGCTAACTTGCGAAACCGCTTATCGGTTGAGTTAGAAAAAAACGCCGCTTTTTAGTGGCGTTTTTTTTATTTAGAGTATTGATAGGTCCGTTAGGTTTTTCAAAGAGTTGGATGCTTTCGAATAATATTTTTTTAGTCTGATTTTTCTTCGAAGAGACTTGTCTTGCGCTATATGTCAGTTGTCAGAACAGAAGTTTATATCTTCTGGTATGCTTTTTTTGATTTCGGTTATACCGATTGTCATAGCCGATACACTAGGAGAGATGCTGTGTTAAGGATGAAAGATCTCAGTGAGATCAAGGCGTTAAGTTTTTATGCACACATGTTTCTGGCATTGTTTTATACGATCCTTGCCAATCCAATCTACGCTTTTCGAGGTGATTCCAATTTTCCAGATTATTTCTTGAAAATGCATATTGCGCTTACGGGTTTGGATTATTTATTTATCTTTCTGGTGCCATTGGCTTCTGGAATACTACTGATGTTAGGAGTATTGCTAGCAAGGGTAATTGGTTACTCTAGCACTCTGGCTGTAATTTCACTGTTTCTTTTCCTCATTTATTCAATTTCGATAGCTTTTGGGTATGTTGGTTTTTATATGTTCAATTTGATCCTAGTGATTGTTCTAATTATAGAACGAAAAGTCAGAGAACTAAGATCCTGATAGTCTTTGGTTGCTGTGTTATATCGCTACTATTGTAGTCGAGAAAATATTCTGGATATCTTCGGGATTAGTATGACGGAAAGAGTACTGTAGAAATATGGAGGTTGTAGTGAGTAACAAATTTCTAGGATACGTTTTCATAGAAGAGCTCGAATAGGGAAGGAGCGTTTCCTTTGAATTTCCTCTAAGGTACAAAAGAGCGTTTAAGCACAGGTCGATCGTATTGTTGAGGCTGAGCGCTTGAGGGGACGATTGGCGTATTATTTGTATTACCATTACGTATTTTTACGAGGCCTTTGGTTATCTCGAAAAAGTGAAAGCTTTGAATTGGCACTTGATGTATACATGCTTGCTCATAGAGATGTATTATCGATAGAAGGTGAAGATGTGGGTCGCAATATAAGAGTCACATATAAGCCGAAAAGGTAATTTAGCAATAGAGCCAAACCAATGCTTGAACACCCAAAAGTCGAACTCTTGACCGTCAACCGCGATGACGCCAATGATCCGCTGTCAGCCTGGTCAAAACATGCTTTTGAGCTTGATGGCGCTGAGTGGCCGTCGGTTGAGCATTACTATCAGGCAATGAAATTTGAGGATGCCGGTTATCGCGAGCAGATTCGTCATGCCGAGCATCCGAAGCAAGCCGTAAAGCTTGGTCATGCGAAGTTTAAGAAGCGTCGTAAAGACTGGAAGAAAAATAGTGTGACTTACATGATCCGGGGCACTTATACCAAGTGCCGGACACATCGGGAAGTGGCGGACAAACTACTGGAAAGTGGTGAGATTAAGATCTCGAACCTGACCATGTATGACTATTTCTGGGGGAGCGGCCGGGATATGCGTGGTAAAAATAACTACGGCAAAGTATTGATGGCGGTTCGCGACAAGCTGAATGAAGAGGCGGCCGGTTGATCCGCCTCTGAAATCTGCCCCGAGTATCAGGCTGATACGACTTTATTCCGTCCGGTTTCTTTTGCCTCGTACAGTGCTTTATCTGCGGTCTTCAGCAGATCACTCATGGCTTCAACCCCCGGTGATGGGTAGCAGGCGACTCCCAGGCTGGCCGTCACTTCTATTTTCTGACCATCCACTTCAACGGCCATATGACTGATGCGCTTGCGCAGACGCTCGGCGATCAGTTTCGCTTGTACCAGCGTGGTGCCCGGCAACAGTACCGCAAATTCTTCACCGCCGTATCTGCCGACTTCATCGTTGGGGCGGGCGTTCTCCATCATCACTTTAGACGCGGCGACAAGCACCTCGTCACCCGCATGATGCCCCCAGGTGTCATTGATCTGCTTGAAGTGATCAAGGTCGATCATGATGCAGGCGAGAGGCGGCAGGGTCGTTGAATCTGCGGCTCTGGCGCGACGGATTTCTTCCTGTCCCCGGGTGATCAGAGAGTTACGGTTTGACAGACGCGTAAGGCCATCAATGGTCGACATCTCAAGGTAGAGGTTCTCCCGTTCTGCCCAGCGCTTCATTGCCAGAATACAGAGGTAGATCAGGGGGGCGAGAATAAAGGCGACGGTCATCCGGATTGCCATCCAGCCATCAAACGGACGGCCGTTGTCAGCCACCGGAGATTTTTCGAGAAGCATAGCGTGGGGGAGAATCTGCATCAGGTCCAGCGCCGACATACCGCCCAGAAGGGGCACAACTATCCAGAAACAGAACTGTATTTTGTTCACGTCCGCCAACGTACAGGTGATGATGACTCCCAGAAATATAATCAACAGTGCTTCCGACAGGTAAGTGCCGGTCAGATAGCCGGTTGTGAGAACGACGATCAGGAAGCTGGCGATGATCACATTCTCAAATAGCGGCCAGTCGTCGGTGTAACGACGTAGCTTCAGCGCTGCCAGAATAAAGCCCACCATGACGGCGATATGCCCGATATAGAGAACAGTCAGGAAGCTGACGAGAGGCTGGTTGAGCCATTCCGGCACCTGGGTGTTAGCGATCCACATGGTACTGCCGAATGATAGTGGCGCAAGAATGACCAGACAGGCGAGCAGGATAAACCGGTCGATCGGCCGCCAGTCCATAGGGTTAGATATTCGGATATTAAGAAAGCTGCCGATGGCGCTGGCTTTTGAGTCCTGATTCATTTCCGGGCTACTGTGACTGAACATTGAATATGCCTGCGCAAGCAACAGGCTATATTCAAGCGTAGATGACAGTGACCTGTTTGACCAACGGGATCCTTGCGAAATCAGGGAAGTGGCGTGTATTCGCGGTTATCGCCCGGAATATCCGCAAAACGTTGTTCCTCCCAGTCGGTTTTGGCCTGCTCAATGCGTTCTTTGCTGAAGGACACGAAGTTCCAGTAAATGTAAGGCACGACAGGCCAGTGCTCTCCGCCAAGAAGTATGACCCGCGAGTATTCTGGGGCATTCAGCTCTGTGCCTGCCTCAAGCAGTACGAAATCGCCCTTCGCGTAGGTCTCGCCTTCGTAATGTATCTTGCCCTCCAGTACATACATGGCGCACTCCTGTTCAGGCTCAGGACGTTCCAGCTGAGTATCCTGGCTGAATATTACGTCGAGAAAGAACATCGGGGAGTAGGTTTTGATGGGGGATGTCATACCCAGTGCATCCCCGGCGATCAGGCGAGCGAATACTCCTTTCTCATTAAACTGGGGGAGCTGGCATTTCTTATGATGGGTAAATGACGGTTCAATTTCTGCGAACTGTTCGGGCAGTGCGATCCAGCATTGCAGGCCATTCATGGCGTGAGGCGCCGCTTTGGTTTCGTGGGTCTCGCGTTCGGAATGAACAATGCCTCGCCCTGCGGTCATCCAGTTTACGTCGCCCGGGAGTATCTCTACATGATTTCCCAGGCTGTCCCTATGAAGAATGGATCCTTCTGTAAGATAGGTGAGGGTAGCCAGGCCAATGTGAGGGTGAGGGCGCACATCAATGCCCTGACCCGCGTCAAAATGGGCGGGCCCCATGTGATCAAGGAAGATAAAAGGCCCAACCATTCGTTTCTGAGCGTGAGGAAGTATCCGGGTCACACTGAAGCCATCAAGGTCTTTGCTTTTTCCGGTCAGTCTCTGGGCCATGACGAATGTCTCCGTTGAGTGGGGCGCCTATACTGTATGGTGTTCTGTCCCAATGTTAGTCAGGTTGATTATGGCAAGTAAGTCAGAGTTAGAGCAGTTTTTCGAAAATGATTTCCCGCAAGCCGACTTCGTCATCGAAGATGTGGGTGACAGAGCGGCGAAAATCCGAAAGCGGATCACCCAGAACCACCTCCGCCCCGGTGGTACGGTATCTGGGCCAGTATTGATGGAAGTCGCCGATGCAGCCTTGTATGTCGCCATACTCGGTGAGCTAGGCCTGGTGGCGATGGCAGTGACGACCAGTCTGAATGTTAACTTTCTGAGAAAACCGGCGGCAGATAAAGACATTATTGCGGATTGCTCACTGATGAAAGTCGGGAAGTCGCTGGTTGTTGGTGAGGTATCCCTGTATTCAGAAGGCCAGCCTGAACCCGTTGCGCATGCGGTCGGCAGCTACGCGATACCACCCCGGAAGTAGATCTCACAACTGGCCTGTACAGATTGATTTAACAGGCCAATCGTTTATCCTGTCGGCCATTATGGAACTGCATTGCAAAGGACGCATGATGGCTGATGTACCTCTCTCAAATTACCTCGTTTATTCGTCGGAAGCTAAAGAAGGCGTTGGACGTGCTGTATACATCGACCCCTCCCTTATAGCGACATTCACGGAATGTGTTGATCCAACCTGTGAAGTCGGGCGCAATGTAGCGGTTCAGATTCAGCAGCAGCTGTCATCTACTGCTGGCGGTGTGAAGTCTGGCCAGTCCGTTGGAGATGCGGCTGAGTTCTACTCTGATATCGGTAGTATCGATCAGAGATTTGTACGGGTGTTCTATCGGATCCTGCAGGCGGAATGCAGTGAAAACAGTCGGGGTCCGGGAGTGTATATCCATGACATTAAGCGTTTTCAGAATAACTCTGCGGGTACCGGTACTGGACTCTTCCGGATGAAGCACGAAGCTGGTAGCTGGAGGGGGGCGGCTGAGCCACAAGGAACGTTATCTACGAATATCTTAAGAATGGGGTCGCAAGTAACGAGTTCAGGCTTGATGGAATTAGATGAATTAGCGGACGAGTTGCTAGAGGCTAGTTCTCAAGCAACATATAAGACCGACTTTAATCTCTATCACTGCCCTTTAGCTGTTGTAAATAACGGCGAAGAATATGACACCCCGGAAAAGCGATTTAAGATCTTAAGCCCTGAAGATCTTGCTGAAGTATTTACAAAAACGGTCAATATTAACCGTTGGGATAGTAACAGCGTTGCTCAGGATTCATATACCGTATATTGCTACGGTGATGCTTCTAAGCTATTGCAGGGTGCTCTTGAAAGGCTTGGGAGAGCGGGGAATGTATCTCTTTCAAACTTTACCTTTGAAGTTATTGCGCCTCATTCCCCTTATAGCCAGTTGGAAAAGTTGGTGAAGAACCTCAAGGGGAAGGCGAATCTGAATGCTAGCTCGACAACCGCTGCCTCGGGTGTTTATCAGCGGTTTGATATCGATTCGACAAGCGAAGACAGCATTGCGGCTTTTAAAAAATATGGTGAGCTGAAAAAGAATAAAACGAACATTAGCTTCTCTGAGTTATGGCGGGGGCTTGGTGGGGTATTGGCACTCAACTAGTCAGTCTGAGATTAAGGAATGGTACTTATGAACTTCCCTAAGGTAAGCCTCCCTGAAAATACGGCGACTTATTGCATACAAGTGAACGATGCCCGGCTGGTGTTTCATTGTGAAGATGAGGCGAGGTATACCGATAAGTATGTCTTTCACTTTGAAGCGACGTGTCAGGGCCTGATATCAAATCCTGACTATACGGGGGAGATTATCCCTTTACGTACAAGATTTGCTCTGCTTGATGATGATTTGATGAAAGAGCATCCCAACTGGTTATGTCCGATAAAAATTCAGATATGGCCGAAATCTGAGCTGCTTATGGAGAGCCGTAAGTGGGAAGGTTCTGAGGATCTCCGTAGTAATTCATTAAAATTTTATGAGCGTTGGAAATCAAGCGAAGACCGGGAGGAAGATGATCTGACTCCTCGGAAGGCAGAAGATTTCTCTGTTTTAAGTGTAAATGGACGTTCATGGGCTTATGCTGCTTCTGGCCTTTATGGGCAGTGGGAGAACGCCATTACGGAATTGTCTGCTAACCTGGTGTTAATTGTCATATTTTCGGCGAAATCCTGCTGGACTCGTGATACTTTCCCGCCAGAGGGCCTTAAAGATCATCTGATGCCTTTCTTTACGGACTACCTCTCCCGCATTCAGATTATCCCAACCGAAGGTGTCCCCGAGTCTGAACTTCCACCGCTTGGTTTTTACCCATCGAAGCGAGAAGAGAAAGAGATTGATAGCGAAGGTAAAACCGTCGTCGAAGACACTTCATCCAGTGAGTGGGGCTGGTAGGTTATGGGGTTGCTCGGAAATATCCTGGTTACGTTTGCGCTTATGCTCTGGCCCATGGTCTGGATCGTATCCATTATGGGCATGGGTGGCCCTGGTGCTTCTAATCGTCTGGACTGGATGATTCAGCTTCTGGTCTATATGTCGTATCCAATCTGGATATTTGGGCTGCTGAGTCTCGCTGGGAAGTCCTTCTGGGGGCTGGCCAGCGGTTATTTTCTGATTGGCTGTCTGGCGCTGTTTATCACGTTTAACGCAGGCATGTTCCGCAATATTTCTAATCTTCTTCAAGGGATTCAGAACGAGGGCTACTCCGTAGTCAGGAGCACCGCATATTTTAATGCCAAACCCATAGTTGAAGCTGACGCTGAGTCGTTTGATATGTTCAAGGGCGACCTGAGTTACTTCTTTGCGTACCACGCCTGGGATAATAAACACACGTATTACCGTGGGGAGGTTATCGAGGGGGCTCCTGGCGGACCTCTTGAGGCGTTGAATGATCTCAGCAGGAGCCGTGACTATGTCGCTAGCGGTGAAACGGTCATCTACGGGGATACGGTTTTACCCGGATGTATCCGAAGTAAACTCGAATTTTTTGATGAATTTCAAAGGCCTTGGGCGCGCTGTGAGGGGAATATTTATCACGGGGGCGCTCTCGTCGAAGGCGCAGATGCTCAGTCATTTACGCCACTGAATAGCTGGGTAGCGCATGATAGATACCGGTTTTATGTGCGTACTGAAGTAACCGATACTACTGCAGATTCTTCAAGTTTCCGAAGAATCGACAATGGATATTACAGAGACGATCATCGAGTCTTTTATCTGCCTGATAGTCAGATTCACGAGGTAGAAGGTGCCGATGTCAGCACCTTCGAAGTCGTTATGGAAATCGATGAAGACATCAGAAGTGATGCCCGCGACGCTCGTTTCCGATATTACAATGGCAAGCAAGTAGCGCCTCGGTAAGAGGCGCTTTAGTTAAGAGCCGGAAGCTCAGAACCAGAAGCTTACGCCTGCCACCCACTGCGTCGATTGAATATCGCCACCTTCTTCGCGAATTATGTCGGCGCTGTCGCCGAAACTCCGGCTCCATACTGCTCCGACATAGGGCGCGAACTCTCTGACGATTTCGTATTTGAGACGCAGACCTACTCCGATACTCGACAGCCCTTTGCCTTCGCCGTATTTCTCACTGGTGTTGCTGTGAGCAGCAAGAGTGAACTCTGGAGATAGCACGAGCTTCTGAGTGAACATGAGTTCCTGCTCTGCCGTTACGTTCAGGCTGGTGCGTCCATCCTTATCAACCAACAGGCTGGCATCGGTTTCAAAGAAATAGGGTGCCAGGCCATCGAAACCAACAACCAGCCGGTTCCGCACCGGATCAGGATGAATATCGCGGCTCAGGCCAAGTTGCAGATCCCAGTAAGGACTGATGGCGTGTAGCCACAAGGCTTGCAGGTTCAGCTCTTCCATTTCACCTTCGTGGCGCTCCGCATCCGCTTTCAGGCGGACTTTGTTGAACGAATTACCGTAGGTAATATCGCCTTCAAACACCTGTGCTTTTTCACCTTCGTGAAAGCGGTATTCCAGTTGATCGCCGGTGACTTTTAATACTTCCGGGTCGTAGTCGCCCATGGCATACGCCTGGGTAGTCAGACCTGCGATGGCAATACTCAGAGCGGTGACCAGAGGTTTCATTTTCAGATGTGTCATCAGTGGCCTCCGTGCATCATGTGGTCTGAGTGCATATGGTGTTCATCAGCTCCTGCTTTAACCACCCTGACTTCGCGGAACATACCAGCCATGTGATAGAGCAGGTGACAGTGATAGGCCCAGCGACCTTCTGCGTCTGCAGTGACCAGATAGCTGATTTTCTTTCCCGGATGCACAATGATAGTGTGCTTACGCGGAATATAGTCGGGGTCACCGGTTTCCAGTTCACTCCATAGACCGTGCAGGTGAATCGGGTGAGTCATCATGGTGTCATTGACCAGGGTGATTCGTACCCGCTCGCCATAATGAAGAATCAGAGGCTCTGCATCGGCAAACGGAATGCCATTCATCGACCAGATATAACGGCTCATATTTCCCGTGAGGTGTAATTGAATTTCACGTCCGGGTTCGCGAGTATCGAGTGTCGGTGTGAGGTTTTTGATATCGCTGTAACGCAGTACCCGGCGACCATAACGGGTGTCGTGATCGCGCAGGCCGATGCCTGGGTCATCAAGACCACTGACTGGCATCTCGGTCTGCATATCGACCTGAGGCCCGTTCTCACTTTCGGGGTGTACGATCTCGGCATCGCTGCCCATCCCGGCTTTTGCCAGACCAGTCGCATTGGCCATTGAGTGATTCATGCCCGCATGCATCGAGTGATCCATTCCGGAGTGCATGGAATGATCCATATCCCCATGGCCCATGGAGCCGTGATCCATAGAGCCATGATCCATAGAGCCATGATCCATAGAGCCATGATCCATAGAGCCGTGATCCATTCCCATATCCATATGACTCAGCACGGGGGCGTAATCCATTTCAGGAATGTCTGCCGTGAGTGAGAGGTCTGCGGTCAGACGTCCGCAAGCGTAACCGCTGCGGTCGATGCTTTGGGCAAAAATGGTGTAGGCCTTGTCCGCTTCCGGCTCCACAATCACATCGTAGGTTTCGGCAGTGCCCATGCGGAATTCATCGACAGTCACCGGTTGAATGTTTTGCCCGTCGGAGGATACGACCGTCATTTTCAGGCCGGGAATGCGCACGTCGAATAAGGTCATTGCACCGGCATTAATAAAGCGCAGGCGGATCTTTTCTCCGGCGTTAAATAGTCCTGTCCAGTTATCGTCCGGAGTCTGGCCATTCATCAGGAAGGTGTAGGTCATTCCTGTGACATCAGAAATATCCCGGTCGGACATCCGCATGTCGTTCCACATCTGGCGATCTTTCCAGGTTGCCGACAGGCCCTTTTCCCGGATGTCTCTCCAGAGGTCGCCGACAGTACGTTCGCGGGTATTGTAGTAGTGCCCCATCTTTTTCAGGGTGGCGTAGATGTCACTGGGGTGTTCGTCACTCCAGTCTGAGAGCAGCACTACGTAATCCCGGTCGTATTCCACCGGGTCGGCGTCTTTCGGCTCTATCACAATCGCGCCGTACACGCCTGTCTGTTCCTGAAATCCGGAGTGGCTGTGATACCAGTAAGTGCCTGACTGATTCAGATCGAATTCGTAAGTAAAGGTCTCGCCGGGGGCGATACCCCCGAAGCTGAAGCCTGGTACACCATCCATATTGCTGGGCAGAATGATTCCATGCCAGTGGATAGAACTCATGTGCTTAAGGTTGTTGGTCACATTGATGCGAACGCGCTCGCCTTCTTTCCAGCGCAGTACTGGCGCTGGTAGCGATTGGTTCACGGTGGTGGCTAACCGGTCTTTGCCTGTGAAGTTAACGCCCTGCAGGCCGATGTTCAGGTTGAACACCTTACCCGCGAGTTCTGGCACCTGAGGTGACTCTTTAATGGAACCTTTCGCGTGTACCGGCAATCCTGTACTCAGCAATAGTGCACTGCCGGCAGCTCCTGTGACGAAGCGGCGGCGTGATACCACCGGTAGTCGGGAATCTGTTGTCATCATTAATATCCTGTTCTCAATGAAATCCGGGCGTCTCTGTCACGACAGATCGCCTCAGCATCGGGTTTATGTGCTGTATGAGCTCAGAGCAGGAGAGTCGGTGGACGGTCGGGCGGGG
>Ga0208830_1000750_pt1 | contig 15432 bp, 13 predicted proteins | sample DeeseametaMP2634_FD_184169 | JGI IMG/M metagenome (GOLD analysis project Ga0208830, IMG submission 184169) | Marine microbial communities from the Deep Atlantic Ocean - MP2634 (SPAdes) | ecosystem: Environmental > Aquatic > Marine > Oceanic | place: Northeast of Antigua and Barbuda, North... | reverse complement strand
CGACTCAGATCGCCGATGTCGCAGAGTCTCCCAGCTTCATCTCGGTGGATGTGGGTGGCACCAGCGCGGATATATGCCTGGTGCGGGATGGCGAGCCTGAGATGACCGTCGAACGCAGCATCGGCGGACTGCCGCTTCAGATTCCCATGCTGGACATCGTGACCATCGGCGCCGGAGGCGGCAGTATCGCTCGTCCTCTGGCCGCTGGCGGGTTATCCGTCGGTCCAGAAAGCGCAGGCGCCGACCCTGGCCCGGTCTGTTACAACCAGGGCGGGACCATACCGACGGTCACTGACGCTCGGCTCGTCCTCGGCCACCTGCCTCCACACCTGCTGGGCGGCGAGATGCCGCTGGACGTCGACGCAGCTCGAAAGGCGATTCAGGACGAGATAGCGACTCCTCTTGGCCTTGAACTGGCCGAGGCTGCATCGGGGATCGTCGAAATCGCCGACAACAACATGGCAGGGGCAATGCGCGCCGTGTCCATCGGCAGGGGACTGGACCCCAAGGACTTCGCGCTGCTGGCCTTTGGCGGCGCGGGGCCTATGCACGCCTGCGCTCTGGCGTCGTTGTTGGGGATGCAGTCGGTGATCGTGCCCCCGACTCCGGGAGTGCTGTCCACCTACGGACTGCTGTTCACCGACCTGAGAAACGACTACGTTCAGACATTCGTACACTCTGGAGAGACTCCGTCGATTGAGGAGATAACGACGGTGTATTCGCGTCTGGAATCGCAGTCGTGGGACTGGTTGAACAGTGAAGGAGTCTCTCGGGATGTCGGTCAGGTAACTCGCTCCGCGGACCTGCGCTACGAGCATCAGGGTTGGGAGATCACGGTGGACATGCCCGACGGCCCTATAACTGAGGCGACGGTGGATCATCTAATCGCTAACTTCCACGACCTCCACAATCGACTCTACACCTACAATCTGCCCCAGGCCAAAGTGGAATTGGTCAACCTGCGTGTCAGCGCATCGGGAGCGCTGCCCAGGCACGAAATGTCCACACTGTCCAGCGCCAATGGACGACAGCCAGAGCCTGAATCCCACCGGCCGGCCTTGTTCTCAAGGTCCGTTGGATACGTGGACACGCCGGTGTATCGTCGAGATACGTTGCTTGCGGGTTCAGAACTGGTCGGCCCAGCAGTCGTGGAGCAGAGGGATACGACAACGCTTTTGGCTCCGGGGTTCGGAGCGCGGGTGGATTCCTACGGGAATCTGGTGATTACTGGCATGGAGTGATGTTCACTCATCACTCCGACTTTGACTGTTCTTTCTGCTGTTTTGCTTCTTCGGCTTCAATAGCAAGCTGCCCCTTTTGCTTGGTTAGAGGAGGCATTTTTTAATCTTAAACTATGGCTTGCCCATAACAGTTACACTCCGAATGGCTATTCTCCAGAGATATCGTAGATCATGGCCGCATCCCAACCTCTATTGGTTCCACCATAGTGCGGGTATATCAAAATACTCTCAATCGCATTGTCGATTATGAACTCATAATTAACTCGTTCCGTATCGGATGGCTCAACCTCCAGTGGAGCGAACAGTGGGCGTTCATCAATCCTCGCCCATTGATAGGGAATATCTGGTCCCACGTCGCGTTGCTGTTCAAGAATCATGATGTGATCGGAAGTAATCGGTTTCACTTGTTGAATCGTGGTTAGGTTTTGACGTGCTGGTTCAAAAGACCACAAGACATGACCCGCATTGGAGAAAATTACGGTTAACGACAGATGAATGGCGCTATCGGTGAGCGGGCGGTGCGTTACTTCGTGGCTGATTGCACCCCTGGGAATACGTTCTCGGATTAGACCGAACCGATATGACCCCCAGGTTGCCGCCGTTACAATCGCCACAATCTGAACGATGTCCTTGGTGATACCGACGATCCTCTTGAGATGATCAGTCGGCGTTACCGTTAAAGGTGTTGCCTGGAGGCACGCGGTGGCAGGCGAAACCGGATTGCCAGAGGCACATCCGACTGCTATCGTAGCCAGCAGGCTTGCTCCGATGAGGATTTGAATAGCGGTTTTCGTTAGGCTACGAATTTGCGGACTCGCTCGCGAAACGTTAGGACTGACAACAGGATAGTCATTATCTGTAGCAAAACAGAGAACCATCGAGGCCAACACGAAGACAATCGTGTATTAAATTACGACTCCAATACGACCTAACAAATAACGAGGCGAACATGAGCGTTGATCCCATCACCCTTGAGATCGTCCGAGGCGCGGTAAGCTCCATCATCCTCCAGATGGAGGGGCTGGTTGAGCGCACAGCCATGTCTCCGGTCATCAAAGAAAAGATGGACTATTTCGTAGGCATCTACGATCTAAAGGGCAGAATTGTGGACGCCTTTCTGTCCACCAGCGGCCCTAAGATCGTCGATCCAGTCATTCGTGTCTACCCCATTGAGGACATGGAACCCGGCGACTTGTACTGGTACAACGATCCCCACCTCTCCAAAGGAGCCATCCAGCATACCGGGGATATGTGTTTCCTCTCACCTGTCTTTCATGAAGAAAAGCCTGTCGGTTTTGCAGTCAGCTTCGGTCACTTTTGGGACATCGGAGGCAGTGTCGCGGGCAGCCTTTCGCCTAAATCCTCGGAGATATTTCATGAGGGGATTCTGGTCCCTCCCATACGCATAATGAGGAAGGGAGAGCTGAACCGTGAGGCCTACGCCGTCATCCTCAACAACTCTCGATTTCCTGAGATGCTGGAGGGCGACACCCGCGCTCTGATGGCGGCGTGCCGTCTGGCCGAAGACCGGCTTCAGGAGCTTATGGACCGCTATGGGCAATCCCAGGTTCTAGAGGCTTTCGACCAGATTATCGAGCGCAGTATCGCCGAGTACAGAAAATTCGCCCGTGAGGTGATTCCCGAAGGAGAACACCACTTCTTCGACTATGTCGACGCCGACCCTGTGGACGGCGAGCCTCGTCGCGTGGACGTGAAGTTCATCCATGATGGCGACAGACTGGTGGCCGACCTCACAGGCTCCGGTCCCCAGGCCACCGGCCCGGTCAACTTCATCACAAGCCCCGGAGCCTTCAACCTGATAATGGCCCGTCACTTGAGCTACATGAACCCGGAGCTTCCTTTGAACGAGGGCGCGGTGGATTTCCTGGACGAGGTTCGCACCAAGCCTGGCACCATCACATACCCCAGCTTCCCTGCGCCGGTGGGACTGCGAAGTCATACCGTAATCCGTTTGATGGGCTGTCTGGGCGGGATAATCGCTCAGTCCAACGGAGGCCGCGCTCCGGCTTCGTCACCCGTCTATGTCATATACAACCTGAGAACCATCGGCGATGGCGGAAAATACCTGTACTTCAGCGAAGGGATAGGCTCAGGGCAGGGCGCGAGACCCCATGCTGACGGACTCAACGGCATCTACTTCCGCGACCAACGCAACTACCCTGTTGAGTTCGGGGAAGGCGAGTTTCCGCTGAGGATTGAGCGGTATGCCATCCGGCCCGACTCCGCCGGCCCCGGATACTTCCGAGGTGGGTGCGGCATCATTCGTGAGGTGCGGATCATGGTAGATTGCACCCTCAGCACTCGGATGGACAACGTACGGTTCCCGTGTTTTGGTATCGATGGCGGCATGTCCGGCTGGCCCGGTCGGTTCACCTTGAATCCTGGCGCTCCCGATGAGAAGGATATACCTCCGGCCAGCGAGGGGATTTCCGTCAAGTCGGGAGATATTCTCAGGATCGAAACGGGCGGAGGCGGAGGTTGGGGAGACCCGTTCACCCGAAACCCAGAGGATGTCCAGCGAGATGTGTTAGAGGGCTATGTGACCCAAAGCGCCGCGCTGTCAGAGTATGGCGTTGCGCTCTCCGATAATGGTCGAGAGATCGACCAATCCGACACCAAAGTCGCTCGAAACCAATCTCGACCTCCGAGGCCAGACGTTGATCGCGGCCCCCACGGTCAGGAGTGGTTGAACCGGCTGGGAGTTTCTTCATAGCAACGTAGTCGAAAATTTCCTGCCGACATTCTATCTCCAGCCCGAAGGAATCTCTCACATTCGAGTGGCAACGCTCCTATATTGGGTAACGATTTGGTGAGCCAACTCCCCGCCTTGACGGCGTTGACTGTTGTTTGTAACCTATGCTGACACAATTCCCAAGGCCCGACACAACAGCAAAAGGAGTCCCGCATGGCTACCAGCACGCAAACCTATGAAGTTGAAGTCGCGGATGTAGAATATCTCCGGCATGGAGACACCCCACTGATGGCGCGTGTCTACAAGCCCCAAGGCGTCGGACCGTTCCCCATCATGGTCGAACTGCATGGCGGGGCCTGGGTCCGAGGAGACCGCCTGAACGGCGATTCGGCCAACGAAGCGCTGGCCAAGTTGGGTGTAATAGTGGCGGCCCTGGACTTCCGAATGCCCCCAGATGGACCGTATCCGGCCTCTATGGCCGACATCCACTATGGGGTTCGTTGGTGCAAGACTCAGGCTGCGGAATGGAACGGCCGCCCCGATGCCATCGGCGCTATGGGCACCTCTAGCGGCGCGCATCAGGCCGTGTTGCTCGGCATGCGCCCGAACGATCCGCGTTACGCCGAACTATCACTGCCAGCCGGGGCTGAGGAAGTGGACGGAACACTGGGCTGTGTGATTCCTATTTCCCCCGTGATCGATCCCCTGGGACGCTACCATTATGCCCAGGGCCTGCGAGAGGATGTCACTCCGCCAGACGGGATGGCGACCGAGAACGTGGTGAAGTCTCATGACGCGTACTGGCAGACCGAAGAGGCCATGGCTGAAGCGGCGCCGGCGCGTATTCTGGCCGGTGGAGAGCGCACAGCCCTGCCGCCCGCGTTGTGCGTCGCGCGCAGCTACGAGGCGGCGCATCCACGCCCGGACCTCGACGAATTCATCGAGCAGTACCGCAAGGCCGGCGGCCAGATAGATGTGAACATCTTCGAGGGCGAAGGCCCAGGATTGTTGAGCGACCTCTCCTCGCCAATCGCCAAAGAGACGCTCGATCTGATGAGCGCGTTCATCCACCAACACCTCGGATAATCTAGACAGACTGGCGCGCAGTCGAGGGCCAAGGCGGTTCCAAGATTTTGCCTGACGGCGCGCCAGTTTTGTAGTCTATCTGCTGCGGGCGTTCGCTTTCCTGGCTCCTGATCCACCCGAAGCCAGCCTTGGCCTCCGAGACCCAGGTGTTACAAAACGATCGATTCTGGGGCGCGACTCTCCACGTGAAGGTGGATCTCGCTACCAGCCAGACTGCCCAGGATGTCCTGGATAAATTGGACGAAGGCAATCCGCGGATATGGGCCAACTCCGTAGGTGACGACACCGTGACCTTCAATGCCCAAACCCTGAACGCCGACGAAGAAGACATCATCGTGCAACGTCTGCGTGAGATTAGTTCGCAGTGGCCTCGCCGTCATTCTGAGCGACGCCGAAACATCTGATCGCAAGAGGGCCACGTTTGTCTCACATGCGACCAGATTCTTCACTGTCGTTCAGAATGACAGGCTCCTGACACTTGAAACCCTGATACCTGATACCGGAGGACCCCCATGACCACACAGAAAATCCGACTGGGAATCATTGGAGCCAACGTCGGCTATGGCTGGACCCCTCGCGCCCATGCTCCAGCGATAGCCAATCTGCCGGACATCGAGCTTACAGCGGTATGCACTGCTCACGAGGAGACTGCCCGTGAGTCCGCCGAAAAGTTCGGCGCGAAAATGGCTTTCCATAATCACATGGAGATGCTTGAGAAGGCTGATCTGGATGTCGTGGCTGTCGTCGTGCGGGTTCCCATTCACCACCAACTGGCGATGGATGTCCTGCGGGCGGGCAAGCACGTCTATACTGAGTGGCCGCTGGGAGCCAATCTCCAGGAAGCCCAGGAGATGGCGGACCTGGCACGAGAGAATGGCGTTCTGTCGATGGTCGGTCTCCAGTCTCGCGTCGCTCCCGTTTTCCTGACGCTGAGAGACCTGATTGCCGATGGCTACGTGGGCGACGTGCTGTCCGTCAATCTCAACCAGATAAGCTCTGGTGTCCTGACCAGGGTATCGGGCCGAACGTGGCAGAGGGACAACACGCTGGGAGCCACAACGCTAACAATACCCTTCGGTCATTCGATAGACGCACTGTGCATGTGCTTGGGCGAGTTCGAGAGCGTGTCGGCAACGGTTCGCACTCAAGTCCCGCAGTGGCACGAAACCGACACCGACAAGATGGTGGACGTGACTGCCCCGGATAACATCATGGTCAACGGAACGCTGGCCGGCGGCGCGGTGGTGTCTGCACAGTCCAGCAGCATTCCTTACCACGGTTCGGGCTGGAAGCTGGAGGTTTACGGACGCGAAGGCACGCTGGTGGTGACCAGCGACGGCTCGCCCTCCACAAACGGAGCGCGGCTTCAAGGTGGCAGGGGCGACGTGTCGGAGTTGGAGGACATTGAGATTCCAGCCCGCCACACATGGGTTCCGGACTCGGTTCCCCAGGGCGCTCCTTTCAACATCGCCCAGCTATGGAGTCGGTTTGCCGATGCCATCCGATCTGGAGAACGCATCGAGCCTGACTTCGACACAGCCGTTCAACGCCACAAATTGCTGGACGCCATACAGCGATCGTCAGACACCGGACAGGCCCAGGCTCCATGACCAATGCCGTTGAAAACTACGAACTGGGCGATGTGGTTTTGCAGTCGGGCCTCACGTTGCGAGGCGCGAGGCTGGCATACAAGACTTTTGGAGAACTGAACGCTAATCGAGACAACGTGATCGTGTTTCCGACGTTCTTCGGATCCAACCATACGGGCAACGAACCGATGATCGGCGAGGATATGGCGTTGGACCCGTCACGATACTTCATTATAGTGCCTAACCTGTTCGGCAACGGGATGTCGTCGTCCCCCAGCAACACTCCGCAGCCGTATGATCGGGCGCGGTTCCCAAAGATGACCTACTACGACAACATCACGTTCCAGCATCGCCTGGTCACGGAGAATTTCGGCGTCGAGCGCATCGCACTGGTCTGTGGATTCTCAATGGGGGCGCAGCAAGCCTTCCACTGGGGAGCGCTGCATCCCGATGTGGTGGACCGCATTGCTCCCTGGTGCGGCTCTGCCAAAACATCCCGGCACAACTTCGTGTTTCTGGAAGGAGTCAAGGCCGCGCTCACCGCGGACGACGCCTGGAACAACGGATGGTACGATCAACAGCCCACCAAAGGCGTGCAGGCGGCGGCCCGCGTTTACGCGGGCTGGGGGCCGTCTCAGGCGTTCTACCGCGAGAAGGTATATCTTGAGATGGGGTTCTCGTCTGTTGAAGACTATCTCATCACAGGCTGGGAGGGCCGATTCCGAGAGACTGACGCTAACGACTTTCTGGCGATGATAAACACCTGGCAAAACGGCGACATCTCCAACAATCCGCTCTACGATGGCGACTTCGAGGCCGCGCTTGGTTCAATCAAGGCAAAGGCCATCGTCATGCCGTCCCAGACCGACCAGTACTTCCCTTCAGAGGACAACGAGATCGAGGTGTCCCACATGCCCAACGCTGAGCTTCGGGTCATCCCGTCGATATGGGGTCACCTGGCAGGCGGGCCGGGTCGCAATACTGTCGATACTCAGTTTATAGACGACGCGCTGAAGGAGTTATTGGCTAGCTGAACATAGGGAGAATCTATGCCCGAAGATCAAAAGTACGACCTGAGAGGCCAAGTCGCGATAGTAACCGGTGGAGGTCGCGGAACAGGCCGAGCTTTCGCGCAGGCGTTGGCCGAGGCCGGAGCGTCGGTTGCGGTTACGGCTCGCACTCAGATCGAGCTTGAGCAGACCGTTGGACTGATCCGTTCCGCTGGAGGTCACGCGATTTCGATTCAAGGTGACGTTTCCGATCCAGCGGCGGTCGAGCGGGTTGTCAAGACAACAGAACTCCAGCTCGGCCCCGTGGACATTCTGGTTAACAACGCGGGCGTGACAGGGCCCGTGGGTGCTGAGTGGGAGGCCGACCCTGACGACTGGTGGCGCACGATGGAGATCAACCTGCGCGGGCCGTATCTCATGACCAGAGGCGTGTTGCCTGGGATGGTCTCTCAAAAGTGTGGTCGGATAATCAATATTTCAAGCGCGGTGACTGTGCGAACCTTCCCATACTTCGCGCCCTACACCGTGTCTAAGGCTGCCATTATCTACTACACCCAGAATCTGGCGGGTCAGGTCAAAGAGCATGGAATCAGCGTGTTTGCTTACCACCCCGGCGGGCCTGAGACCGAGATGTCTCGCTATCTGGCTGAGTCTTCGGAGGTTCACGAATCTGTGGGCAACATATTCCGAGGCCTGTACGAACGCGGCGCCCACACTCCGATGGAGATTCCCGTGCGCGACGTTATGCTGATGGCCTCAGGCAAAGCCGACGCTCTGACCGGGCGGTTCCTCATCCACACCGACGACCAGGAAGAGATGCTTGCGCGGGTTGGTGAGATTGAACGCGATGATCTCTATGTCTTGACCCGGAGGACGTAGGAGGAGTCGGGTTTTCAGGTGTCGGGAAGTCAGGAATTTGCCATTCTGAAGTCGCAACTGAAGAATCTGGTCAGTGCAATTCAACACCTGGCCTGCACGTGACCAGATGCTTCGCCGCTCACCATGGCGACCTTATGATCGTCAATCACTTCATCTATTACGTGTCGCGCTTTCGCCTTCGAGCCACCGATAGATGGACCAATGCCAGGGGTAGCCCTCATCGGGAACTCCCATCGCCAGAGGGGCAGGAGCGGGGCGAGTCTCGGCAACCGCCGATGTTCCTTTTTCACTTGCCCCGTGTACACCACCGCGCTGGGCAGTCTCACGGTCATCTCCCCGCCGAGATGAAATGTCCTGTTATCCCATCCGTCGAATTCGACGGGTCTGATGGTGAGGCCTGCCCACTGAGGAAACTGTGCGGCGACCAACTGCCTCGCGAGAGACACGGGAATGTCCACTTTCGTGGCAAGCATATCACTTGAAGGCGCGCGCAAAATATTATCGTGAATAAGACAACACGCCCCTACTCAAATCCGTAGCTGAGTTGTATTGAACCGAACTCGAAATGTAACTCATTTTCCGAATCGCCGATCACGTTGCTGGTAGCTTCGCAAAGCTCGAAGAAAGTCCACCTTGCGAAACGCTGGCCATAAAGCGTCGCAGAAGAATAGTTCGCTGTGAACACTCTGCCACAGCATGAACCCGCCTAGACGCAACTCGCCGCTGGTCCGAATGATCAGGTCAGGATCAGGTTCGCCCTTGGAGTAAAGCCGCTGCGTGATGTCCTCAGGAGTAAGCTCCTTCGCCACGTCCTTTAGAGAGATTTCCTGATCGGCTCGCTCCAACAGCAAGTTGCGGACAGCTTCAGTGATTTCCTCTCGGCCGTCATAACCCACTGCGATATTCAAGCGGAATGGTCCGACTTGCGCTGTCCGCGCCTCTACATCTGCAATTGCTTCGCGCACATGATATGGCAATGCATCCAATCGCCCCACTACGTGCACCGATCTGGCCGATGGGCCTGGAGATGCAGTCTGGGCAAGATCCTTCAACTTGTGCTGAATTACTTCAATGAGTTGGTCCAACTCTTTCGGGTCTCGGTGCAGATTGTCCAACGAAAGAGCCCACACAGTGACTACTGGAATGGCTAACTCGTCGCACCACTCAAGAAGGCGGTCGAGCTTCTCTGCTCCCATAAGGTGCCCTTTGGAAGGGGACGAGAATCCCTGGGATCTAGCGAAACGCCGATTCCCGTCCAAGATGACCGCAACGTGTCGTGGCAGCGGGCGATCCCGAAGTTGGTTCGTCAACCGCCAGTTGTAGAGGCCATATATGGGTAGTTTGATTAGGGAGAGTAAGTCCATCCTGCTAACACACTGAATCCACTATGCAGTTGTGCCCTGCGCCAATTTCTAATATTTTTCAGGTCTCATCGAGGTCCAATGAAGACGCCACACTCCACCCGAACGCTCATCTCAGCGACCACCGGAGTCAGTCACCCCGGACAGTGCCCCCTGCGCACGCGATTCAGTCATTGTGCCTCTTTTTTGGAATACAAAGCGGCACTAGGTGGAGTCTCCCAACCGGTACGCCCTCCGAGCAGTGTCCCTGAACAGTGATGCCTTCTCAGAGTCCGAAAAACCTTCCGAGATACGTTTGAATGCGTTCCACATCATGTTGTAGGAGTACGACACCTTATCCACAGGGAAATTGCTCTCGAACATGCAGCGGTCGGGGCCGAACTGCTCGATGCAGTAGAGGTAGTACGGCTTCATTGCCTCGGCAAGCTCTTCCGATCCGATGGGTTGGTCGCGCTCGTGCCAATCGTAGCCGGTGAAGACCATCCCCAGACCACCGACCTTCACCGTCACGTTTGGGCATGTCGCCAGGTCTGCCATAGACTGTTTCCAGGTCTCCAATACCTCGTCGCGGCGTCCCTGGTAGGGGCCGACGCCTATGGGGCCGCCGATATGGTTGAGGATGATGGTTATGTTCGGGAACGCCCGCGCCAGGTCTGTGACTTCAGGAATCTGAGGGTGATAGACCCAGCCCTCGAAGCTCAGATTCATAGGCTCCATCCGAGCGTACCCCTCTCGGAATTTCGAGTCCATAAGTATCCCTTCGGGTGGAGCGCCCGCTACGTTTGCATTGACATTCGCGTCCCAGGCTGCCCTGTGTCGGATTCCTCGGAATCGGTTCGGGCTGGCTTCCAGGTGGGCTTCAAGAACCTCGGTCACTGGGTCTCCCAGCGTGAAATCTGCGGAGCTTACGATGCCAGCGGCGACCTCTGTGGAGCCATGGTTTCCCGTTGCGCTCTCGTCGGCGATGCCCTGAACATAGACAGTCTCGCCCACAACTTTCAGAGCTTCCGGCCCGTCGTCCAGATATTCAGAACTGCACTCGACGAACACCGTCTCAGTGATGTTGTGGCCTGATCCTGTATCACCTAACAAATCTTCCAGGATATATCTGCTGGATGGACGGTCCCAAAAGTGGTGATGCGGATCGCATATGGGCAGGTCCGGGTCGATCACGTCTTCGGCTGTCAGGGCCAGCCACGCCTGGCGGTCTGTGGTCATGCTGTCTCCCTAGTAAGTTAGATGTCTTTATTTTGATTCGTTAAGGTTCGGTTATCGCGCTTAAACCTTCGAGCCCTGGATACGCCGTTCTCGGCCCTCCCACTCGCGATCTCGGAGGATGAATTTTTGGATTTTGCCGGTGGCGGTTTTGGGCAGGTCTCCGAACTCTACGTGTTTGGGAGCCTTGAATCGGGCTATGCGCTCCTGGGTGAATGCGATGATCTCCTGAGAGTCTATATTGGCGCCCTCGCGGGCCGAAATGAACGCTTTGGGAACCTCGCCCCATCGGTCGTCAGGAACGCCAACGACGCAGACCTCTAGAACTCCGGGATGCTCCATGATGACTTTCTCGACCTCCTGACTGGAGATGTTCTCTCCGCCGGAGATTATGATGTCTTTGGCGCGGTCCTGAAGCTCAATGTACCCGTCTGGATGCCACACGGCCAGATCGCCGGAGTGGAACCACCCGCCCTTGAAGGCAGTGTCGGTGGCGTCCTTGTCGTCGAAGTAACCGGTCATGACATTGTTGCCTCGCATGACCACCTCGCCCATACTCTTGCTGTCCTGGGGAACGTCGTGCATATCCTCGTCAACGACTCTCAAATACGGACCTGCGAGGATGAATGGCACACCTTGGCGCGACTTGAGGTTTGCTCTCTCCTCAATGGGAAGTTCGTCCCAGCCGGGTTGCATGGCGCATATTGTGTGCGGCCCGTAGGTTTCCGTGAGTCCATAGGCGTGGTGAATGACGGCGCCCATGCCTTCGATAGTGCGGATGACCTGGGGAGCAGGAGGAGCGCCTGCGGTCATGATCGAGAGGCCAGTCAGGTCGGCTTCAGCGGCTTCGGGCGCCGAGTACATCATGGTCAGAACGGTGGGCGCGCCGCACATATTCGTGACGCCTTTCTCTCGGATCAGTCTGTAAATCTCGGCGGCGTCAACGCGGCGCAGGCACAGGTGCGTGCCGCCCATCGCGGTGATTCCCCACGTGTGGCACCAGCCGTTGCAATGGAACATGGGTAGTGTCCACAGGTAGATGCTGCGCCACGTGACTCCAGACTCCACCATCTCGCCCAGGGCGTTGAGGTACGCCCCGCGAGCGTGGTACTGAACCCCCTTGGGAAGTCCGGTGGTGCCGGAGGTGTAGTTTATGGCGATGGGGTCAAGCTCGGAGTCCAACTCCTCACGGTGCGTGCCTTCGGGAGCGGAGTCAAGGAAATCTTCGTATTCAGGGCCAGGTATGTCATCGACCACAGGCGCGACGTCTGCTACTTGAACGAAGGTCTCGACGTTAGGAACGTCGCCCATGAATCCGCGCACAGTGTCGGCGAACTCGGTGTCGAACACCAGCACCTTGGCGCCGGAGTGGTTCAGCATGTAACCGATTTCCCGAGACGACAGGCGGATGTTGATGGCCACCAGCACGGCTCCGAGAGCCAGAGGGCCGTAGTGCCCCTCCAGCATCTGTGGGATGTTGGGGACCATAAAGGCGACCCGTTCGCCCTTCTTTACGCCGGCCTGCCGGAGCGCGCCAGCCAGTTTGTTGGTGCGCTCTGCGAACTCTGCGTAGGTATATGTTCTGTCGTTATAGATGACGGCAGGTTTGTTGGGATAGACCCCTACGCTTCTGTCAAGAAAGCTTATGGGGTTGAGGTCCTGAAACGATACTCCGTTGGTCATGTTGGACGCCTCCATCAAGAATGAGGCGAGTTTACCAACGAGGTATTTTCCCGTCAACTAAATCGTGCGTAGCCGCGCTAAAATCTCAAAATAGCAGCAAGCGTTCGAGATGAAGAGGCCAGGTGGTTCATGTTAACCAATGGAGTTTTACGCCGTCGATGGTGAAAATTTCGCCATCCGAGACAAGCAGACCGAATCGACATGGGATGCTCAGGGCAACGCTGTCTCCGGCCCTCTCGAAGGGAACGTGTTAAAATTCGTGCCGTCATTCATTTCTGAATGGTACGGATGGTCAGGGTATCATCCTGAAACACAGTTGTTTGCTCAGGCTCGGTAGTCTGGCTTTTATCACATAGGCCAGGACGCGAGACCTGCCTTTTGGAGATCAGGCCGATTATCGACCATCATAAAACGTTCACCCTTGAAGCCAACGACGGCGGCGCTCGCGTCGGAACATTCCACACCGCCCACGGCGACGTGCCCACGCCTGCCTTCATGCCCGTGGCGACCCAGGGTTCGGTCAAAACCCTTGATTCCACCGACATTGACGCCGTCGGGACCAACATCCTGCTGGGGAACACATACCATCTGTACCTGCGGCCCGGCGTCGATCTGGTCGAGGAGATCGGCGGCCTGCACGGATTCATGGTGTGGGACGGACCCATCCTGACCGACAGCGGCGGATTTCAGGGGTTCAGCTTGGAGCATCTTCGCAGGATTGACGAAGATGGCATCCTGTTCAAGTCGCACCTTGACGGCTCAATGCACAAGTTCACACCTGAGGCCACTATCCAATACGAAGAGAGGCTTGGCGCGGACATCATCATGCCTCTGGATATGTGCGTCTCAGCCGACGCTGAGCGAGATGTGGTGGAGGAGGCGGTCGAGCGCACAAACCGATGGGCTGTCCGGTGCAAAGAGGCCCATACCAGGGAGGGCCAGCATCTGTTCGGTATCGTGCAGGGTGGGCTGTATGAAGACCTGAGACAGAGGTCTGCCGAGTTCATCATGTCTCTGGGATTCCCAGGCTACGCGGTGGGAGGCCTGAGCGTGGGCGAGGGCAAAGAGCGGATGTACGCTATGACGGGCGTGACCACAGAGCTTCTGCCTTCTGACGCTCCTCGATACCTAATGGGCGTCGGTTCTCCAGAGGATCTCGTGGAGAGCGTTGCGCGGGGCATTGATATGTTTGACTGTGTGCTGCCAACCCGCATCGCCCGAAACGGAGCGTTGTTCTCGAAGCAGGGCAGAATCAACATCGTCGCGGCATCCCACAAAAGGCGGGACGAACCGCTGGAAGAGGGGTGTGACTGCTACACCTGCCAGACATATTCCGCAGCGTACGTCCATCACCTGTTCAGGGCCAAGGAGTTGTTGGGGTTTCGTCTGGCGACCATCCACAACTTGAGGTTCATACTCCGGTTGATGGAGGAGATGCGCCAAGCGATATTAGAGGGCAGGTTCAAGCAATACCGTGCGGAATTCCACGGCAATTTCACCCCACCCGACGAGCTGGTGAGGCATGTTCAGAGACAGAAGTGGTTGAAGTCCCAGGGGAGGCCAGGAGTCTAGCGCCTAGCCTCCGGCCACCGCTGGGACGATGCTGATCTCATCCCCCTCTGCGGTGGCAGAGTTGATGCCGTCCAGGAACCGGACGTCTTCGCCGTTGACGTAGATGTTGACGAAGTTTCGGAGTTCGCCCTGCTCGTCGCACAAGCGCTCCTTGAGTCCAGGGAACTGGCTGTCCAGATCGCCGATGATCGCGCCTACCGAGTCGCCGTTAACCTGCACCTTGTCCTGGCCGTTGGTCACACGGCGGAGAGGAGTCGGAATCCTCACCATTATGCTCATTTCAGATAGTCCTCTCTATATTTTTTTGCGTTCTGTGGAGACGTTAATTTTCAACTCTGGTGAGCCGCCACGAGATTCTTCGATTGGCTTCTCAGAATGGCGGTTTTGATGACTATATCCGATTAGACACTAAATTTAGATGCTAAATCTCGTTGTAGAGATTATCCCTGGATCACGTCGCCGCTGACCGGATCAACCCTGACGCCGGTTTCAGCAACCCACCCCAGGCCGTCGGCGATCTCGCTCTCAGCGCCTTCCAACTCCAGCACCACCCAGCCGATGTCTTCGCGAACGTCGGCGCGTCGGATATTGGTTACCACCTTGTACCGATGGCCTAATTCGTAAATCACCGACTCAGTAATGAGTTCCGTCGGGAACGTGAATTTGACTCGTCTTTTCACCATGGCACGCCGTCCTAATATTACGCGGATGCGGAATTACCGCCCCGCCATAGCCTCTTCGAACGCGTCGTAACTTGGAGAGATGTGGACGGGATTGACCACGCTCTCCACAACTTCCTGAGTTTTAAGGCCGTTGCCCGTGATGTAGGCTACTGTAACCTCGTCGGGTTTGATAACGCCCTGGTTGACCAGCCTTCGGAGACCCGAGATAACCACTCCGCCGGCGGTCTCTGTGAAGATGCCCTCAGTCTGCGCCAACAACTGGATGCCCTCGACGATCTCGTCCTCCATCGCTATCACCGCAGAACCGTCCGACTCTGAAATGGTGCGAAGCGCGTAAGGCCCGTCGGCGGGGTTGCCGATGGCCAGCGACTTGGCGAGGGTGTCGGGTATCACAGGTCGA
>Ga0208830_1000727_pt1 | contig 15786 bp, 12 predicted proteins | sample DeeseametaMP2634_FD_184169 | JGI IMG/M metagenome (GOLD analysis project Ga0208830, IMG submission 184169) | Marine microbial communities from the Deep Atlantic Ocean - MP2634 (SPAdes) | ecosystem: Environmental > Aquatic > Marine > Oceanic | place: Northeast of Antigua and Barbuda, North... | reverse complement strand
GCTCAAGAATAAAACTGTCAACATTCACGTAAATGAATTTTCGACGAGTTCTTACTTGAAATTTTGTGTCTCCACGCCATCTCAGTAAGCACCCACACGTAATTGTCTAAATCAATTGTTAAAGAACTTAGCTTCGTTTCACTCGAAGCGGGCTGCGCATTCTAAACATTTCGTTTTTGAAGTCAACCACTTTTTTTCTGATCGCTTAGGCTGAAGCCTTTTCTCTCAGAGCGGGCTGCGCATTTTAATGATCATCATCTCAATGTCAACCGCTTTTCTCTTTAGCTTGCAGCGTACTGTTCGCTTCAGAGCGGGGCGCATTATAAAGTCGTTTAAACTCTTGTCAACCCCTTGTTTTCCTTAAGTTTTTCGTTGCTTTCGAAGCGCCGTCTCAACTCAGGAGCCGCGCATTATAGAGATCCTTTCTGCGCCGTCAACAACTTTTCTGAACTTATTTTTTCAGCTCAAAAAGGTGATGCTTTTTCTTACCCAGCTTGACCATAAAGAAACGCCCGAACAGCGCCTTATCGTCCGCAAAAATATCGACTCCCTGCATCAGTGCGTCCATTCCGTATGGAGTCCCGTTAACAAATACTGCGTTACGTCCCAATGCATCTTTTACCTGCTTGCCCTGTCCCATACCGGCATCCGACAGAATAGACGTCAGCGGCATATCAGAGAGCGCAGTATTATCGAGATCGCTGGATGGCAGGCCATCCTGCTTTATCTGTTCCAGCTCCTGCTCCGACAGTTCGGTAAGATCGCCAGAAAACAATGCTGCGGTAATGCGGCGGGCTGATGCCAGAGCCTCATCACCATGCACCATGCGCGTGACCTCTTCAGCAAGAATCGGCTGAGCAGTCTTGCGCCCCTCAATTGAGGCATCATGAGCTTCAATCTCTGCGATCTTCTCTACTGGCAGGAAAGTGAAATAACGCAGGAACTTATAGGCATCAGCATCTGCGGTATTCATCCAGAACTGATAGAAGGCGTACGGAGACGTCTTTGCCGGGTCCAGCCAGACTGCACCAGATTCTGTTTTACCAAATTTAGTGCCATCAGCTTTTGTCACCAGAGGCACGGTCAGTCCGAATGTCTGCGCTCCGTTCTGGCGACGGGAAAGCTCGATACCGCAAACGATGTTGCCCCACTGGTCTGATCCGCCCACCTGCAGGGTACAGTTGTGACGACGATTAAGTTCAGCAAAGTCCATCCCCTGCAGCAGAGCATAGGAGAACTCAGTGAAGGAGATACCAGCACCTTCACGATTAAGGCGCTGCTGAACAGACTCTTTATTGATCATCGCGTTCACGGAGAAGTGCTTACCAACGTCCCGCAGGAAATCGAGCACATTCATTTCTCCTGCCCAGTCGAGGTTGTTCACCACCACTGCGGCATTCTCAACGCCATCAAATTTAATGAACTGACTGACCTGGTTGCGGATCTTGTCGGCCCAGCCAGCAACAATATCTGGTGTATTCAGTTGCCGCTCAGCGGCTTTGAAGCTCGGGTCACCGATCAGACCGGTGGCACCACCAACAAGCGCGACAGGCTTATGACCCGCATTCTGAAAACGAGTGAGAACCAGCAGCGGAACCAGATGTCCGAGATGCAGTGAATCTGCAGTAGGGTCAAATCCGCAATACAGTGTACGAGAGCCAGTTTCCAGATGGTTAATCAGTTCATCGTCGGCGGTCACCTGGTTCAGCAGACCACGGGCTTTAAGATCGGCTAATAATGCAGCTGTCATGAGGGCTCTCATTGAAGTTGAAGTTCTGAAGGGTGCTGAACATTACCTGATCAAGGTGCAAAATCAAGCGCACCGGGTAAAATGCCTCCTGATTGTTTACACTTCGCGGTTATGATTTTTTACAGGAACATATATTGATGGCTCTGCCTGGGCAGATGCAGTACTTCCCGGCGAAGCACCTGATAGGTGCAGGCGCTCTGGTCCTGCTGATTCTTATTGCGGCTCTCTGGCCTTCATCAGAGAGCATTATTACTAAGCAACAGACATTCGTTATCGATCTGCCGGATTCTGACCCTGAGATGCTCTCTCCGCCGGAACCTGAGATCAATTGGGAAGAAGCCCGGGTACGCAGCGGTGACAGTCTGTCTGCGGTGTTCAGCCGCGAAAACCTCAGCGCCGCCGATGTGATTGAAGTCGCAGCCGCTGTTCCCCGTGACGCAATCAAACTTCAGATCGGTCAGAAGATCCGCTGGGCCAGGACGGCAGACAACCATATCACCCACCTTGAAATAGAAATCTCGCCACTGGCCCGCCACATCATCACCCGGGCGGACGACGGCAGCATCCAGTATGAATTGTCCGAACGTGTTGCCGATCACGTACCGCGCTTTGCCACTGCGACCATCGACAATTCGTTGTTCTATGACGGCGGCCAGGCCGGAATTCCGGAACAGGTGTTGTTTCAGCTGGCGGCGATCTTCGGCTGGGATATCGACTTCGCACTGGATATACGCAAAGGCGACTCCTTCAGCCTTATCTATGAGGAAGTACAGCTTGATGGAAACAAAATCGGCGACGGAGATATCCTGATCGCCCGGTTTAACAATCAGGGCAGAGAACTGACCGCCGTTCGCTATGTCGATGACAAGGGCATCTCCAATTACTATACCCCGGAAGGCACCAGTATGCGGAAAGCCTTCCTGCGCAATCCGATTGATTATTTCCGCATCAGCTCGCGTTTTAATCCGAACCGGAAACACCCTATTCTTAACACGATCCGCGCTCACCGTGGTACGGACTACGCTGCTCCTACGGGCACGCCGATTAAGGCTGCAGGTGACGGTAAGGTTGTCTACGCCAGCCGCCAGGGTGGCTATGGTAACGTTGTGATCATTCAGCATGGCCAGCGTTATCAGACTAAGTATGCTCACATGAGTAAGTTCGGGCGCGGTATCCGTGTCGGGCGCTATGTTAAGCAAGGCCAGATCATTGGCTACGTCGGCACGACCGGTGCTTCAACCGGACCACACCTTCACTATGAATTCCTGGTCGATGGTGTACACAGAGACTCACTCAAGGTGTCCCTGCCTAAGGCGGATTCCATTCATCAGTCCGACAAACCGGCATTCATCAAAGAAGCACAGCGCCTGACCGGCTGGCTGGAAGATTTTCACGCGACGCTGCCGCAAGTCAGTGCGGTAACGACGGAGGAAACAAGCCAATGAGCCTTTGTATCGGTTTAATGTCTGGCACCAGTGCGGACGGCATGGATGCCTGCCTGACCGAAATATCAGAGAGCGGTATCCGCCTGATCGATGCGTTCTGTCTGGAATACCCGACTGACATCCAGACGTTTCTGAAAGCACTCGCGACGTCTGAGACACTGACAGCAGAGCTGGTGATGGGCGCAGATCAGATCATCGCCCAATTTTCTGTGGAGGCAGTCAGACTGCTTCTCGATAACAATCAGATCAGTGCTGACGATATCAGCCTGATCGGCAGCCACGGCCACACCCTGAGACACAACCCTCAACCCGATGGGTTCAGCTGGCAGATTGGTGATCCGTCTTACATCGCTGAACACACAGGAATCACCTGCATTGCCGATTTCCGGCGCCGTGATATTGCAGCGGGCGGACAAGGGGCTCCACTGGCACCGGCTTTTCACCAGTTTGTGTTCGGTTCAGAAGAAGGAACCGCAGTGCTCAACCTGGGGGGCATCGCCAACATTACGCTGTTGGGAGCCTGTATCTCGGGCTGGGATACGGGCCCGGGCAACGCCCTGATCGACGAGTGGTACGCGCAGGTGAACGGCGAACCTTTTGACAGGGATGGAAACTTCGCCTCTCAGGGTAAGATTCAACAGGACCTGCTTACCTTGTGGCTAGAAGACCCTTATTACTCTGAGCCCTCCCCTAAGAGCACAGGCCGCGAGTACTTTAATATCAGCGCTCTGAACATTCCTGACGACAGACACCCTGCAGATATTGCGGCGACACTGACGGAACTAACGGCAGCTACCATTGCTCAGGCCATCAGTTCCAGTCAGGCACAGGTTCAGAGATTACTGATCTGTGGCGGCGGTGTCAGAAACACGTACCTGCTCTCAAGGCTGGAAGCGCATATTAAGGGGATAAATATTGAAGCAACCTGCACCGCCGGCGTTCCAGCCGACTGGATGGAGGCCATGGCCTTTGCCTGGCTGGGTTACCGCACCTTACAGGGGCTTCCGGGTAACCTTCCGGAAGTGACTGGCGCTGAGGGGGCAAGGATACTGGGGGGCATCTACCCCGCAGGTCAGAAGAAGGCGTAACCGGCTTTCTGCAGACGTTTCACTTCCTGGTCTCCCGTTGAAACACTGTCGACAAAAGGTGGCAGATCAGTCAACTCAATGCCTCGCTGTGACATCCAGGTGGTGCAGACTTTAACATCAATGATGTTAAACGCGTCCAGGCGGGCTGCGAGATCGATCAGGGCTTTGTTATCGCGGTAGTTCTCGCGTTTGAACAGCTCGATTTCATCCCCGTGCAGTACCATAGCGATCGGCTCCCGGGTGCTGTATTCGTCCAGCCCTCCGGCAATACGCTCTGCGCGGGACAACAGGGTGTACATTTCATCCGCTGTGTGTTCCTGAATCCTGGCCTGAAAAAGTACTGGTATGACCGCGGCCTCACTGGCAACAGGAACAGCCTCAGCTTCAGTAGTGCCATCAGCAACCGCTTCCACCACTTCAGGCCCGGCAACTACAGAGTCGTCCTCTGCGAAGGCAGATAAAGGAAACAGCAGGGGAATCGCAAGCAATAGGTGACGCATAATGTTACCCCCGGAGAGACAGTCAGATAGCAAATGAAGAGCCGCAACCACAGGTTGAAGAAGCACCGGGATTGCTGACAGCAAAACGGGAACCTTCCAGACCTTCCTGATAGTCCAGAACCGAGCCCACCAGGTAACCGTAACTCAGTGAATCGATCAGGACCCGCACCCCGTCTTTCTGAATCAATGCGTCATCTTCTGCGCGATCATCATCAAACGTAAAGCCGTACTGGAAACCAGAACACCCGCCACCGGTGACAAACACACGCAGACACAACTCGTCGTCCGCTTCCTCCTCGAGAAGTTCGCGGATTTTCTCTTCAGCAGCCTCTGTGAGGCCAATGGGCTCTGCCTGTTCAACGTGTGTCATGATGATTCCGGTAACATTTCTCTCAGAATTATCTGCTTATCCGACTGAATCAGTCAACTTTTGCCAGTGGGGCATCAGTGGCAACAACTGGCTTAATGGTACTGGCATCTGCGGCTTTACCATGATGCAGCTGCCCGGTGACCTGTGCTCCGAGCACCATTTCCATGGAGCTGTAGTAGACATCACCTGTAATACGGGCTTTTTTCGCTAATTCAATGTATTCAGAAGCATGAATATCGCCGACGACCTCACCATTAACAATGACGTTTGGTGCAACTATCTGTCCTTCGATACGGCCTTTCTCGCTGACCAGAACCGTCGCCTTTGTATCTTTTTCTGCGACGATATTGCCTTTGACTGTGCCACCGATATGAATAGCACCGCTGACACGAAGGTCTCCAACAACCTCGGTTTTGGCCGAAATCAGAGTATCGTAATCAACATCACCCACATTTTTTGAGCCAAACATCAGGCCTCTCCTTCTGAGGTCCAGAGACGGGTTTCTTCCACCCGTTGTGAATTGCTGCCCTGCGACTGCAGAACGACCTGCATCTGTTCAGGTATGAAATTAGCGGGTACCGTAAGTGTCCCCTTTATTTCCTGAAAATACCGGAACCGGAATACGACGCCTAAACCTTCAATGGTCGGGTCAAGATCACGCAAGGGCACTACGACCTTTTCGCCATCACGGACACCCACAATGTTGATGGCTGCCTGTCCCTGTATGTAGCTCGTATTATCAACGACCTGGGTCAGCATCACAGAGTAGTTGTACTGATCGCTACGCTCAGCAGGCAGGATATCAATTTTGCTTACCCGAAGACCTTTATCGCCGCTTCCGGGGGCCATGATTCCCTTGTAAAAGGCGACATCCTGTTCGAGACGCGCCACTTCATCGCTCAGCTGACGGACGGTTTCACGAAAATCCTCAGCCGCCCGACGATCGACTTCGCCGCCTTTCTCCAGAATGGCGACACGCTGCGTCAGATCATCAATCGTCTGTTCACTCTTACGCAGACTCCCGGCAAGAAAATCACGTTCAGTAGTGAGGTTACGCACCTGCATCCTGCTGTCGTAATAGCCGTAAAAATATCCACCCGCTGCTGTCCCGGCGATAAGAGCCAGCAGCCAGAAGAAGCGCCACAAACGGAAGCCCGGTGCGCGTTTAACAATTACCAGCTCGTGCTGGACACTACCTTTAACCACTGCCATAAGCTGACTCTCTGTCCGTCCGGGGACTTAAGGCATCAATGCGACCTGGCGCAGGCCCGCCTCTTCATCCAGCCCGAACATGATGTTCATATTCTGGATCGCCTGACCCGATGCACCCTTCACCAGATTGTCGATCACAGACAGAATAATCAGCTGCCCGGTATCGGCATGATAATGCAGCGCCAGACGGCAGGTATTACTGCCTTTTACACTGCGGGTTGCGGGATGACTGCCCAACGGCATCACGTCAACAAATGGCTCATCTGCATAACGGGCTTCGAACATAGCCTGCAGTTCACTGATGTCGGCATCTGGCAGGTGCGCATACAGTGTAGAGTGAATACCACGAATCATAGGCGTCAGATGAGGCACAAACGTCAGAGCGACGTCTTTCCCACCCGCAGCACGCGACAATCCCTGCCGGATTTCAGGCAGGTGGCGGTGCCCGGCAACTGCGTAAGCTGACATAGACTCGCTGGTTTCGCACAGCAGAGAACCCACTTTCGCTCCGCGCCCGGCGCCACTGACTCCCGATTTGCAGTCGGCAATGAGCATCTGGTCTGCCAGCAGTCCCTTTTCAAGCAGCGGAATGTAACCCAGCTGAACAGAGGTCGGATAACAGCCGGGAACAGCGATCAGACGTGCCTCGCGGATCGCATCGCGGTTGACCTCGGGAAGGCCGTAGACCGCCTGAGGCAGAATGCCTGGTGCGCCGTGCGGCTGACCGTACCATTTCTCCCAGGTGGGGACGTCCTGGATACGGAAATCCGCCGACAGGTCGATAACCCGGGCACCTGTATTCAGAATTTCTTCAGCCAGTGCGTGTGCAACTCCATGAGGTGTCGCAAAAAAGACGACATCACACTCACCGAGTACGGCAGCATCCGGCACGCTGAACTGCAGATCAGTGTGGCCACGGAGATTCGGAAACATCTCGTCGACGCGCATGCCTTCTTCACTTCGCGAAGTAATGACGTGCAACTGCACATCCGGATGGTTAACCAGAATTCTCAGGAGTTCGACGCCGGTATAACCGGTTCCGCCAACAATGCCGACTTTGATCACAGAGAGCCCTCTCAAAGAGTAAAATGGGCGCTGACGCAGCGCTCAGCACGAAAAGATGCTTATAATAGCCCTTCTTAAGCATGCTTCACACCATCACCGGTAAGGAAAAGTCAGCCAGTGACTCCTCTGCGGCAATTGTGGCAAAACCTGATTTCACTGTCTGACAACCAGATAGGGCTGGCGGGATTGGCATTAATCGCTGGCCTGTTGAGCGGAGCAGTGATTACGCTGTTCCGACTGGCAATAGAACTGCCCCTGCTCGAATTCCTGCCTATGCCAGATGCTGAAAGTTATGAGAGCCTGGACCCTGTCACGCGTTCAGTGCTGCTTATTGCTGGCGGCGCTTTCCTGATATTTCTGTTTTACCTGATCCCTGCGGATCGCCGCGGAACGGGTGTTACCCATGTTCTGATCCGGATGGAGCGACATCAGGGCTATCTGCCGATGCGCAATCTGATATTGCAGTGGTTTTCGGCGGCCATCGCTCTGATGAGCGGGCACAGTGTCGGACGAGAAGGTCCGGCCATCCACCTGGGCGCGGGAACGGCCAGTCAGGTAGGACAATACGCTGGCGTTGCCCACCATCGTCTGCGAATCCTGGCAGCGGCGGGCGTTGCCAGTGCCATTTCAGCATCATTCAATACCCCGATGGCCGGGGTGATCTTCGCGATGGAAGTGGTCCTCCTTGAGTACAGCATCCGCGGATTCATTCCGATTATCCTTGCGTCGGTTGCAGGGGCAGTTGTCAGCCGTGCTGTTTTTGGCCACGAAACGGCGTTTGATGTTCCGGCGCTGAACCTGACATCGCTGTGGGAGATACCCTACATCATGCTGCTGGGGGTGGTCGCCGGGTTGCTTGCGACGGGCTACATTTCTGCCGTCAAGCTGTTTCAGAAGCTCAACCCTTTGCCTCTGTGGGTCCGGTGGGGTGGTCTGACACTGGCCACGGCGATGGTGGGCCTGTACCTGCCGGAGGTTTTAGGTGTCGGTTACGACACCGTGAACGCGGCGTTTAACGGCAAGGTGATCTTTCTCAGCCTGATATTTATTCTCGCGGCCAAGCTGTTGCTGTCGGCGTGGGCGGCAGCGGTTGCCTTTCCCGCCGGGTTGATCGGGCCGACGCTGTTCACAGGGGCAGCACTTGGGGGGCTGATGGGACAGCTGTCAGTCTGGCTGATTCCGGACTACCCGGTTTCCATCGGCTTTTATGCCATGTTGGGAATGGGAGCCATGATGGGTGCGGTGTTACGAGCCCCCCTTGCCGCTCTGGTCGCTCTGCTCGAACTGACTGCTAATCCGAACATTATCATGCCCGGAATGCTGGCCATTGTGATCGCTACTCTGGTGGTCAGTGAAGTGTTCCGCCTGCCTTCCGTCTTTCAGGTGCAGCTGGGAGGCAACCTGCAATATCAGACGCCCGACCCCGTGCAGCAGATGCTGACGAATACGTGGGTCGCCCAGGTGATGCAACAGTCGGTGATTGAAGTCCAGCGAGAGATCTCACGGGAGGCCGCGGGCTTTATTCTTCAGCGCGAACCAGACTGGCTGCTGATCACGGGTGAAGACCTGCTCCTCAGGCCCGCCGCTCTTGCCGAAGCGCTGGAGGCCTCACCGGAAGCAGAACAACTTGATCTGCTGGCGTTTCCTGCCGACCGGAAGTCGGCCCGCAGAACCTCACTCAAGGCAAATCTGAAAGATGCCTTAGACCTGATGCAGGAAGCTCAATTACAATGGCTTATAGTCTGTCGCGATGAGCGCCAGCAACAGATCGCCGGTCTCGTTTCGCGCGAAGACATCGAGCGCTATTACCTGTACCGCCCACGACAGCAGAACTGAGAGACCTTATGCTTTTTCTGTGGCTGAAAGCCTTCCACATTATTGCGGTTGTCACCTGGTTTGCCGCGATTTTTTACCTGCCAAGGTTGTTCGTATATCACGCAGATGCCAGTGACGATATTTCCCGCGAACGTTTCAAGGTGATGGAGCGCAAGCTGTACCGCGGCATCATGACTCCTTCGATGGTGATCGTCATCGCGCTGGGAGCCTGGATGCTGACCCTGAACAGCGGTTTCTATTTCAGTCAGGGCTGGATGCACGCCAAACTGACTCTGGTCGCTCTATTGGTTATTTATCACTTTTATTGCGGTCATCTGTTAAACGTATTCAAAGAAGACCGGAATACCCGCAGCCATGTGTTTTACCGCTGGTTTAATGAGGTTCCGGTATTTATTCTGCTCGGCGTCGTCATCCTCGTCGTCGTCCGCCCGTTTTAATTCCAAGGTATTGTTATGACTTATTCTATTTCCCAGTCAGAATCGTTATTTGCAGCTGCACAAAAACACATCCCGGGCGGGGTAAATTCTCCGGTACGGGCGTTTAAGGGTGTGGGTGGCACGCCGATTTTTTTCGACCATGCGAAAGGCGCGTACGTGTTCGACGCTGACGGCAACCGCTATATCGACTACGTAGGTAGCTGGGGGCCGATGATTCTTGGCCATTCCGCGGATGAAATTCTGGATGCCGTACGTGCACGTATGGATAAGGGTCTGAGCTTTGGTGCGCCAACTCATATCGAAATCGAGATGGCCGAAGAAGTCTGCAAACTGATTCCGTCCATGGATATGGTACGCATGGTGAACTCGGGCACCGAAGCCACCATGAGTGCGATTCGTCTTGCACGCGGCTACACCGGACGCGACAAGCTGGTGAAATTCGAGGGCTGTTACCACGGCCACGCCGACTCCCTGCTGGTGAAAGCGGGCTCCGGCATGCTGACTCTGGGCGTCCCAACCTCACCAGGGGTGCCTGCCAGTGTTGCGGAAAACACCATTACCCTGAACTACAACGATCTCGACAACGTTAAAGAATGCTTCGCGCAAATGGGTGACGACATTGCGTGCGTCATCATCGAGCCAGTTGCCGGCAACATGAACTGCATTCCACCGTCAAAATCCTTCCTGCAGGGCCTGCGCGAACTCTGCACTGTGCACGGCATTGTGCTGATTTTCGACGAAGTTATGAGCGGCTTCCGTGTGTCACTGGGCGGTGCGCAACAGTATTACGGCATCACGCCGGACATGACCTGCCTGGGTAAAGTCATCGGCGGCGGCCTGCCCGTCGGTGCATTTGGTGGCAAACGCGACATCATGGAGTACCTGGCACCTCTCGGCCCTGTGTATCAGGCAGGAACTCTCTCTGGCAATCCGCTGGCAATGGCAGCTGGCCTGGCCATGCTGAAAGCCATTCAGAAACCAGGATTCTATGATCAGCTGACGGCTCGTGTACAACAGATGCTGGATGGCTTTAAGGCGACGGCGGATAAACACGGTATTCCATTCACGTCGACCAGCGCCGGTTCGATGTTTGGTCTGTTCTTTACCGAACTGAGTGAGATTACCGGATTCCGCGACGTCGCTGATCACTGTGATGGCGAGCGATTCAACCAGTTCTTCCACGGCATGCTGAAAGAAGGCGTGTACCTCGCGCCGTCCTCATTTGAGGCCGGGTTTATGTCCATTGCTCACACAGAGCAGGATATCGACGACACAATTGCCGCCGCCGACCGTGTAATGGGTACGCTGAACAAGGGATGAGGTTCTGACTGCATGATCTCAGGCGCTTTTCTCGCCAGCAGTCTGGCAATCTTCTGGTTTGCGCGTAAGCAGGCTGGCAGACCTCTGTCAGGCGAACAGGCCGCAGACCTCTGTGCAGCTCTGCTTCTGTCGCTCTATGGTGCGCTCAGTCTGCTGGCTCACTGGTGGCAGCATCCAGAGACGCTTCACATTCTTCAGGGGCTCAGCTGGTATGCTGCGGTGCCGTTGATGGTTCTGGTGAGCCTGCTACGTGCCGCTCAGACTGTGACGTCACTCACGGCCTGGGATCGGGTCGTCTGGGGAAGAATTCTTCTCGCGCTCTGTGTCGTCTATGAACTGGCACGCCGCAGTGAAGTTCTCGAGTGGATTCCGGTAGTTACCATGATATGTGGCTTCGGTGCCTCCCTGATGATCGCAATGGCTTACCGCCACGCCGTTTCATTTCTTGCACTTCTCGCCTGGGGAATCGCAGGCGCCTGGTCTTATCTTCAGGTGCCACCAGCCGAATCGGTCGTTCTATCTATGACAATCTGCTCCGTTCTGGACAGACTGGCGTATAAAGACTCACCATCAAAAGCGTAGCTGACACAACCCTGACATGGCCCACAAGGACAAACCTGTCAGGCAGATAGAAAACATACCCGACCGGCCTAGTATGGAATAAAAGGATATCCATACAGGCCTGTTTTATGAAAACTCTCTGGAGCGCCTCGGCCCTCTTCTCGCTCAGTATTAATGCTGCCGCTGCCCCACTATTGTCATTCGACAGCGTAACGGACTCCCCAGAAAATCAGACTAACACCGGGCTGGATGTCGCTGGTTTGCTGGACCCGGCCAATCTTGGTCTGATCAACTTCACCATCGTTGGCGGTGACGACGCTCATCTGTTCACAACATCCGGAACCAACCTGCTGTTCTCGTCAGCGCCTGATTATGAAATACCTCTTGATGCGGATGGTGACAACCGCTACGAACTGATACTGCAATCCCCTCTGGTCGGCCTGATCACCAAGAATGTCGCCATTGATGTCACTAACCTGAACGACAACAGCCCAGTAATTTCGTCCGGTACCAGCGTCACCATCGACGAAAATATCATTAATACGGGATACATTCTGACGGCCTCAGACGCTGACGGAGACGTTCTCATCGACCGGATCTCAGGCGGCGTGGATGCCGCTCTGTTTGAACTGGTCGATGGTGAATTGCGTTTCAAAACGGCCCCGGATCATGAAGACCCACAGGACTCGAACGGCGATAACATCTATCTGGTCGATCTCGAAGTCAGCGACGGCCTGAATCTGGTGGACGTCAGCGTCAGCGTGACCATCGAAAATATCAATGATGTGGCACCGACCTGGACCGGGTCGACCGTCATCACCTTAGTAGAAGGGCTGATCGCCACCGGACTCCTGACAAACAGTACCTATGACCTCGAAGGCGACTCTCTGTCCGTCAGCATCAATGGCGGTGTCGATGCCACACTGTTCGACATCGTCAACGGGGAAATCGTATTCCTCTCAGCGCCAGATGCAGAAAACCCGCTCGATGCAGGCCTCGATAATATCTACAACCTGCAGATTGCCATCGACGACGGCGTACACGTCACCACTCAAAATCTGAGCATTGAGATTCTTCCAGACTATGACGGTGACGGCATCGCCGATGTCATCGACGCCGACGATGACAACGATGGTTACGATGACACCGTCGAACTCAGTGAGGGCACGGACCCGGAAGACGCTTCCAGCACGCCGGCCGACCAGGACGGCGACTACATTCCGGACAGCACAGACCCCGACCGCGACGGTGATGGCATCGACAACGCTACAGAGACCAGTAACGGCACAAACCCGGACAACCCGGATACCGACGGTGATGGCAGCGATGACGCCGCCGAAGGGACAACCGACTCGGATGGCGACGGCCAGATTGATGCGGTTGAATCGTCAACAGCCGACACGGATTTTGATGGCGTCAGTGATCAGAACGACAGCGTCAATAATGACGGTTCGAATGACACCGACGGCGACGGTATCAGCAATGAAGATGAAACCGCCGTAGGTACCGACCCCGAGAACGCGTCCGACACCCCAGCCGACAGCGACGGTGACGGCACGCCGGACACTCTGGACAGTGACCGCGACGGTGACGGGGTCAGCAATGCAGACGAAGCCACCAACGGCACCGATCCGGACGCCGCCGACAGCGATGGCGACGGTAAAAACGACGGTACAGAAGGCACAACAGACACCGATGGCGATGGCACCATTGATGCGCTCGAGTCTGCATCAGCGGACGCTGACAGTGATGGCGTGAGCGATGAACGCGACGCGGCAAACAACGACGGCAGCAACGACACCGACGGCGACGGCATCAGTAATGCCAATGAAACCGCTGCTGGCAGCGACCCGGAGGATGCCGCCGATACACCAGCAGACCAGGATAATGACGGCATTCCAGATGGACTCGACAGCGACCGCGATGGCGATAATGTCAGCAACGCCGACGAAACCACCAACGGCACCAATCCAGATAATCCGGATAGCGACGGTGATGGCCAGGGGGATGACTCCGAGGGGACGACGGACAGCGACGGCGATGGCACCATCGACGCTCTGGAATCAAATCAGACAGACACCGATGGTGATGGCGTCAACGACCAGGCCGATGCCGACAACAACAGCGGTGCCAACGATACAGACGGCGATGGCATCAGCAATGCTAATGAAACCGCCGCTGGCACCGATCCGCAGAACCCTTCTGACACCCCAGCAGATCAGGATGGAGATGGCATTCCTGACAGCGTGGACAGTGATCGTGATGGCGACGGCGTCGCCAACACGGTTGAAGCCAGCAACGGTACAGATCCTGACGTCAGTGATACCGACGGCGATGGCGCAGACGACGGCACCGAAGGCACTGCAGACAGTGACGGTGACGGCGTGATCGACGCACTGGAATCCAGCACTACCGACAGCGATGCGGATGGAGTCCCAGACCAGAATGACAGCGCCAACAACGATGGCAGCAACGATACTGACGGCGACGGCATCAGCAATGCTCAGGAAACCTCATTAGGTTCAGATCCGCAGAATGCATCAGATACCCCAGCCGATCTGGACGGCGATGGCATTCCTGATGGGCTAGACAGCGACCGCGATGGCGATGGTTACAGCAACAGCCAGGAAACCGCCGCTGGCACCGACCCGGACGATGCTGCCAGCGCCCCCACCGATCTCGACGGCGATGGCACGCCTGACAGCAGCGACCCCGACATCGACGGCGACGGCATCGACAACAGCACTGAGACCAGCAACGGCACGAACCCCAATAACCCTGACACCGACAACGACGGCAGTAACGACGCGGTAGAAGGTACGGCAGACACAGACGGAGATGGCGCGATCGATGCGGTTGAGTCGGACAGCAATGACGCCGACAACGACGGTGTGGCTGACCAGTTCGATGCCGAAAACAATAATCCCGCCAACGACACTGATGGCGATGGCATCAGCAACCAGCAGGAAACAGCAGCCGGCACCGACCCGCGTAACGCCTCGGACACGCCTTCTGATCTCGACGGTGATGGCATCCCGGACAGCGTTGATACCGACCGCGACGGCGACGGCGTCAGCAACAGCGATGAGGGCGTCAACGGCACCGACCCCGATGATGCAGATACCGACAATGACGGTACTGACGATGGTGCGGAAGGCACATCCGACAGCGATGGCGACGGCACCATTGACGCTCTGGAGTCGTCACAGGCAGACGCCGACAATGACGGCGTCAGCGATCAGTACGACGCCAACGACGCCGACCCGAACAACGACACGGACGGTGATGGTATCGGTAACGCATTCGAATCCAGTGCTGACAGCGACCCGCGCAACCCGAACGACACGCCTCCGGACTCAGATGGCGATGGCACTCCCGATAGCCTGGACAGTGACCGCGATGGCGATGGTGTCAGCGACTCAGATGAAATTGCCAATGGCACGACCCGCTCCAACCCGGACAGCGACGGCGATGGAAAAAACGATGGCGTCGAGGGCACTGCAGACAGCGACGCGGACGGCGTGATTGATGCGCTCGAATCCGCGATAACCGACTCTGACAACGACGGCGTACCGGATGAACTGGACGCCGCCAACAATGATCCGGGCAATGACAGCGACAACGACGGCATCAGCAACAGTTATGAAACCGCCGCCGGTACCGATCCGCTGAACGCCAGTGACACACCGGCTGATCAGGACGGCGACGGCATTCCTGACAGCCAGGATGGCGATCGTGATGGCGATGGATACAGCAACAGTACCGAAACCTCTGCGGGCACAGATCCGGATGACAGCGCCAGCGTACCTGCGGATCTGGATGGGGACGGCACTCCGGACTACATCGACAATGATCGCGACGGCGACGGCCTGAGCAACACGACGGAATCCGGCTACGGAACTGACCCTGATAATCCGGATACGGACGGTGATGGTAAGTCTGACGGAGAAGAATATGGCCGTGATAGCGACCACGATGGTACCGCCGATGCACTTGAATCCGACGTGAACGACGCAGACAGTGATGGCGTATCCGACCAGGAGGACGCTGTCAACCTGAATCCGAACAATGACAGCGATAACGACGGTCTGTCCAACATAGATGAGACCACCGCGGGTTACGACCCATTGAATGACGACAGCGATGGTGACGGCCTCATTGATGGCGACGATACCGCACCGCTGGACGCCTTATCCGATTCT
>Ga0208830_1000725_pt1 | contig 15811 bp, 18 predicted proteins | sample DeeseametaMP2634_FD_184169 | JGI IMG/M metagenome (GOLD analysis project Ga0208830, IMG submission 184169) | Marine microbial communities from the Deep Atlantic Ocean - MP2634 (SPAdes) | ecosystem: Environmental > Aquatic > Marine > Oceanic | place: Northeast of Antigua and Barbuda, North... | reverse complement strand
AGAGGATATTTATTCAGAAAATACATGCTGGCCCAGCCCATAACTTCGTCGAGAATCGTTGAGGTTACGCCACCATGAGCCAGGCGGGCCCAGCCACGGAGATGCTCGGGAATGGTAACGACCGTTCTGACCTTCTCGCCGTCGGTTTCAAAGTTCAGATTCAGGCCATGGGGGTTCTCAGTGCCACAGCCAAAACAACGATGATCTGCCTTACTGACCGGGTGCCAGCTCATGTCTGTTTTCTCCGTTTATTTCATTTTCAACACAACACGATAACGTGGGCTGCCGTGTTCGAGACGCTCAACGGCTTTATTCACGTCAGCCAGATCAAATACTTCGACCTTAGGTTCAATGTGGTGACGCGCAGCAAATTCCAGCATGTCAGCAATGACGGCTGGGCTTCCCACCGGAGACGATGAAACCGAGCGCTGCGCCCCCATCAGAGACATCACATTGATCGCCATTGGCTCCAGAACTGCACCGACCAGATGCAGCCGCCCCTTCGGCTTCAGGGTTGCCAGATAGGCGCCCCAGTTAAGCGAGACATTGACTGTCGAAATAATAAAATCGAAAGAGTTCGCTGCCGCTTTAAGGGCCTCTGCGTCGCGGGAATCGAGCGTCTTATGTGCCCCTAACTCCAGAGCTTCAGTACGCTTCGCTTCCGATGAGGTGAATGCTGTTACCTCGCAGCCCCATTTATTAAGAAACTGCACAGCCATGTGTCCGAGGCCACCGATGCCAATCACACCGACACGGGCGGTTGGCGTCACATCAAACTGCACAATCGGATTAAACACCGTAACACCGCCACAGAAGAGCGGGCCGGCAACTTCGCTGCTGATATTATCCGGCAGTTTTACAACCGCAGCAGACTGCGCCCGTACTTTATCGGCAAAGCCACCGTGACGGCCGACAATCGTACCCTGCGCATGGTCACACAGGTTATGGTCACCGCCCATGCAGGTGGCGCACTCCATACAGTAACCGGAGTGCCAACCCAGGCCGACCCGGTCACCTACCTTCAGAGATTTTACCTGCGCACCGGCGGCTGCGATCCGACCTGCGACCTCGTGCCCGGGCACAAATGGATAGCGGGTAATCCCCCATTCGTTGTTTAACATGGAGAGATCGCTGTGGCAGATTCCACAGTATTCGACGTCGATTTCAACGTCGTGATCGCCCAATGGGCCTGCGTCGTATTCAAAGGGTTCGAGCTGGGCACCCGGTGCCTTGGCAGCGTAAGCTTTTATCATGGAGCCTCCGGTAAACAGATTGATGCGCTGGCATGCCGGAATAACCTCCGGCACCCGGGCATTATGCTGCTGCGCAGATTACTTTTCATGCACTGCACTGTTCCAGTGGTTGTCTTAAAAAGCTACTACTGAAGATTCGTTCGTGGAACTCTGGGAGTCAGGCGGCAATACAGTTCATAGCTGATGGTGCCGGCCAGAGCGGCAACCTCATCTATGTCCACCAGCTCACCCCACAATTCAACCGGCGATCCGATGCAGGCCTCCGGCGCGTCCGTAATATCGACGGTAATCATGTCCATTGAAACCCGGCCAATCAGCGGACACCTGACGCCAGCAACATTTACCGGAGTCCCCGCTGGTGCATGTCGTGGATAGCCATCACCGTACCCGATCGCAACTACCCCCACCCGTGTTTCGCGGGCAGCCGTCCAGCTACCACCATAACCAACGGATTCTCCGGCAGGCACGGAGTGAGTACTGATCAGAGCGGACTGCAGCGTCATCACCGGGCGCAGCCCGGCCTCTCTGGCCGTAACTCCCTCGAGTGGCGAGCTGCCGTAGAGCATAATTCCCGGACGCAGAACGCGCTCGCCTTCAACACCGCCACGCAACACAGAGGCACTGTTACTGAGGCTAAGTGGTACAGGCCAGGCCTGCCCCAGCATGCGGGTTTTCTGCGCTTCGTAACAGGCGGTGTCTGCCTCATCTGACGATGAGAAATGACTCATCACATGCCGCAGTATCAGCCCCTGATCATTACGGATACGGGCAATCATTTCCGGTGCGTCGCTGAAGCGTACCCCCAGACGGTTCATACCGCTGTTGATTTTTAGCCAGACGGCAACGGCCTCGTCGAACACGACCGCTGCACGGTCCCGCAACTGCTGAGGATGATGAATTGCCAGCTGAAGATGGTAGCGCGACGCCAGCTGCCACTCGGCAGGCTCCATCGCACCTTCAAGAACAAGAATCGGCTGGCGGATACCCGCGTCGCGCAAACGCACTGCTTCATCAACACACGCCACGGCGAAACCATCCGCCTCTCCTGCCAGTGCATCCGCGCAGGCCGTCATACCATGCCCATAGCCATCGGCTTTGATCACGGCGTAAGCCTCATGGCGTGTACGTTGACGGGCGATGCGATAGTTGTGGCGCAGGTTTGACCACTTGAGCAAAGCTCGGGCAGGTCGGGTCATAAGCGTGGGAAGATTCCTGAAAATGAGTACAATGTCGGAAGGCCTCTGTCGGTTCCCGGCAGTTGTCTGTCATTATGTCAGCCCAAACCATCAGCCGGAAGTCATTCATGCCCAGCCACCCGCTGTTCAGCGACCACACGATCAGCCTCTCTGCGACACTGGCCGCCACCATCGGTCTGGAAGAAGCAGTGCTACTGACGGTTCTGAACGACGCTGCACGGCTGCAGAGCCAGCCACAGGCCAGGCTGAATAACGATATTCTGCGTCAGCAGTTACCTTTCTGGGATGACGTTACCATCCGACGTGTGCTGCGCAGCCTGACCGATAAAGGTCTGCTGAGAATTCAGGGGCCGATGTTCCCGGATGCCGGCGGTATTATTTTTCATTTCGGTGATGAGGCGGCTACCCCGGCAAGCCGTCCGGCGACCACCCCGCAACCGGCGAGATCACAGTCCGGCACTCCGACCAGCGCCCAGCCAGCACCTGCACGCCCAGCCCCGATGCCACAGAAATGGCAACCGGCTGAAGACACTCTGCAGCGCCTGGAGCAACATGGTGTGCCCCGGGCATTCAGTTGTGCCCAGCTGGATGCTTTTGTCCTGCAGGGGCAGGAACAGGGCAGCAACCGTAACGACTGGAATACCCGCTTCTTCCGTCATGTGAAGAACCAATGGGTTTATACACAGAATGATGCCAGCCGCTTCCGCAGAGAACAGGAGCGTACGGCCTTTAACCCGGTACAGGACGAAGCCAGGCCCATCACCGGCGACTGGCGCCCGAGTCCGGATGCGCACCAGATACTCAGCCGCGCCGGCATCGATCCACAGTTTATTGATGATGCAGTTCCGGAGTTTATTCTCTACTGGAGTGAGCGCGGCGACGTGTTTAAAACCTGGAACAGCAAATTTATTCAGCATGTCCGTCAACAATGGGCGCGGTATACTGCTGCGGTAGAGCATTCGCCCATGCCTGTGCGCATAGATGCTCAATGGCAGCCCGCTGAAGACTGCTACGACATACTTAAGATGGGCCATATCCCCCGGGATTTTGCCAGTTCACTGGTGCCGGAATTTGTTCTTTACTGGCGCGATTCCAATCAGGTGCACAACAGCTGGAACAGCCGCTTTCTGCAGTACGTAAAACAGCAGTGGGGTAAACGTCTGGCTCAGAAAGATCAGCCAACAGGAGAAGCAAATGGACAGCAAACAGGTGCTCAACCGGGTTACACAACAGCTCAGGCAAGCGTCCACCGACTCAGTGACACAAGCTGGGCAAAATAACGCGACTCCGACTGACGGCCAGATGGCAGCCATCAATCAGATTTTTGAGCTGTTCCGCTTTAATTATCACAACCAGTTTCTGAAAGCCTTTCCGGATCTGGACACCCTGAATATGGCCAAACGCCTGTGGCTGAGACTGCTGGGTGACTACAGTGGCGAAGTCATCATGCGTGCCGCCGAACGCGCAGTAAAAGAAAACAGCTGGCTGCCAAACGTTCATGAGGTGCTGTCGCGCTGCGATGTCGCCGAGGTGCTGGGGCTACCTTCAGCCCACGCTGCGTACGTAGAAGCCTGCCGCGCCCCGTCGCCGAAAAAAGACTACCGCTGGAGCCATCCGGCTGTGTATTTTGCCGGGCGCGCCACGGACTGGTTTTTTATTGCTAATGAGCCCGAAGAAAAAGTCTTTCCGGTATTTAAGCGCAACTACGATATCCTGCTGCACCGACTGCAGAATGGTGAAACGCTGGAAGTGGATATTCCGGTTGCCCTCCCTGAAAACGTCAGTATTCCGGTCAGTCGCGACGAACAGAAAAAGCGGATGGAACATCTGCTGAGTTCACTCTGAATCTATGTTTCAGTCAGAAGCTGATATCGCCTGCCCTTATTGCGGCGAACACCTGACGGTCCTTATTGATCCGTCTGAGCCGGAACAGGAATACATCGAAGACTGTCAGGTCTGCTGCCGGCCGATTGTATTGAGGGTGACGACAGACCCTGAGACCGATGAACCTCTGGTCATGGCATTTCACGAAAACGACGCCTGACTGCGACATCCTGTCACACGCCAGTGAGCAGCGGGTTTGCTAATCTGCAGCGGTTTTCATCAACCGACTCTGCCAGAATGCTACGTACTTCATCCCTACTCTCTGCTGTTGCTGTTTTATCTTCATCGCCGGTCATGGCAGAACACACTCTCGATAACGTGGTGATTACCGCACCCCAAAGCGATTCCGTGCTGACGGTAACGACCGACCCTAAAGCGCCCCGCCAGCCCGTTCCTGCTCACGATGGCGCCGATCTGCTGAAGAATATCCCGGGCTTCGCTGTTATCCGTAAGGGGGGTACCGACGGCGATCCTGTTTTCCGGGGAATGGCGGGATCGCGCCTCAGTATCCTGCTGGACGGTGATACCGTACTCGGAGGTTGTGGTAACCGCATGGACCCGCCAACCGCCTACGTATTTCCACAGGCGTACGACAGCGTCACTGTCCTGAAAGGACCACAGTCGGTTCAGCATGGACCCGGCAGCAGCGCAGGCACCGTATTATTTGAACGCCACAAACCCGATTTTTCTGTTGCTAAGATTCAGGGCGACGCCAGCCTGTTAGCGGCCAGTGCCGACCGTAATGATCAGATGGCGCACCTGCTCTCCGGCAACCAGCGCGGTTACCTCGACCTCAGCGGCACACGCTCAGATGCCAATAACTACCGCGATGGAAACGGTGACGAAGTGCATTCCGCCTATACCCGCTGGAGCGGCAATGCCGCCATCGGCTGGACCCCTCACACAGATTCACGCATCGAGCTCAGTGGCGGGCGCAGCGACGGTGAAGCCCGCTACGCAGATCGTGCCATGGACGGTGCGCTGTTCGACAGAAGCAACGCAGCCCTCATGTTCGAACAACAGAATATCAGTGACAGCCTGGCCAGCGTAAAGGCACGCATCTACCGTCAGTATGTCGATCACGTAATGGATAACTTCAGCCTGCGCAGTACGTCAGGAATGAAAATGGTCAGTAATCCAGACCGCGAAACCACAGGCGCAAGCCTGACAGGCCTCTGGACGCCGGGGCTGGCAACCGACGTCCGCACTGGCATTGATTATCAGAAAAACCAGCATCGCATCCGCAATGCGAACAACATGATGGATATGATGCAGACGCCCGATGCTGATCAACTGCACCGGAACGAAGACATGCGCTTCGAGACCCAGGGCGCCTTCGTCGAACTGGACCACAAATACTCAGACGGCAGCAGCCTGCACACTGGCCTACGGATTAACCGGGATGAGGCAGAAGACCTGAGAGCGAACCGCACCACAAGCAGCGACAAAGACATTAACCTGTTACACAGCATGTTTGCCCGTTATGAGTGGCAGATCTCCCCTGATCAACGATTGTATGCCGGCCTGGGCCACAGTGAACGTGCGGCAGATTATTGGGAGCGGAATAAAAATCCTGCAGCGCAGTCACCTATGATGACGGGCAGTGCAAGCACCTTTGATGTCCGCCCGGAACGCACAACTCAGCTGGATACCGGCCTGCTCTTCAACAGAGGGCCATTGACCGGTTCAGTCTCCGCATTTTATGCGCTGCATCAGGACTACATTCTGATCGAACAACTCCCGGACGTCAGTGCCGCCGCAAGCAATGCCCGTAACATCCGCGCCATCAGCTATGGCACGGAAGCGGAAGCAACCTACCAACTGAGCCCCCACTGGAACACGCAGTCGTCGTTCGCCTGGGTGCGCGGTGAGAACGACACTGACAACACAGCGCTGGGGCAGATCGCTCCGCCTCAGGCGACCTTCAGCCTGAACTATGTTGAAACAACCTGGTCTGCCGGTGCCCTTCTGCGCGTAGTCGGTGATCAGAACCGGGTTGCACCCGGTACCGGAAATATCGTCGGACAGGACATCGGACGCTCCCCCGGCTTTGCTGTTTTCTCCGTCAATTCAGGTTGGCAGGCCGGTGACAACCTTCGCATAAATGCGGGCATAGACAACCTGTTTGACCGGGCTTATGCAGAGCATATTTCCAGAAGCGGCGCCGACATCAGCGGCTATGAAACCACCACCAGAGTCTTCGAGCCAGGGCGGACCTGGTGGCTGCAGTTGCAGGCTTCGCTCTGAATGAAGTGCCGCCTGTGCGGCCTTCCCCTAATGCCTGAGTACCAGTTTTATTAAGTGTTCTGTAAATAAATAAAGGTGTCGCCTCCGGCAAGTTTCAGTGAAATTTCAGGCAGGTAAGCTAACGCTTCAATAATAACAAACAGAAGGATTCTGTTATGAAGCGTTCAGCTCTCGCCCTTGCCATACTCGCCGGAACTCTTATCCCCACCGCTTATGCCTCACATGTTGTCAGCTTCAGTGCTGGTACCGATATTCAACAGGTAAAAACTGGTCATCTGCGGATGGCAATGCCGGTCATTCCTCTTATTGAAGATCAACGCACCGCCGTGATCAGCATTGATATTTCAACCGCATCAGACTTCGCAGCAGCGGTCGGTATTATTCAGAGCAGCGCTCCCGATGCAGACGCTGCCCTCATGCTGGAAAATTATCCGGCGGCACCCACCAGTGCAGAAGGCATTCAGGCCTATCAGGCGGTGACGGGCGCCACACTCTCCACTGATGCTGAGTTTCTCACTACCGTTGAGGCATGGCTGACCGAAAACAAATACAGCGGGATTGAAATTGCTCCGGTTACCCGCCAGTCGGTTCTGACTCAGACAGCCGATCACCTGGTTCTGATTGATGCAACCGTAAGCAGTGCTGAAGATATTTACCTGTGCGCGACAGAGTCATTCAGCCCTATGCTGCGCGCGACTGAACAGGAAGCCTGTCAGGTGTTCAGCACGGGAGTACGCACCGATAACCATGAATATATGTCAGCACCGAATGGTCGCTTCACCAGCAACAAATTTGTATTTACCGATACACTGAGTGATACCGCGACTTTCTATAATGGGAGCAACTCATCGCAGCTGACACTGCGCGGAACCGGCAGCACGCTGGCAGTACATCAGTTCCTGAATCCTCTGTTTATCGGAGATGTCTATGATCACACCGCCACGCAGGGAGACTTCAACGGTTATACCAACAGCGCATCGGATGAAATGACTTCTTTTTCCCTGTTGAGCGGCTATGACCTCGATCCGGAATCCTTCCTGTTTATCTCCGGCTGGACAGGATTTTCAGACTTTACCAACGTGAACGGTGAGAAAATTCTGGTGCGGAATTCAGCTGCACTCCCACCGTATTACGACTGGGGGTTCGAAGAGCTTCCGATCAGACTGAAGTCCGGCGTGCCGTACGGTTTTGTCAAAAACGTAGACTACCTGGAAACAGAAAGCGGGGGCTGGTTCAACCGGGAAAGTAAGCGCTGGCTCGCGCTTGGATACACAGGTGGTGGGGAACTGAATGTCACAACGCCGGTGATTTATAACCTCGACAACGAGCGCTTTATTTATCTGTCTCAGATTGCGGTTAAACAGCTGGAGGCTACCACTCCTGAAGGCTTTATTCCTGCCGTCAGAGCTGCCGTTCTCGACAGCCTTCCTGCGGCTCTTGCAGACAGCTATCCTGCCCTGCCGGACGACCTGAGCGCTCTGGGCGTTGACCCGGATATGACGCCTCAGGCTTTTGCCGCACTTGTGAACGAGAAGATTGTACGTGTAGCAACGTCTGGCGCTCTTGAGGAGTTCCTTCGCGGTGAAACGATTTCAGTCTCACCAGGACTGATTGGATCTATCGCCTCCGACGTGCGCTGGCAGTCGAATGAACTGCAGTTTCTTTCTGAAGATACCCTGCGTGCACCGTATGTCACTTATAGCCTGAGCAGTGAAGTCGCCAAACCAGACATGAACATCAGCGTCTCTGCCACTGAGCTGTCATCCGCGGCCCGGGATTCTGCCGGTATCAGCATCGCTGCCAGTGGACTGTACAGTCGGGTTACCGCGAGCTGCCGGATTCTCTCTGGCGATGCTGCAGGAACACTCTCTGAGCCTCTGCCAGGAACCTGGGGGGAAGGGAGCACGGCATCTACCCGCCTGATCCAGGAGCAACAGTATGCAAGTGCGACGCTTACTGCAGCAGAGGAAACCGCCGACGATTCTGAAGTGATGTCCACCACGCTGACCGCTACCAGTGGCACGGGCGAACTGACTCTGCACTGCCAGGTCACTGGCGAAAATATCTTCGGCGAGAGTGACTCAGTCAGTGAGAGAATTACTTTCAACGTGACGACGCCTACCACCATCACTGGGCAGTTTGCCGCCGTGGGTAACCAGCTGACCAACACCATAATTGAATCCGCGGTATTGCTCGATGCAGATGGAAACCAGTATCCGCTGGCGATTAATGATGACCTGAGCTTCAGCCAGCCTGCGGGGTTCCCTGGCGACTACCGGATTTCTGCCAGCGCCGAGGGCTATGTCTTTCCTTGTGCAGACTTTAATGCTCCACTGGGTACGACAGATGCCGGCACGCTGGAATTCCTGCGCGGTGACCTGAACGGAGACGGAGCAATCACCAACTCGGACCTGTGGCGTTTCTACTTCCGCAGCTTCCTCAGTGGTGACTTTGACGTGAATCTGGATGGTACAGTCAATAACGCCGACCGTGACATGATCCGGGCCAACCGGGGCGCTGCACAGTGTGAACTGTAATTAAGCAGCAGCGATAAAAAAGGCCGCATCGCGGCCTTTTTTATTTCTGGGAAATAATGGAATACACATCCAGATGGATATCATCACCACCGTATTCAAATTGCGACGGCAAAGTTCCCTCGGCATCAAAACCGAGCGCACTCAGGATGTCTTTCTGCTCTGCATGTCCGGAGCGCACTCTGACTTCCAGTCGATGCAAGCGGAGCTCGGTAAAAATAAAATCAATAATTGCCGGAATAAATTCCTGAATTGCCTGTTGATCGCAGGCCGGAGCAAACTCCCACTGGAGCTGTGCATTCAGCATCATCCAATTGATGTGCTGAACACCTACACGGGCAATCAATTCACCTGTCGATTCCTTTTCGATCAACCAGAAAGCAGCCTCCCGCGTTTCAAAGCGCATCGCGATCCGGCGCAGCTCATCAGTAGCCTGGGTTTCCACAGCCAGTGCCAGTCGTGGAATATGATCACTGACTGACTGCTGACGAAGAAGATTAAAGAGTGCAGCACCGTCTGTCTCTGACACAGGCAGACGAATAAGAAAATTATCGGTTACGAAATTCCAGTTCATCAGTGCTTCACTCCAGCATCCAGATTCTGCCCCGGATTATCATCGTCACCCAGTCGCTTAGGTACCGGCTTCGCTTTATCAGACACATAGTGGTACTGGTGCACATCAGCGAACGTACTGTCGCCAGTGCGCCAGGCGTGCCGCAATACCGCTGCAGGCTGGAAGCCCAATGCCTGAATCGCTGCAGTAATAGAAGGCTTCTGCCCTTCAATCCACTGGTAGCCGAAATTACGGACATGGTATTTGCTCTGCAGAAATTCGATACACACAGACAACGCCGCAGTACGATGCTCGTCACTGAGTGATGGCAGGCCGTCGACACGCATCATGATCCGCAGGTGCGAAGGCTGCCAGTCGAAGCCACTGACCATACCCTGTATTTCGCCACCCACTTCAATGGCCCACATCATACCCCGCTGAGTGGCCGCCATCTGTACGCTGTAGTCGACCATACGAGTCAGGTGCTCTTTGTTATCGAGTGGTCGCTGCCCGGGAATTTCCGGGTGTTGATACAACTCATAAAGTGCGTCGATATCGTCATAGTGCAGAGGCTTGACTCTGCCACCCTCGAAACTAATTTCTGGAGTAAATTTCATTCAGATCAGTACTCATCATCTCCGCCCTCGTAGCCGTGGGCGAGATTTTCAAATCGTGTGTATTTACCGATAAAGGCAAGACGGTCGATACCAATAGGGCCGTTACGGTGTTTACCGGTAATAATTTCCGCAATGCCCTTATCCGGAGAATCTTCGTTATAAACCTCATCCCGGTAAATAAACTGAATAATATCGGCGTCCTGCTCGATCGCGCCCGATTCACGCAGGTCAGAGTTTACCGGGCGTTTGTTCGGTCGCTGCTCAAGCGAGCGGTTAAGCTGAGACAGTGCCACCATAGGGCAGTTGAATTCTTTAGCGATGATCTTCAGTGTCCGCGAAATCTCCGAGATTTCCTGTGTACGACCTTCCGATGGACCAGAAACCCGCATCAGCTGAAGGTAATCGACCATGATCAGTGCCAGGTCGTTGTTGTTCTCACGATACACTTTGCGCGCACGGGCACGCATTTCCTGAGGTGTCAGCGCCGCAGTGTCATCAATATAAAGCGGCAGATCCTTGAGCAGGTTGACCGCCGCCGAGAGCTTAGGCCAGTCTTCATCGATTAATTTACCGGAGCGGATCCGGGTCTGATCGATTTTGCCGATGGAGGACAGCATCCGCATCACAATAGATTCAGACGGCATCTCAAGGCTGAATACCAGCACCGGACGCTTGGTGGCCAGCAGCGCATTCTCGACCAGATTCATCGCGTAGGTCGTTTTACCCATGGAAGGACGGGCAGCGACGATGACCAGGTCAGCTTTCTGGAGACCCGACGTACGATTGTCGATTTCGGTGAAGCCCGTGGTAAGACCCGTCAGACCTTCAGGCTGATTGAACATCTGGTCGAGCTGTTCGAGTGTATTCTTAAGGATAGGGGCCACCAGCTCAGGGCCGCCATCTTTCCGGCTGCCTTCCGCAATCTGAGCAATGGACTTTTCGGCATCAGAGATCAGCGTCAGTGCATCATCTCCTGCCGGTTCGAACGCCCGTTCGATGATATCGGAGGCGGCTTCAATCAGGCGACGCTGCTGCGAGCGCTCAGCGACAATCGTAGCGTAAGCAGCGCAGTTCTCGATGGAGGGGGTCATATCGACCAGACGACTGAGATACGCCGCACCGCCGGCTTTTTCCAGCTGAGCCCGCTCTTCCAGTTCCTCGGCAACCGTCACCACGTCAACGGGTTGCTCCTGGTCTACGAGATGACGGATTGCCCGGAAAATGATCCGGTGGTCCTGGCGGTAAAAATCGACATCGAGTACGGTTTCAGCAACCGATTCCCATGCACGGTCATCCAGCATCAGTGAACCCAGGACAGATTGCTCCGCCTCTACTGAATGGGGGGGAACCCGTACGCTACCAGTCTCTTCTGCTCCGTGGCTGTAGTCGTCGCTCATGTTTTCCTGATCCGAAAATAATTAAGGCACTATCAGTGGGAACCAATAGTGCCTTAAACAGGAGTTATGAACCAGTTTGGCTCAGACTCCGGACTGATCAACTGTCGTCAGTGCTTATTCAGCAACAACGTGCAGTGTCAGAGTCGCTTCTACTTCAGGGTGCAGGCGAATAGCGATGTCGTATTCACCAACCTGACGCAGTGGGCCTTCTGGCAGCAGAACTTCAGCTTTTGCCAGAGTCACGCCAGCAGCAGTAGCCAGCTCAGCAACATCACGGTTACCCAGAGAGCCGAACAGCTTGCCTTCGTCACCCGCTTTAACTGCTGCAGACAGTTCCAGAGCATCGATCTGCTCTTTACGTGCCTGAGCGTCAGCCAGCTTAGCAGCAGCCTGAGCTTCCAGCTCAGCGCGACGAGCTTCGAACTGCTCAACGTTTGCTTTGGTCGCAGGTACAGCCTTGCCCTGTGGGAACAGGAAGTTACGAGCGTAACCAGGACGTACAGTAACCTGTTGGCCCAGTGAGCCCAGGTTTGCGATTTTTTCCAGCAGAATGATTTGCATAATGATTCCTCATTACAGGGCCACCCGCCTGAGCCGGCAGCCGTGTCTTTTTGTCACGCCAGTCAATCACCGGCGCTACGAAAATTAGTAATGGATACAGTACGGACCGTATCTATTAATTGTCGTGCTGATCAGTGTATGGCAGCAGTGCGATGTAGCGCGCACGCTTGATCGCAGTAGACAGCTGACGCTGATACTTAGCACGGGTACCAGTGATACGGCTTGGTACGATTTTGCCAGTTTCAGTGATGTAGCCTTTCAGTGTGTCCAGATCTTTGTAATCGATCTCAGAAACACCTTCAGCAGTGAAACGGCAGAACTTACGACGACGGAAAAAACGTGCCATGACTAAATCCCCTATTACTCAGCGTTGTCTTCAGCAGACTGTTCTTCAGTCTCATCTTCATCGTTAGCATTGTCTGCTTTAGCTTCTGCTTCAGCGCGCTCTGCACGACGACGGTCTTCACGGCTTTCAGCAGCCTTGATTGGAGACATTTCAGTAACAGCCTCATCACGACGGATCACCATGTTACGCAGAACAGCATCGTTGTAACGGAAGTTGGTGGTCAGCTCGTCGAGAGCTTCCTGAGTACATTCAACGTTCATCAGGATGTAGTGTGCTTTATGCACGTCGTTGATCGGGTATGCCAGGTGACGGCGGCCCCAATCTTCGAAGCGGTTGATTTTACCGCCAGCGGATTCGATGGTGTTGGTGTAACGCTCAACCATCGCAGGAACCTGTTCGCTCTGATCCGGGTGAACCAGGAAAACGATTTCGTAGTGACGCATTGTCAGCTCCTTATGGGTATTCAGCCTTCCGGCCCATCCGGTAAGGCAAGGAGTTCGCCTAAGCACAGCTTTGACGAAGGGCGGGCATTCTACAAGAAAGTCCAGGCATGTTCAAACTATGATCACATCTGCCTTCTCTGGCGAATTGTGAACAACTTCTATGATAAATCGTGTTTTTTCACAGATTCTGTGGATAACTCTGTGAGTAGTCTGGAGTTAAGTGTTTCATACGCCCGTTTGATGGGGGCTGAGATAAACTGATCAGAAACAGAACAGTCACATCAAAAACAGAAAAAGTCTTTATTTTTCAATGATTAATTCAAAAGCATCGTGATTTCTTATGCACCTGTCAGATTTATGACCCTTATCCTGAAGGGCCGGCAGAGCGCGGAGATTCTGACGTTTCTGATTGTGGGTAGTTTCAGTGGATAACCACACACCCTGTGGATATTTCTGTGCATAGCCCTGTGAGAATGCAGTATTTACGGGGCTTATCGGGGAGTGAAGAAGTTCAGAAGGCGCTCTGCTATGCTTGCGTCAGGAAAATGACGAGATCAACGATGTCTCTTAAGACCTGGATAAATCAACGGGCCATGCACGAGCGACGCTACCTCACCCGCTTTGCGATTGGTGCCACCCTGTTCTTCGGGGGCGCCGGCGGAATGCTGTACGCCGAGCACCTGATTCTGCCGTCACTGCAACAGGAGATCGTCGCCCTGATTGCATTACTCATCTCAGGCGCAGGTGCTCTTGCTGCAGCGAGCGGGTATATTATGCTGCTTCTTATCCGGATATTCAGAGCCCCGCCCCGACATGACTGAGCGCTTCCCCGACCTCGAAATCTATCTGCTGAAACCCGACATCAAGGCCGTCGGCGAGTGGCTGACCTCCCTGTTCTCTGATCTGGAGGCACTGGTTCATAGCGAAAGTCGCTGCCACTGGCGTGCAGGGACAATGGATATCTTCCTCAACGACAAAGCAGAGAAAAACTTTGCCAGCCTCTGGTTCCGCAGCAACAACACAGCGTGGAATAACGATCTCGAGCTGGGCCGTGCAGCATTCGCCGCGTTAGGCTGCGAAGTCCGCTGCAGTGACAGTAGCTGGCAGGAAGGTGAGGAAGAAAGCCCGGATGAGGGCTGGGTCAAGATAAACCGCAACGGCGAAAAGCCCTGTCACTGGTAAGCTATCAATTTCTCTTGCGTGATAGTAAAAATCAAACACCCTCATAGTTGTTTTTGATAATCATTCTCATTAATGTATTCTTCTGACTGGAGGATACATGCAATGCGACATATCACAGTACCTGAAAAGGCGATTCTAAGCGCATCGCGCCTGTCGATTGCGCACGAGCACATGGACCGTTTTGACTCACTGGATAATATGATCCGCAACTACCATGGCGAGCAGTTGCGCAGTGACCTGCTGAACGATTTTATTGATACCGGTCTTGAACTGGCAACGGACGCAGGAAATAAAGGACTGTCCCGTCTGCAAGAAAGCTGGCTACGGCGGATCTATACCACCCTGCGGGACTCCGGAATTAATTCTGAACTTCCAGCGCACTGGCGCCAGGCATGCCTGGAATCACTCTATCAGCCATTTTTTGCGCTACAGCATATTTACCAGAGCCGCCGCGACGGACGTTATGCCCTACGCTACCTGAGCCGGGAAATGCAGGTAATTTCAGGATACCTGCTATGAAAGCCCCGTCAGGCAAATGCGGCAACTGTGCATACCTGCTGAGCAGTGGAAAATGCCCGCTGGCAAATATGGAAGCGCTGGAAAAAAAATTTCCGCAGCTGGCGTTTCAGCACCTCGATACATACAGTTGTCACAGCGATGAGTTGTGCGGTGCGGGAGATGTTTTTCTGATGTTACGGGCCGAGGAAATTATTGGCATTGAAGACTGCTGGTTAGAAAATTCGCCTCTTCAGCAAGGCCTGAGCCTGAATAAACGCCGCATTTTTATCGATTTTGTACAGAACGAAAAAATGGATACTCCCGACTGGCAGCTACTCTTTGATAGCTTTACCAGCCGGGGAGCGGAAGTTATTCCGTTAACAGAAACCGTCTGAATCCACAGACGGTTTTTTTAATTGGGATCAGACATTAAACCAACGGCTGAAAAGGTTAATCAGCCAGTTAATCACGTCTGACCACACCTGACGACGGCTATCTTCAATCTGCACCTGCGCTGTGATGACTGACTGGCCATCGCTGATTTCGATCAGCAGAGTCAGTGGCAACTGATTCATCAGATCGCGATCGGAATATACCTGCACCAGACCACCTTCAGTTACCTGAGCCGGAGCAGATGAATTCATTAATGTATACGCCAGCTCATCGTTGTCTGCATCATCGAAGTAAGGTGTCAGATCAAGCTGGTAGCTCTGATTTCTTCGGGAAATTCCTATCGCAGGAATGTCCTCAACCTGCACTGGCGCAGTATTTTCTGGCACCATTTTCAGGCCAACAACAATAGGATCGTGATCGGACGAGCGGTAGGCATCCGGCTGTGCGTAATGATCGACGGAACTGTATGGCTGGCCATTTTCTTCCGTCAGATAATCCATTAATGAATCTTCTACAGAGTTAATGTGCCAGGCGTCCACACTGACGACATCCGCAGTCAGATCACTGCTTGCCAGTGCATGATCAAGGCTGCCGAGCAGACCACTGAAGCTGTAGCTGAAGGGCTGTGCTTCTGTCGATGCCGGCGAGTATTTAAGGTTCGAAAAACCGGCGGCATAGAAGACCTGCATCGGATCCTCCTGACTGTA
>Ga0208830_1000723_pt1 | contig 15844 bp, 20 predicted proteins | sample DeeseametaMP2634_FD_184169 | JGI IMG/M metagenome (GOLD analysis project Ga0208830, IMG submission 184169) | Marine microbial communities from the Deep Atlantic Ocean - MP2634 (SPAdes) | ecosystem: Environmental > Aquatic > Marine > Oceanic | place: Northeast of Antigua and Barbuda, North... | reverse complement strand
TAATAATTCCTTTCGGACGTTTTCCAGAGAACAAAGCAACAAACCATAGCTTGTCTTCATCGTTTACGTCATGCAAAAAGTCTACGATGTATTTTATACGATCATTGGATTTGGTCGTTTGATCAATTTGATCGATGAGTTGAGCGAACCTTTTCATTCGTCAGTATTTGAATCGTTTGTTTCTCCCTCGTATTCTGTTTTTAAAGGTTGAGCGTTTAATCCTTTTTCTGAAAGCCATTGAGCAAATATAGTACTGTAACCATGTGTAACATAAATGTTTTCTGCTCCTGAAGCTTCTATTGCTTCGTTTAATCCCTTCCAGTCAGCATGATCACTCATTACAAAACCTTTATCAACATTTCTTCTGCGTTTTGCACCTCTTACTGCCATCCATCCTGAGCACATAGCCGTTCGATAGGGTTTTACTTTTCTCATCCAGGCAGGTTCGCGCATGGCTGGCGGACAAACAATAATGGCGTTTTTAATATCTGCTTTATTTGCCCCTGCAATTGGTTTAGTTTCTGGTAATTGATAACCATTACTTTTCACTAATTCATTGATATGATTTATTGCAGTGTGTGAGTAAATCGGACCAATGCTTGAATCTAAAACCGATAAAATACGTTGTGCTTTCCCTAAGCTATAACCGTAAATTACAGAGTTAAATCCTTCAGCTACATTTTTTTTCCACCAATTGTTAATTTGATCAGCAAGAATAACTTCTTCTTCCCATTGATAAACAGGTAACCCAAAGGTGCTTTCGGTAATTAAATGATGGCATTTTACTGATTCAAAAGAAGGGGTGATAAAATCCTTTTCTGTTTTATAATCACCAGTAAATACCCAAACTTCCCCTTTATATTCCACGCGAATTTGAGCAGATCCAATTACGTGCCCGGCAGGATGAAAAGAAAATTTAACACCATTAATTGATGTAGACTTACCGTAAGGAAGTGTTTCGATGTTAGATTTACCAAGGCGGTGATTGATGATTTTAGCTGAATGATCATGACAGAGGTAATGCTTCATGCCTTTTCTAGCGTGATCTGCGTGGGCATGTGAAATGATAGCTTTATCTACTGGTCGCCAAGGATCAAAATAGACATCAGCTTGCTCGCAATAAATCCCTTTATTGGTAAGTCTTAAAAGTTTTTTGTCTAACATATCGTGTGCTCTAAGTTAAACAAAAAAAATGGCAGTTTGAAGGGTAAGTACTCTTCAAAACTGCCAAAATCAATTAGTAAATAGATGTTTCTTTTAATTTGTTAAGTAGGGCAGCCCACTAAGCACGTTGTAGATAATGAAGCCAATTAGCATAAAGACAATAGGAATTGCTGTTTTTACGATGAGTTTCATTTTTTGTACAGCTAAAATCAATGATAAAACAGCTATAGTTGAATAAGCAGTTATTGCTAGTTGATAAATATTGGATAAAGCACCTGTTCCAACTACGATTCCTCCTAAACACCCTACAACTAAAAGAATGACACAAATACTATCAAAACGATTAGCTTCTAAGTCTGATTTGAATATTCTCAAGAAAAGGTCGTTATTTTGGTTTGCTTGTGTGTTATTAATTGTTGTTTCCATTGTTTAAATTTTTATTTACCTAAAAGTAGTTTAGGCCAGTTTGAATTGTTCTGATGGAGATTACTGCTTTTTTATGATTTATATCAGTTGAGTTAATTCTCGCTAATTAATTACAGTTTATTAGATGTTGTAGATTTGTGACATGGAGCTTGTTTTAAGCTTTTAAACTAGCTCTATGTTTTATAATGAAGGAATCAAATTGAGATGTATCAAAGAAAAAATATAGTAAGGTGGTTAAAAGATTTTTTTGCTACTTACTGGTTACATATTGTAATTTAATGTATCAACAATAAAAACTATGATCACAACAAACACAGAAACCATCCCTAATCGTCAAGTTACTGAAATTTTAGGTATAGCAAGAGGTAGTACAGTTAGGGCTCGAAACTTTGGATTTGATTTTTTAGCAGGATTAAAAAAACTTAGTAGGAGGGGAGATTAGTGATTACACAAAGCTTCAAGCCCAATCGAGAGAGCAAGCATTACAACGAATGATAGAAGATGCTAAAAATATGGGAGCAGATGCTATTGTAAATGTTCGTTTTACTACTTCAACCATTATGCAAGGAGCTTCTGAGATATTGGCCTATGGAACGGCTGTTAAATTAAGTTAGTATGGAAACTATTCCGTTTTTAGTATTAGGAGCATACGGTATCGGCACAATAGTTACCATATGTGCATTAATATGGGTTATATCAAATAGAATTGATGAAAAGAAAAGAGAAAATTTTGAAAATAGAGATAATTAAATCATATTTATCTCTATAGACAGTAAACTATTGCTCGATTTATTTCTAATATGAAAACAAAAGGTTTTTCTTCAGTTAAAGAATGGTTAAAAAAGATTAACCTAACGCTATCCGATGATAGCATTGCACAGCTTTTTGAAGTAATGCGCTCGGTTAACTATAAAAAAGGAGAACACCTTACTAATATTGGAGATGTAGAAAATAGATTATACTTCATTACTTCTGGTGTAGCTAGGGCTTATTTCACTCATGATAATGAAGAATATAGTTTTAGGTTCTTTTTTGATAATGAATTTACTTCTGCTTATTTTTCATTTATAACTAGAACACCCTCAGAAGATGGTTTGCAAGCATTATCAAACTTACATGCTTACTGCTTAGATTATGACAGTTTAGAAAAAATTAGTAAGGCTAATCCAGAAATTCAGCTGTTAAGACAAAAAAGTATTGAGTATTTCTATTTAGAGAAAATCAATGCTCAAAAGCAATTACTCTGCTTAACTGCGGAAGAACGTTATAAAGAACTTGTTGACAATGAGAAAAATTGGATTCAAGAAATACCTTTAAAGCATTTAGCTACCTTTTTAGGTATTAAACCCCAAAGTTTGAGTAGAATTAGAAAAACTTGGAAGAACGATTAGTTATCAATTCCTTCTTTGTAACGTTCTAAGGCTCTTTCTCTAGCTGATTTATGTTCTACTATTGGTTTTGCATACGTTAATTCGTTAAAATCTTTTACCCACTTTTTAGTATATTTTAAATCAGGATCAAACTTTTCTAATTGAGAAGTTGGGTTAAATATTCTGAAGTAAGGGGCAGCATCACAACCAGTTCCCGCAGCCCATTGCCAATTACCATTGTTTGAGGACAATTCATAGTCGAGTAATTTTTTAGCAAAATAAGCTTCTCCCCATTTCCAGTCGATAAGCAAGTGTTTACATAAAAAACTAGCTACAACCATTCTTACACGGTTATGCATGTAACCTGTTTCATTTAATTCTCTCATTCCTGCATCTACCATTGGGTAGCCAGTTTCTCCTTTACACCACTTTTCAAACTCTTCTTTATTATTTCGCCACTTAATTCCATCATATTTTTCCCTGAAATTATGGTTAACTACTCTAGGGAAATGATATAAAATTTGCATAAAAAATTCTCTCCAGATGAGTTCGTTTAGGAATGTTTCATTTTTATCGAGTGCATATTTTACCATTTTTCTAACAGAAACAGTCCCAAATCTTAGATGCGGACTTAGATAACTTGTTTTGTCTTTTGCAGGAAAGTTTCTATTCTTGTCATAATCATCTACTACATCTAAATTATAAGGTTTTACTTCAATTGAAGATTTATCAAACCCAATAGAACTAAGTGCTGGAAAATTAGTATTTAGCTGCCAAAAATTATCTTTTAACTGGTCAATAGAGTGATCCTTTAGCAGATCTTTTGAAAAGGTTTTTCTCCATTGCTTCATGTATGGAGTATAAACAACATAAGGGGCACCATCATCTTTTAAAACCTCTTCTTTTTCAAAAATCACTTGGTCCTTGAATGTTTTAAACTCAAAACCTTTATCTTCTAAAAACCTTGCTATATCATCATCTCTTTTAATAGCATAAGGCTCATAATCACGATTGGTATAAACAGCTTTAGCTGAAGCATACTCATCAAATAGCTCCTTCCAAATTTCTAAGGGTTTACCTTTTTTAATTAGTAAAGAAGAATTAGCTTTTTTTAGTTCTTTATCTATGTTTTCTAATTCGCTGTATATGAATGAGATTCTTGCGTCATCTTTAGGTAATTCTTCAATTATATCGGTATCAAAAATAAATACAGGTAACACCTTTTCATCTTGAGATAATGCATGGTAAAGTCCAACATTATCCTGTAGCCGCAAATCTCGTCTAAACCAAAAAAATATCATCGATTAATTTTTAGGTAAGTGTGCTACAATTTTATCTTCAATAGCTTGTGGAGTAGTTTGAGGGGAAAAACGATCTATGGTTTTTCCATCGGGACCTATTAAAAATTTCTCAAAGTTCCATTTAATTCGGTTACTAAATAAACCAGCTTTTTTAGATTTTTTTAAGTGTTTGTAAAGTGGGTGAGCATCTGAGCCATTAACCTTTATTTTTTCGAAAAGCTGAAAAGTAACACCATGGTTAATTCTGCATACTTCCTCCATTTCATCGTTACTAGTTGGCTCTTGCCCTAAAAACTGATTACAAGGAAAACCCAACACAACTAAGCCTTGACCTTTATACTTTTGATGTAATTTCTCTAATCCATCAAATTGAGGCGTTAACCCACATTTAGTGGCTGTGTTTACTACTAATACAAGTTTTCCCTTATATTGATCAAGTGATACTTCTTCACCGTTTGGCTTATTTATTGAGAATGAATGAAAAGACATTTTGTTTAATTTTTGTTTATTTAAATTTAAACATTTTTACTGGTTTTTAATAATTGTTTGGATAAGATTGTAATTTTGTGGGCATGGATATAGTATTGTCATTTTTGACTTTGTGTTTACTTGAAATTATTTTGGGGATTGATAACTTGATTTTTATCTCCATAATATCAAATAAATTACCAAAGAAAAATAGAAGAAAAGCTCAATTTATAGGTTTAAGTCTTTCCCTTTTAATAAGAATAGGTCTACTGTTTACCGTTTCTTGGATTATGTCGTTAACTGCAGATTTATTTCAAGTATTTCAAATGGGAATTTCAGGAAGAGATATTATTTTAATTGGGGGAGGAGGGTTTCTTTTGTATAGTAGTGGGAAAGAAATTTTTGAAAAGATTACAGCTAAAAAAGGAGAAAAAAACAAAAAAATAAAGCAAAAATTGTCGCTAAGATCGGCAATAACACAAATTATAATTTTAGATGTAATTTTTTCGTTAGACTCAATTATTACTGCCGTTGGATTAGCAGATCATTTTTGGGTAATGGCTAGTGCGGTTATTGTAGCTGTTACTGTTATGCTCCTTAGTATTAAGTCAATCAGTGATTTTGTTAATAAACGTCCTTCAATAAAAGTACTCGCTCTTTCATTTTTATTAGTTATAGGAGCAACTTTAATTCTTGAAGGTTTTGGTCTTCACATCTCTAAAGGATATATCTATTTTGCTGTTGGTTTTGCCTTATTTGTTGAGTTTTTAAATATACGACTGAACACTACTAACAGAGGTGAGCCAGGCGATTAACCAATAACAAAACGTGCTGTGTGTCGTGATTTTTGCTCTAAATAAATCTTTTTTTCTGCTATAATATCTTGAATGGTTAGCTCCGTATAATGCCTTATTGTAAATAATGTCACTGGTTTATTATACAAGATTTTAAATTTAACAGAAAGTTCAGAAATTAGCTGATTTACTTTTCGTTCTTCATGTTTAATACAAATAGAAAAATTTAAGGCAGAATTCTGCATAAGATTTACCTTGATACCAAGTTCGTTTAACTTGGTGAAAATTAAACTCATTCCTTCTTCAGCAATAAATGAAAAATCTCGAGGGGAAAAGGAGAGGAGTATTTGGTCTTCAATAAAAATATATGATGGATGTAGATTATCTTTATCCTCAGATTCTTGTATAACGGACCCTTTATCATCAGGATGTAAGAATGATTTAATAAGTAATGGAATGTTTTTGTTTTGTAGTGGTTTAATTGTTTTTGGATGAATAACACTGGCTCCATAATAACTTAACTCAATAGCTTCTTTATAAGAAATCTGATCTAATTTAATCGCTTTAGGGAAGTGTTTTGGATCAGCATTTAACATACCAGCAACATCTTTCCAGATAGTGAGTGATTTCGCATCCAGTGAGTATGCAAAAATTCCACCAGTAAAATCAGAGCCTTCTCTACCTAATGAAGTAGACGAGTTGTTATGTGAACTTCCAATAAACCCTTGGGTTAAACAGATCCCACCATTTTCACATGACTCTTTTATTAATTTTGACGTTTGATCCCAATTAACTCGAGCTTGGCGATAAGAATCGTCTGTTTTAATTAATTTTCTAGCGTCTAAAAACGTGTGATTTACATCGCAGTCGTTTAAATAATGACTAATAATCGTAGTAGAAAGTAGTTCTCCATAACAAATAAGCGAATCGTAAGTTTCATCATAATTATTATTATAAGCCTTTTCTAGAATATCTTCTATTTGATGAAATAACTCATTGATGTCGATATAAACTTGATGAGAGGTATCTGGGAATAACTCATTTATAATAGCATAATGAAAATCTATAATATCATTTAATGACTTTTTAATCTCATTTTTTGCAAAGCAATAACTATTAATTAGCCATTCAAAAGCATTAGTCATTTTTCCCATCGCAGAAACGATTATTACTAGGTCTTTCTCTTGACTGTTAGTAACTATAGAAACTACATTTTTAACTGCTTCCGCATGTTTTACAGAGGCTCCTCCAAATTTGAATACTTTCATAATACTAAATAATTAATCTAAAGTTAATTATCCTAATAAAGAAATAATAGTATTTTTACTTGTATAACTGTATAAACTCAGTGAAAGACCCTAAAAGAAATAAGTCATTATATATATTAGCTAATATATTATCTGTTGGTTTTCAACCTATACTAATGCCTATTTTGTGCTTAGTTTTATTGTATCAATTTAATGATTCTGTTAACTTTTTACATGAAAAGGATTCGATATTGAAAATGTATATTTTAGGAATCACCTTTACAATTATTATTCCTTTGTTAGTTTTTGGCTTTTTTTACTGGATGGGATGGGTGAGCGATGTAAACTTAACCCAGCGTAAAGAAAGAGTACTTCCTTTTTTTATTTCTATCCTACTTTTTAGTGGTTTTTACTATTTTGCCAAGATTGATCCAAAAATAAATGACTTTATTTTACCGATTTTATTTGGTTTTATTGTTGGTACGTTGATAGCAAATATAATAACCTCTGTTTGGAAAATAAGTATTCATGCTTTAGGAATTTCAAGTGCTTGGGGTGCAGTTGTTGTTTCCAGCATGGCCTTTAATGATTATGTTCCTTGGTTACTAATTTTGCTAGGACTTTTAGCCTTTGGTGTATCTTGGAGTAGACTTTGGCTTAATAGACACACATTATTACAACTTGTTGCTGGTGGATTTTTAGGCTTTTTTAGCACATTTTTATGTGCTTATTATAAAATATACATATAAAAACAGCCTCTCTTTAGAGGCTGCTAAATTTAACTATTTAACCATGAAATTTTCTTTCTTAAGCCAAAAGCAGAGGCTCCAATAATTATTGTAGAATTTAGAAGAAAGATTTTCTCTAGCATACTAATGGGCAAGTACCATAAACTTATGTTAAAGCTTATTAATCCTAAGATTAGGATGAAGCCCGGAGGCTCCAACCAATCTATTTTTTTTCTCTTTTTAGTATTATTCGTTACTAATTGATTTACTTTATGTTGCTTGTTTGTAACAGAAGAAATCATATGTTCATTTATAAAAGGCATAATTTGTTTATTTAAAAGTTAATCTGAATCTTTTTTCAATCGCTGATGTTATAAGTGTAGTTACTACTAATGCAACTACGGTATAATTTGTCTTTTTCATACTAGTTACTTTTATATTGATTATTTACTTCTTTTTGTTCTTTTTTCCGTTTAGTCCCACAGAAATCCCAAACCTAAAAGTGTCTTTTTGCATCACTGTAAATGCGTTAATTGGAATATTTAAGTTTCCTGATCGAAGTGAAAAACCAGCCGCTAGAACAAAACCAGGAGTAGCTTGTATCGTATTACCTCTACTATCAATTCTGGATACAATTGGATAAGGATTTTCACCAACTCCATTCCAATCATTTTTTAATTTCCAGTCTCCAGCTTCGTTATAATACCCTTTTGCTACTGTTGTAAAACCTACGGTTGGTCCGAAAGCAAACTCTAACCCCGTTTCGTTATCCCTAATACCGTGAAGAGCTGTAAATGAAGGAATAAATAATCCTTGTTCCAAACCACTAACTGTTGGTATAAACTCAAAAAGACCTTGAATTCGACCTTGATTTAAATACATGGTTTCAAATTGATATCCAAATTGAAATAGGGTAGAAGAAGCATCAAAACCTCCTTCGTGCTTTGGAGCTCGCAAAATAGAAGCATTATCTCCAAGAATTGTTACAAATCCCATTCGTGTTCCTGATAAATTTAATCGGTTGCTTCCATTGTTATTATAGTAACTTTCCTGACTTTCAATTTTTACAAGTAGTTTTTCTAATTCTTCATCTACAGGTTGCAAATGCATTTCTTGTAGTGTAATTTGAATCATTTTCTTTACTTGGTCTGGTAGATATTTGTATTCTTTGGTAAGACTGTTTACTACCTTTTTGGTTTTAACATTTACCTCTCTAAAGGAAACTACAATGTTATCACTGGCGTAATCAATATAACCGCTAAGCATTAAGTCCATATTTGTAGCTTTACCAGCTTTTGCCAAACAAACCATATCATAACAATCGTTAGGATTAATGTTTTCTGTCTCTAGTATTTTCTTTAGATCTTCGTTGTAAGCTACTTCGTAAACTCCCAGTTTGCTAAGTTCTCTCCTTGTTAAACTTGTTGCTGAGGCTGGAGTCATTACGCTTATATTATTTCTGTTCCCTTTTACATCTATACTAAGTACAGCACATGATTGTTTATTTATACGGTAGTCACTAATCCTTTTTATGCTATCGTTTTGAGCGTTTAAAAAAGATGTAAAAGCAAGTGTTCCTATTAAAGTTATATTTTTAAGTGTTTTCATTTTTTTGGTTTTAGATTAAGTCATATTTATTTTTTAGACTTAATCGATTTAACATTTTATTAACTATTTTGACATGTCAATAGGCTCTATTACAAGAGGCGTGCCAAAAAATGAAAACACTTCGTGATTAAATATTAAACACTTTTTAATCAATTGTTTAAAATTAATTATTTGTTATTTTTTGATAAGGAAATATGAAGAGAAGGGAAGTGGGGCTAGTTTATTTTTTGTCTAGTTTACCTGTTTTTTTATCAAAACCATATGGACAATGTTTACAACCATTTTTACAACAATACCCTCTTTTAAGTAAATACTTCTCTGTAAAAATGATGTAACCTTCAGGACTATAGTAAAAATCATCGGGCTCAAGTTTAGAACGCTTAGAGAATCCACTCATATCATCCATAACAGTAGTTTAAGGAAGGAAGTAATCTTTATCCATGAACAATTTATCTACAATTTGATATTGAAAGCGAACAACATCATTTCCATCGTTTATTACAGCAGCAATATGACTTGTATTGTAAACCCGTTGTTTATTTGTAATAGGGTCTATGTCTCCTTCGGGAGCTTTCATTTTATGAAAATCAACTTTTGTTTCTTTACCTAAATTTGTAGTTAAAGTAATCGTGGAATATGGAGTTTGATTTTTTACAGAATCAACTTGCTCATCACTTAAAAACAAGAATCGATTTAAATGTATTTTTTTATATCCAATTAAATAATCTTGGACAAGCGCTTTATTTATATTTTTAACCTCACTTCCATTAGCATCATATACAGAAACTAAACCTGCTAATTGCTTTATTTCAAATCCTTTTTCAGGAGTTGATGGGTAATTAACAGCTATAGAGGCTATTTCGTTAGGGGTTTGAGTAAATACTCCTGTATACCTCCAATCTCTTTCTATAGCGTGAAACCGTGTACTTAAAAAACCATTAAACCCAGGTATATGCATAATGTATGGAATACTTGATTTTCCTTCATTAGGTGTTTCTAGCAACATGAATGTTCCATAGTGATCTTGCGTTGGATTTCCTACATAATATGTTTTAATTAAAGTGCCATCTTGATAAAAATCAACTTTTTTACTGTTAGATGCTAGTTGAGCTAGAACAGGTTTAATGCTTGCTTTAGCTACATTGCTTTGAACTTTTATGTTTTTTGCTGTGTTAAGAACTATTTCTATGCTTTCAGGGCGAGCTTGGTATTTGTTATTAATGTACCAGTTCTCTCCGTCTTTAGTTAACGTAGCTATGGAAGCATCAAGGTCACGAATAACTATTTTATCTATTTCCTCTATATTTTCAATTGCAAAATCACTGTTTGGTTTTAACTTACTTACAGAAGTATCTTTAGTTGCAAAGTACAAAGCAATTCCTCCTAAAAGAAGTATCATTAGTAAACCTACTATCGTTGATTTTTTCATAAGTATCAATAATTTTTATTTTCAAAAATAGACGAATCAAACTATAATTGTCCTCTAATAAAGAAACAAAAAAATCTCTTGTGTTTAGCAAGAGATTTTAATAGATATTATTTAGCGGTTGAATTAATCCTTTAACTTTTTTCTTTTCTTCTCTATTTTCTCCTTAGACTCTTCCAGTTTTAACCTTTCACGATCCAATTTAGCCTGTTCTTCCTTAATCTTTAGCAGGTCACTTTCATCCTTTGCTTTCTTTGTCTTTTTATCAATTTTAGCTTGTTTTTTTTCTAGCTTTTTGAGGCCTTTATTAAGTTTAGCTTCTTTTTTGTCTAATTTCTGAAGCTTTTTTTCTCTTTTTTCAGCCTCCTTTTTAAGTTTTTCTGCTTTTTTTGCTTTCTTCTTTGCTTCTTTTTCTTTTTTCTTCGCTTCCTTCTCCTCTTTGGCTGCTTTTTTAGCTTCTTTTTTTTCTTTTGCTTCTTCTTCCTTTAACTTCTCTTTTTCTTTAGCAGCTTTTTTCTTCGCTTTTCTTTCTGCCTCTTTTTGTTTTTCTTTTGCTTCTTCAGCTGCTTTCTCCCTTGCTACACGTTCTTCAGCTTCTTTCTTTAATCGCTCACTTTCTTTGTCGGCCTCTTTTTGAAGTTTCTCTGCTTCCTTTTCTTTTCTAATTCGTTCTTTTTCTTCTTCAGCTCTTTGCTTAGCTATTTCATCAGCCTTAGCTTTATCTTCCTCAGCTTGCTCAGCGTATGTTTTAGCACTTTCTTCAGCCTCACCCTTTTCTTTTTCTGCATTTTCTGCAGCCTTATCATACTTTTCTTTTTGGGCTTCTGATTTGTTTTTATCTTTTTCTAATTTATTATTAATGCCAGCTACTGCAGCATTTACTTTTGCCTGATTACTCAAATCAACATAATAATACTTTCCATCTCTAAGTGATTGATTTTTTAGCGTATCATTTTTATAACCAGATTTAGAAACTATTATTGAAACAGGTTCATGATTATATCCTCCAACTTTAATTACTGCCATTCCTTCTCCATTAGTACTACTACTACCTTTTAAGGTTTTGCCATCATAAATAGAAGTTGAAGCACCAGAAATACCTTTATCTCCATCTTTAACAACAACTGTAACATCCATATCGTGGTTATGTTGACTCTTTAATGTTCCAAAAGAGATTAGTGTCAATACACTTAGAAAGCTAATTTTACGTACCATAAGCGTTTATTTTAGGTTAATAGGTTTATAACAAATGTAAGGGTTATGTTTAATTTTGATCCACATTAACATTTTATTATCAAATTATACACATATTTTATGTAAGTTAAATATAACAAACACTACCGAATATATATAAATCTTGAAATGAAACACCTAATTATAATATTATTTGCACTATTGCCCCTTTTATCATGTAGTCAAAAGTATAAATCCTTTGATGAAATGGCCACAGCTATGGCAGATGAAACTGTACCTATCTTAACAGTAGATCAAGTAAAAGTACTAGAAGCTAAAGGCAAGCCTGTCATTTTTTTAGATGCTAGAGAAATTGAAGAATATAATACTAGTCATATTAAAAATGCTATGTGGGTTGGTTATGACGATTATCAAAAAAATAAAGTTAAATCCTTAGATAGAAATAAAACATACATCATATACTGCTCTGTTGGCTACAGAAGTGGAAAGATTGGAAAAAAGATGCTTAAAATGGGGTTTAAAAATGTATTTAATCTATATGGAGGAATATTTGATTGGGTAAATAAGGGTAATCCTGTATACAATTCGAAAGGAGTAACATCTAAAACACATCCTTATGATGATAGCTGGGGGAAATGGTTGAAAAAAGAGTATAGATCAAAATAAGTATATTTATCAAAAACATATATAGATGTCTAAATCAGCCCTTATTATTTTCACCAAAAATCCTGAGTTAGGTAAATGTAAAACTAGATTAGCAGCAACTGTTGGTGATAAAAATGCACTAACGATCTACAAAGCGTTGATTAAGCATACTATAACATTTACAAAAAAGCTTAAAGAAGTTGATAAATACGCATATTATTCTAACGAAATAGGTGGAAATGAATTCTTCCATGAAGATGATTTTTTCAAAGATGTTCAAAAAGGAGGTGATCTTGGCTTAAGAATGTACAATGCTTCTAAAGATTTATTTGATAGAGGATATGATAAAGTGGCAATAATTGGTAGCGATTGTTATGATTTAAACGAAAAGATTCTTGATGAGGCTATCAATCAATTAAATAGTCATGATTTTGTTATTGGTCCAGCATTAGATGGAGGATACTATTTAATCGGAATGACTAAGTTACTACCTTCATTATTTCTCAATAAAGAATGGAGCACCGATACCGTTTTAAAGGAAGCAATAACTAGCATAGAAAACAGCAATTCAACTGTTTATGAATTAAAGGCTTTATCTGATATAGATTATGAAGAAGATCTAGCTCCCGAATTAAAGACTTTAATTTCTTAAAATCCTTCGTAAAACTGTATTTTTAAGGTATGGTTTTAACCGATACACACACACATTTATACGCTAATCAATTCTCTGATGACAGAGAAAGCATAATAGCAGAAGCTAATAAAAATTCAGTAAGCAGATTATTTTTACCAAATATTGATGAGGAATCAGTAGAAGGTATGCTTGCACTGGTGGAGAAATATCCTAATCAATGTTTTCCAATGATTGGGCTACATCCTTGTAGTGTAAAAAGTAATTGGAAAGAAGTAATAGCTAGTTTTGAAGATATATTTAAGCAACATACTTTTTATGCTATTGGAGAAATAGGCATTGATTTATACTGGGACAAAACCTACATAAAAGAACAACAGGAAGCTTTTGCTTACCAAATTGAGTGGGCTAAAAAAGAAAAACTTCCTATCGTTATTCACGCAAGAGATTCATTTGATGAAATTTTTGAAATTGTTGATGAATTAAATGATGAATCTCTAACAGGTATTTTTCATTGTTTTACTGGAACTATAAGTCAAGCCGAACACATTATGAATTATGGCGGATTTAAAATGGGAATAGGAGGTGTGTTAACGTTTAAAAACAGTGGGTTAGATAAGGTTATAGAAAATATTCCTCTTGAACACTTAGTACTTGAAACTGACGCTCCATATTTAGCTCCACACCCATACAGAGGTAAAAGAAATGAGTCTAGCTATTTAAAAATAATTGCACATAAATTAGCTGATATCAAACAGGTAACAATTGAAGAAGTAGCAGAAATAACTACAGAAAATAGTAAGCAAATTTTTGGAGTGTAATATGCAAAGAAGTGTTTTAATAATATATACAGGAGGTACTATTGGTATGATCGAAGATGCTGAGTCTCGTACTTTAAGACCTTTTGATTTTGACCAAATTGAAGAACAAGTTCCAGAACTTAAAAAATTCAATTTAAACCTTAAAACTATTTCTTTCGATCAGCCCATTGATTCTTCTGATATGGATATTACCCATTGGAAAACATTGGCTAATATAATCGAAGTCAATTATAATAGCTATGATGGATTTGTAGTTTTACATGGATCAGATACCATGTCGTATACAGCATCAGCCATTAGTTTTATGCTTGAAAATTTAAATAAACCTGTTATTTTAACAGGCTCTCAACTGCCCATAGGTACACTCCGTACAGATGGAAAAGAAAATTTAATTACAGCGGTAGAAATTGCAGCAGCTAAAGATGAAAATGGGAATCCAATGATTCCTGAGGTTGCTATTTATTTTGAATACCAACTCTATCGAGGAAATCGAACAACTAAAGTTAGTACTGAAATTTTTGATGCATTTAGATCATTCAATTACCCTGATTTAGCTCAAGCTGGGGTACATATTAAGTACAACAGTAAAGCGATAAGAAAAACGAACAATCAAACCCTATCAGTATTTAGCGAACTAGATAATAATATAGGAGTATTAAAACTCTTCCCAGGCATTAACCAACATGTAGTGGAGGCTATTTTATCTATTACAAACATTAAAGCTGTTGTTTTAGAAACTTTTGGTAGTGGAAATGCAACTACTCAAGCTTGGTTTTTAGCAGCATTAAAAAAGGCTATTGAAAACAATATTATTATCTACAACGTTACACAATGCGTAGAAGGAAGTGTGGATCAAGGCAAGTATAATACAAGCAAAGCTTTTAATAATATGGGGGTAATTCCGGGATACGATATTACAACAGAATCAGCAGTAACTAAATTAATGTATTTGCTAGGTAAGTATAAGAACGATATTCAAGAAGTAAAAAAACAATTATTGATTTCTAGGGAAGGGGAATTAACCATTAATTAAAGCGTCATTTGGCAACTCTTGATCGATTTTTCCGTAATTTATAAAAAAAGAAAAACTTGCGTAAGCTAATCTTAAATTTAATCTTGCTTATTCTGGCTGGAGTTACTTTTTCCCAATCTACGGAAGGAGTAGATTTTTGGTTTGGATACATGAGTAATTTGGTAGCTCCAAGCCATGAGGTTTATATTTCTTCGAGAAAGAATGCTAGTGGAACTATTGAAGTACCGGGGTTAGCATTTTCTCAAGCATTTACAGTTGCAGCCAATACAACCACTCAAATTATTTTACCGGCTGGTGTAGAAACTCCAAATGAGGGTTTAGCAAATCTAGCAGTTCATGTTGCTGCTTGTGACTCAATAACTGTTTATTCAGTTAGTGGAGGTAGTGCATCGGCTGATGCAACCGTAGTTTTCCCAACTTCAAGTTTAGGATCAGAATATTACATTTTAAATGTTAACGGAAATCCAGCAGATTTCGGAGATGAATTTTTAGTTGTTGCAACTCAAGATAGTACAATAGTTGAAATAACTCCAACTGTAACATCTGATGGAGGACAAGCCGCAAATGTCCCATTTACAATAACGCTTAATGAAGGGGAGATGTATCAGATGTTTAATAATTCTGGAAGTGAAAACTTCTCATATACCAAGATAGAAAGTTCAAGTGGAAGTGGTAATTGTGCCCCTGTGGCAGTTTTTGCTGGTAGTAAATGTATAAACATTGGTGGTTGTGGTGCTTGTGATCATTTATATGAGCAACTTTTACCAGTAACAGCACTAGGCACGGAATATATCTTGATACCTCATGAGGAAAAATCTAGTACTTGGTATAGAGTTATGGCTATTGAAAATGGTACAACTCTATCATTAAATGGGGGAGCACCAATCAATTTAAATGCCGGAGATGTTCATGAATTTAATTCGAATTTAGAATACTATCTTACATCTAATAACCCTGTTTCTGTAATGCAATATGCACAGGGCTTACA
>Ga0208830_1000718_pt1 | contig 15892 bp, 10 predicted proteins | sample DeeseametaMP2634_FD_184169 | JGI IMG/M metagenome (GOLD analysis project Ga0208830, IMG submission 184169) | Marine microbial communities from the Deep Atlantic Ocean - MP2634 (SPAdes) | ecosystem: Environmental > Aquatic > Marine > Oceanic | place: Northeast of Antigua and Barbuda, North... | reverse complement strand
TTCAGTTCCAGCTTGGGAAAATGAAACTGTTGTTCCTGCACCACCTGTGTTGAAAGCTGTAACTACCGGAGGGGGCATGCTTGCAGACTGGCTTATAGGGTTCAAGTTTAGATTAAAAAAATCTGCAGCTCTCAAATCAAATAAAGCCTTGGGATATACATACTCAAGAATTCCTGTTACGGGGTTTGTTTCAATAAAAACATTTTTTGAGCTATCAAAGTATCTCCCTAAATTAAGTGTTGCTTCTGCTAATGGTATACCAAAACTTGGAGATACAGTATCGCTGCCTAGTTTATCAATAGCGACTTCTTTTTTACAACTAAAGCCAACTAATAACATAATTGTTATAGGTGGTATTATAAGTTTAAATTTATTCATAATCGTAATCTTAATGATCTATAAGAGATAATTTTAAGGACCGAAAGTAATAAAAATTAATTTTTAACAGAACTAGAGAAGGCTATTTTATTGATAAATTGAAATTAGCAACACAAACTGTTATGCATGCATAACAATTTTTTGTATATTTGGTTTTATGACTTTGCATACAAAATTAAGTAGAAATTGAAACCAGAGGAAACAATTGATTTTACCATAAGGTCTACATGGCACAAGATTGCAAGAATGTATAATGTTCAAGCGGCAGAGTATGGTGTTAGTATGGCAACTGGAATGATATTACTTAATATTGACACCAAGAAAGGCACTCCTTCTACGAAGTTAGGGCCTAAAATGGGTATGGAGTCTAGAAGCTTGTCAAGGCCTTTAAAAATGCTTGAGGAAAACGGGATAATCTATCGGGAGGCAGACAAAAATGACGGCAGGATGGTAAGAATATTTTTAACCGAGCTTGGAATAGAAAAAAGAGACTTGTCTAAGTATAAGGTTTTAAAATTTAATCACCATTTAAGAAAAAATATACCTGAAAAGGATATAGATCATTTTTTTAAAGTGATGAATGAGATAAATGAACTAATTGATAAAAACAATATATTTTAACACGAAAAACAGTTAAAGAAAATGAAGAGAAACATTAAAAAAGTAGCAGTTGTTGGCTCAGGAGTAATGGGTTCAAGAATTGCTTGTCATTTTGCTAATGTTGGTTTGGATGTTTTGCTATTGGATATTGTCCCAAAAGAAGCGAAAGAATCCACTGATAAAGCTGCAAGAAACAAAATCGTAGATGATGCATTAAAGTTTGCTTTAAAATCTAATCCATCACCTATTTATAGCAAAAGCTATGTTTCAAGAATTGAAACAGGAAATCTTGATGATGATTTGCCTAAAATATCTGATTGTGATTGGGTAATCGAAGTTGTTGTTGAGCGTTTAGACATTAAACAACAAGTTTTTACTAATATTGAAAAGCACAGAAAGCCTGGTTCTTTAATAACTTCTAATACTTCTGGTATTCCAATCCATATGATGTTAGAAGGAAGAAGCGAAGATTTTCAAAAACACTTTTTCGGAACACACTTTTTTAACCCACCAAGATATTTAAAACTATTAGAAATTATTCCTACACCTAAAACAGATCAAAAAGTAGTTGACTTTATGATGGATTATGGTGCGAGAATATTAGGTAAAACAACCGTTTTATGTAAAGATACACCTGCTTTTATTGCAAACAGAGTAGGGGTTTTCTCTATTCAAGCACTTTTCCATACGGTTCAAGAAATGGGATTAACAGTAGGAGAAGTTGACAAACTTACTGGTCCAGTAATGGGGCGTCCAAAATCAGCAACCTTTAGAACTTGCGATGTAGTAGGTCTTGATACATTGGTTCATGTAGCTAACGGTGTTAAGGAAAACTGCCCAGACGATGAACGAAGAGATTTATTTGAAATACCAGATTTTGTAACTAAAATGGTGGAAAATGGTTGGTTAGGAAGTAAGTCTGGTCAAGGATTCTACAAAAAAGCAAAAGATGAAAATGGAAAGAAAACCATTTTAGAACTAAACTTAGAAACATTAGAATACCAACCAAAAACAAAAGTTAGCTTCCCAACGTTGGAAATGACTAAGTCAATTGATGACCTAAAAACAAGAACAAAAATGCTTTACAATGGTATGGATAAAGCAGGTGAGTTCTACAGAAAGTCTTTCAATGGAGTATTTAACTATGTTTCAAACAGAATCCCAGAAATAGCAGACGAAATCTACAAAATTGATGATGCATTAAAAGCTGGATTTGGTTGGGAATTAGGTCCTTTTGAAACGTGGGATGCTGTTGGCGTTAAAGCTGCAATTTCTAAAATTGAAGAAGCTGGAGATAAGCCTGCTCAATGGGTTTACGATATGCTAGATGCTGGGAATACATCTTTCTATAAACTAGAAGATGGAGTTAAAAAGTATTATGATATAGATAGTAAATCATACAAAGTTATTCCAGGAACAGAAGATTTAATTGTACTTGATAACTTAAGAGAAACAAACACAGTTTGGAAAAACAGTGGTGTTCATATTATTGATTTAGGAGACGGTATTCTTAATGTAGAATTCCATACCAAAATGAATACGATTGGAGGCGAAATTATTGAAGGTTTAAACAAAGCTATTGATTTAGCTGAATCTGATGGGCAATGGAAAGGAATTGTTGTTGCTAATGAAGGAGCACAATTTTCAGCTGGTGCAAACGTAGGTATGATTTTCATGATGGCTGTAGAGCAAGATTGGGATGAATTAAACTTTGCAATCAAGAGTTTCCAAGATACTATGATGAGATTAAGATACTCGTCTATTCCAGTAGTAGCTGCTCCTCACGGATTAGCACTAGGTGGAGGTTGCGAATTATGTTTACATGCTGATAAAGTTGTAGCGAATGCCGAAACTTACATGGGATTAGTTGAGTTTGGTGTTGGTCTTATCCCTGGTGGTGGAGGAACAAAAGAATTTGTTCTTCGATTAAATGATGATTTAAATGAAGGGGATATTAGAACAAACCAATTAAGAAATAGATTCTTAACTATTGGGCAAGCAAAAGTTGGAACTTCAGCTAAAGAAGCATTTGAACTAGGTTACTTAAGAGAAGGTGTTGATGAAATTATTGTAAGTAGAGCGCATCAAATTGCATATGCTAAAAAGCAAGCACTGTTGTTAGCTGAAAAAGGATATGTTCAACAACCTGAAAGAAAAGATATTGAAGTATTAGGTAATGAGGGAATTGGTATTGTTTATGTTGGAGCAGAATCAATGGAGTCTGGTAAATACATCTCTGAGCACGACAGAATCATTTCAGAAAAGCTTGGTACAGTAATGTGTGGAGGAGAGCTTTCTCAAAGAACGAAGGTTTCTGAGAGATACTTACTTGATCTCGAAAGAAAAACATTCTTAGAGTTATGCCAAAAGCCTAAAACTCTTGCTAGAATTGAAAGCATTTTAAAAACAGGAAAAATCTTAAGAAATTAGATTATTAGATATTAGACAATAGATCTGAAGATGCTATGCATAATTATAGAGAATTAAAAATATGGCAAAAGTCAATTGAGTTAACCCAATCGGTTTATCAATTAACTTTTGATTTACCTTCCAATGAAAAATTTGGTTTAGTATCTCAATTGCAAAGAGCATCAGTGTCTGTAGCGTCAAATATTGCTGAGGGATCAAGTAGAGACTCTCAAAAAGAATTTAATTACTTTTTATCACTGGCTATTGGTTCATTATTTGAAATTGATACTCAAATAGTAATTGCCAAAAGCTTAGGTTTTATTAAAGAAAAAGAATCAGATAAAATATTAAATCAGGTTTTAGAACTGATAAAAATGACCAGAGGTTTTCAAAAAACGATCAAGTCTAATAGTCTAGCATCTAAAATCTAAAATCTAAAAAAAATTATGGAAACTTATATAGTAGCAGGATATAGATCAGCTGTTGGTAAAGCAGGAAGAGGTGTCTTTAAATTTTACAGACCTGATGATCTTGCAGCAGATGTAATAAAAGGAGTAATGAATGCTGTGCCTAACGTAGCTCACGATCAAGTGGATGATGTTATTGTTGGTAATGCAACTCCAGAAGCAGAACAAGGACTTAATGTTGGGCGTTTAATTTCATTAATGGGATTAAATACCGACAAAGTACCAGGTATGACGGTGAACAGATACTGTTCATCTGGTTTAGAAACAATAGCTATCGCTTCTGCAAAAATTAAAGCAGGAATGGGGCATTGTATTATTGCTGGAGGTGTAGAATCTATGAGTATGCTACCAATGGGAGGATGGAGACTTACTCCTAATGCTGAGGTGTCAAAAAAGCACCAGGATTGGTACTGGGGAATGGGACTTACTGCCGAAGCAGTTGCGGAAAGATATAACATCTCAAGAGAAGAGCAAGATGCATTTGCAGTAAAATCGCATGAAAAAGCTGCGGCAGCAATCGAATCAGGAAGGTTTCAAGAGGATATAATTCCTATCCATGTAAAAGAAACTTACCTTGATGAAAATGAGAAAACGCAAACAAGAGAGTACGTTGCAGAAACAGACGAAGGAGTAAGAAAGGGAACGAACATGGAAGCATTAGCTCGATTAAGACCTGTTTTTGCTCAAGGAGGTTCAGTTACTGCTGGTAACTCTTCTCAAACATCAGATGGTGCTGCTTTTGTTATGGTAGTGAGTGAAAAATTCATGAAAGAAAATAACTTAACACCAATTGCACGTCTAGTATCTTATCAGGTAGCTGGTTTAGAGCCAAGAGTTATGGGAATGGGGCCAATTTACGCATTGCCAAAGGCATTAAAAGCTGCGGGAATGGAATTAAATCAGTTAGAGCAAGTTGAGCTTAATGAAGCATTTGCATCACAATCAGTAGCGGTAGTTAAGGAATTAGGAATTAATCCTGATATCGTTAACGTAAACGGAGGAGCAATTGCATTAGGTCATCCACTTGGTTGTACTGGAGCCAAACTGAGTGTACAATTATTTAATGAAATGAGAAGAAGAAATCAAAAATACGGAGCAGTAACAATGTGTGTTGGTACAGGTCAAGGAGCTGCTGGTATATTTGAATTATTAAACTAACTTTTAAAGCAAAATAAAAATGGAAACATTAGAAAAAAAAGCGATCAAAGGAGGAGAATGGATTATCCGTGAAACAAAAGCGGGAGAAATTTTTATTCCTGAAAATTGGACAGAAGAGCAAAAAATGATTGCTCAAATGTGTTATGATTTCATCAAAGCAGAAATTTTACCAAACTTGGATGAAATTGATTCAATGAAAGAAGGTTTAATGCCTGCTATTGTTGAAAAAGCTGGAGAATTAGGTCTTTTAGGTCTTTCAGTTCCTGAAGAATTAGGAGGAATGGGTGTTGATTTTAAAACATCTCTTCTTGCAACCGAAGCATTAGGAGGGAGTTTCTCTTTCTCTGTATCTTATGGAGCACATACAGGAATTGGAACGTTACCATTATTGTATTATGGAAACGAAGAGCAAAAAGCAAAATACATTCCTAAGCTAGCTTCTGGAGAATGGAAAGCTTCTTACTGTTTAACTGAGCCAAGCGCAGGTTCTGATGCAAACTCAGGAAAAACAAAAGCAGTTTTAAGCGAAGATGGTAAACACTACATCCTTAACGGACAAAAAATGTGGATTACTAACGCAGGTTTTGCAAATCTACATACGGTATTTGCTAAAATCGATGACGATAAAAAATTAACTGCATTCTTAGTTGAAGCAGACTCTGAAGGAATTACATTAAACGCTGAAGAGAAAAAACTAGGGATCAAAGGTTCTTCTACACGTCAAGTATTCTACAACAATGTTAAAGTGCCAGTTGAAAACATGCTTTCTGAAAGAGAAAATGGGTTCAAAATTGCATTAAACATCTTAAATATCGGTCGTATTAAATTAGGTGCTGGTACTGTTGGTGCTGCTAAAATGGCAATAACACAAGGTACTAAGTATGCGAACGAAAGAGAGCAATTTGGCAGACCAATTGCTAAGTACGGAGCTATCCGTCAAAAAATTGCTAAAGCTGCTATCTATGCTTATGCTACTGAGTCAGCAACATACAGAGCAGGTCAAAACATTGATGATGCAACAGCTGCTTACATTGCAGAAGGTATGGATAAAGGCGAAGCTACACTTAAAGGAATTGAGCAGTTTGCCGCTGAGTGTGCAATCTTAAAAGTTGCAGGTTCCGAGTGTTTAGATTTTGCTGTAGATGAAATGCTACAAGTTCATGGAGGAATGGGTTACTCTGCCGAAACTTTAATCGAAAGAGCTTACCGTGATTCTAGAATTAACCGAATCTTCGAAGGAACTAACGAAATCAACCGTATGTTAACTGTTGATATGATCCTTAAAAGAGCAATGAAAGGAGAATTAGATTTAATGGGCCCAGCAATGAAAGTTGCAGGCGAATTAATGAGTGTTCCTACTGCTGAAGAAAGAGAAGGATTATTCGCAAAAGAGCATGGATACATCGCAAACTTCAAGAAAACCATCTTAATGACTGCTGGTTCTGCAGTTCAAAAGTTAATGGCTACGCTTGCAAAAGAGCAAGAAGTATTAATGGGTATTGCTGATATGAGTATCGATACTTACCTAGCAGAATCTGTATTACTAAGAGTAGAGCAATTAGTTGGTCAAATCGGGGAGGAAGCTGCTGCTGATCAAATTGCATTAGCAAAAGCATTTATCTATGATGCTGCTGATCGTATCAACAAGGCTGGAAAAGATACATTAAACTCTTTCGCAGAAGGTGATGAATTAAGAATGATGTTAATGGGTTTAAAACGTTTTACTAAGCATGACCCAATCAATATCAAAAACATTCACCAACAAATTGCTACATCTATTATCGATAAAGGAGAATATTGCTTCTAATTGAAAAAAAACAAATAAAACAGACAATACTGGAGGGATTTTATCCCTCCTTTTTTGTTTACAGCTAACATTATATTGTTACTTACTTTAACAAGTACCCGCTTGTTAATTTTCACTTAAACATTAGGTTTGTATAATAATTTATTTTTTAACAGGTTTAATTAAGTATGTTTCTTAAAAAACACATATCATTTGCTCTTTTAGCTATACTTTTTAGCGGAATGTTATTGGGGCAGCAAACCAAAATCTATACCGATGAGTATAAAGATTACAGAGATGGTTTGGAGCTTTTTGATAAGCAAAAATATTCAGCTGCTCAGGAAAAATTCAATAATACAATACTACAAATTGATAATAAGCAAGATGAAATTCAGGTAAATGCCGAGTATATGAAAGCACAATGTGCTTTGTATTTATTCAACCTTGATGCGCAGTTTCTCTTTAAGCAGTTTATGCTGGATCATCCTGATGCCAACCAAACCAAAAAAGTACCTTTTATCCTAGGTAGAGACTACTACCGAAAAAAAGATTACCGAGACGCGATTGAGTGGTTTGAACAAGTAGATGAGTACGATTTGGATCGCTTCGAAATCATAGAATTTCACTTTAAATATGGGTATAGTCTTTTCGTAAAAGATAAATACGATTTAGCAGAAACACATTTCTATGAAATAAAAGATATTGAAAGCGAGTATTATGCACCAGCAAACTACTATTATGGGCATTTAGCTTATCTAAAAGGTAATTATCAAACAGCACTAGAAAGCTTTAGAAAAATTGATGATACGCCTGGTTTCGGACCAATAGTACCTTATTATATTGCCCAAATACTATTCAATCAGGAAAAGTATGACGAAGTAATTGACTATACACCTAAAATTCTTGAGCGCGAAAAAGTGAAGAGGGAAGGAGAGTTAGAAGGTATTCTGGGCTCAGCGTATTTCAAGCAGGACAAATACGAAGAGGCAATTCCTTACCTAGAAGGGTACTTTAAAAAAGCTAAAAGTAGAACCGAGGATGATTACTATCAATTAGGATTTGCTTATTACAAAACAGGCGAATATGATAAAGCAATTAAATACCTGGGTAGAGTTGCTGCAAATGACGATGAGCGTGCACAAATAGTGAATTACATTTTAGCAGAGTGTTACATCAAAACCGATAATAAGGAATACTCTAAAGCAGCATTTAAAAGAGCCTACGACTTAGGTCACGATGAACTAATTAACGAAGATGCCCTTTTTGGTTATGCAAAAACAACATACGAAATCTCTTACAATCCTTATGATGGTGCAGTAGATATTTTCCATAAATTTTTAGATGAGTTTCCTAATTCTTCAAAAAAGGAAACCGTATATCAGTATCTAATTGATATGTATTCAACAACTAAAGATTTTGAAGCAGCGTTAAAATCCATCGATAAAATAAAAGATAAAAACTTTCAAATAAAAGAAGCATACCAAACACTTAGTTACAACTTAGGAGTTGAATCGTTTTTCAAGAAAGAATATGCAAAAGCAATCGCGAGTTTTAATAATGTAAAAAAGTATATGATTTCTCCAGAGCTTAACGCATTAAGCAAGTTTTGGATTGCCGAAATAAAATTCAACGAAGGAAAATATACCGAAGCAATTAGTGCATATAACACATTTAAAACTACTAGTGGAGCCGCTAATACCGAGCCGTATAATTTAGTAGATTATAATATTGGTTATGCCTTTTTTAATCAAAAGAAATACGATGATGCCATAACCGCTTTTAGAAATTTTGTAAGAAGAGCCAAAGACGATGAGAGAGAAGCAGATGCTAACTTACGTTTAGGAGATGCATACTACACACAAAAGGAAGATGCTAATGCATTAAAATATTACAGCAGAGCAGTAGTAGAAGGTACATCTAACAATGATTATGCTTTATACCAGCAAGCTATTATTAAAGGATACAATGGCGATAATGATGATAAGGAAGAGTTACTTGCTCGCTTATTAAGAGAGTATCCCAATTCTATTTATGCTAAAAACTCACAATATGAATTAGCAAATACTTACAGGAATCAAAGAAAGGATGATGAAGCCTTAGCGATGTATCAGCAAATAGTAGATAACAATCCTGATGGTGAGCAGAAAAGAAAGGCTCTACTAAACATTGGAGGTATTCACCTAAGAAACGAAAACTTTGGATCAGCAGAGGATGTATTCGAAAACATCATCCGTAATTACCCTGGAACTAGCGAAAGCGAAGCAGCAATTAATGAACTTGAAAGAGCGTATGCGCTGCAAAATAAAATTGATCAATTTCCAGATTTGCTGAGCACACTAGGGGTTAAGTACTCACAAGGTAGGTTGGATTCAACCTTATGGATACCCGCACAAGAAGCTTACATTAGCGGAGATTGTGATGCAGCAAAAAGAGCTTTGGAGACTTATTTAACGAAAATTAAACGACCCAAAAATAAAGTTAAAGCAAACTTTTATTTAGCAGAATGTGCAAACCTAGCAGGGAATGAGGACGAAGCACTTACTTATTATAACTTGGTTATCGCTTTTAAGAGCTCTCATTTGGAGGATGCACTTTTTAGAGCGGCAGATATTGTTTACAAACGAAAAGATTATAAAAAAGCAAATGAGTATTTAACACAACTGGAGCCAATCAACCGAGACGAATTACGTATTCCTGCTATTCAAAAGGGATTAATGCGTACCTCGTATGAAATTCAAGACTACAACAAAGCTATTTTGTATGCAGGTAGAATTTTATCGAATGATGATACTAAGGGTAGCTTGGAAGAGGAAGCGTTAATGATCAAAGCAAACTCAAATTATGAGTTAAGAAACTATACACTAGCAAAACCTATTTATCAGCAAGTAGTAAAAAAATCTAACGATGTAGATAAGGCAATTGCCAAATACCGTGTGTGTGAAATTCTATTTAAAGAATCAAAATATAAAGATGCTGAAGATGAATTATTTGATCTTTTCCAACAAAAACCAACATACGATTACTGGTTAGGAAAAGGATATATTTTATTGTCTGATGTATATGTAAAACTAGGCGATAATTTCCAAGCGAAAGCAACGCTGCAAAGTGTAATTGATAATTACGTGTTGGACGATGATATCGTTCCTACAGCAAAGCAAAAACTAAATAAAATAAAGCAAGACGAAATAAACGGAGACAACCAAGGAGAGGAGGAAGAAATAGAAATTAATGGTTCAAACAGATAAGCCCATGATGGGCATCAATCTTATTCATTAGCAGATGAAAAAAATACTTACATATTATATGTTATTGGCTTTTACGCTTATCGTAGGAGATAATGCTATAGCTCAAGGACTGGGGGATGGTGTAGTAATCGTATCCGGAACTGAAGGGAATAGAAATATAAAACCTTCTTCTAAACTAGTAACGGAGCCTACACTTATTTTGGATACTACCAAAAAACAACTCAAGATGAACTATGTGTTTTACGAATACATGGCACCATCTGAGTTTACAGTTGATACAATTAAACCTGCCAAAGTAAAAATTATCGATCCACTAGATCGTTTGAAAAGAGGATACCTTAAAGCTGGTATTGGTATGTATTTAACTCCTTTGGTTGAGCTTCATTACGGTTCAGAAAGGTCAAGACATAACAACTGGGGAATTAATTACAATCATTTTTCATCGCATCAAGCAGTAAGCAAAGATTTTGGTTACAGCGGACTCAGTCAAAACCATGCAGATGTTTTCTACAAACATTTTCTGGATCATATGTCTATCCGAGGAGATTTGTATTACGATCGTGATGTAAACTATTTCTATGGATTTAACACTTCCGATACATCAATAGATCGAGACATAATTAAACAGCGTTTCCAAACCATTGGAGCAAAAGCTAAAATTGCTAGTTACCTACAAGATATTCCAGAATTTAATTACACCGGGGAAATTGGCTTTAGAAATTACCGAGACAGTAACAGAGCAAACGAAAACAAGTTTAACATTGGAGGTAGGGTTCAAACAATCATTGATGAGGAGCTTTATGGTATTGATGGAGAGTTATTAATTAACAGCTATAACGCAACCGTCAACACGCCACTTATCCAAGATTCTACATTCATAAGTACGGATAGAAGACAAACAAACGGAGTCCTAAGGTTAGCACCTCATGTAATTACAAACCGTGACCGCCTTAAAGCAAGAGTAGGTTTGGATATAGCTATTGATATGGGAAGCTCAACAGGCTTTCACTTTTATCCTAATGCAGAATTTAAATACAGCTTTCATGATATTTTTATTCCTTACGTAGGGGTAAACGGTAACCTTAAGCAAAATACATTCTACTCATTAACACAGGAAAACCCGTTTGTGCTTTCGGGTGTTAATCTTAAAAACACCAACACGAAGTATAATATTTATGGGGGTGTTAGAGGAAGCATAAGTAATAAAACCTCGTTTAACTTATCAGCATCTAAAAGTAGAGTGGTAGATATGCCCTTATACTTTAGCGATACGACCTACTCCATTGGTAATCGCTTTGATGTGTTGTATGATACACTTGATATTTTTAATGTTACTGGGCAATTATCATACAGGGTTGGAGAAAAGTTAAACGTTTATGGTAAGGCCGAGTATAACATGTATTCAACAGTGAACCAAGCGTACGCATGGAATTTATCCCCAATAGAAGTTACATTAGGGGGTATTTACGATTTACAAGACAAAATAATTGTTCGTGGAGATATCTTTTTTGTAGGTAACAGAAACGCTAAGGTATTAGATACAACAATTAATGACGTACAAAAAGAAGGAAGCGATTACTTTGTAGAATTAAAGTCATTTGTTGATTTTAACTTAGGTTTTGAGTACCGCTATACGAAAAGGTTTTCTTTATTCTTAAACTTTAACAACATCATTTCTCAACGCTACCGCAGGTACTACCAATATCCAAACCAAGGATTGAACATCATGGGTGGGTTGACGGTTGATTTTTAGGGTTAAAATAATGATTGTTTAATTTTTATTTTGATGAAAAATGCTTTGACGATAATACTATTATTGATTAATGTAAATTATTTTGGACAACTAAACAAAACTTATAATTCTATCGATAAAGTAATTGCTTTTATTGATAGTGCTAAATTCTCAAAAACAGTAGTATTTGAAAATGAAGAGTTTCAAAACCAAGTGACAGATGGAGGGGGAACTCTAGAGGCCTCATACATCAATAACTCTTTAGCAAAAATTGAGGTTAAGACTTTTGTTTCAAATGGTGTCCATCATAACAAGTATTATATAAATAAAAATAAATTAATTTATATAAGTGAGAGTTTTGGCACGTTTTCCTATGATGTAGCAAATGACTCTTTTGATTATTCGAGTTTAGAAAACAAGTATATGGGGAAGTTTTATTTTGTTAATGCAAAACTAATTGATTCTGAAATACTTGGATATGACCGTTTTTTAACAAATAAACAGCCCATTGATGAGTTGTCATTAGAAAAAAATCTTTTGAAAATAGAATCAGTGTTATATGAGGATTTTAATAGATATACATCTTTGATTCAAAACAACAATTATGGAATAATAACCTTCAATACATCAAGTTTTGAGATTGGAGATACGTATACCCCTCCAACAAGCATTCAATTTGACTTTGAAAAATATGAAGTTAAGCCAGAGAGTTTTCAATTATTGGATAGTATAGCTGATTTTTTGATAAAACATGATAGTCTAATTGTGGAAATAGGAGTTCATTTAGATAGCAGGTATAATAGATATGCCAATAGAATCGATAGGAAAAGAGCTAAAAATATCAAGAGCTATTTAGTTGAAAAGGGAGTTGAAAGTGATCGTTTAATCAGTAAAGGGTACAAAAATGCACAGGCGTTGGTTAAAAATGAAGAAATAATTAAGATTGAAGATATTCAAGACAGAGAATTAGCTCATGCTAAAAACAGAAGGGTAGAATTTAAAATTATTGGTCTAAAATAGTTTCAAGAAAACTCCTTTCCCCAACTTATTGCCCACACGCAAAATAATTATTAAAAAACACAGTTAACTACCTTTATTAGCGGTTAAGTCGATAATTAAAGAGATATTACTATTTTTGATTCCTAAACCAAAACGAAATCATGAACCAAAATCAAGACAATGCATCCGACTTGGTGCAGTTTATTTGGGATAAAAGAGTTTTTTTAATCATTATTTGTTTCGTAGCAGCCGTTTTGTCTGCTATCGTTTCTTTTATGATTGAAGAAAAATACCGATCAGAAGTGATTGTTTTTCCAGCAATGACAAATACCGTAGCTTTTACCGATGAAATCCATGCAGAGCAAAGCTCTACTCAGTTTGGAGAAGAAGAACAAGCCGAACAAATGATTCAGGTACTACAATCTGCAGATATTAGAGATCGTATCATAAGTAAATACAACCTTATCGAGCATTACGATATTGATCCTGATAGCAAACTAAAACTAACAGAATTAAATGAAACCTATAACGATAACATCTCTTTCAAAAGAACACCGTATGGATCAGTAAAAATATCCGTGCTTGATAAAGACCCTGTTTATGCAGCAAATATAGCAAACGATATTTCTGCATATTTGGATAGTGCTAAAAACCGAATGATTAAAATAAGAGCCAAGCAAGCCATGGCTATTGCAGAATCAGAAAAAGAAAAACTGATGCAAGAAATAACAACCATTGTTGATTCTATGGCTTCGTTAAGTGAAAAGGGTGTAGTTGATAAAGAAACACGTCCTTACCTAGTTTCTGGTTTAGCTAGTGCAACCGATGTTAGCACGAAAAACTTAATTAAACAAAAAATTGATGCAACCGATAAATACGGTAGTTTATACACAAGCATGGAATACAAGCTGGAAAACATGAATGAGCGTTTATCACGAATGGAATTTGTTTATGAACAAGCAAAATCTGATGCTAACTCTACATTCTCCCATAAATTTGAGGTAGAAAAAGCGAACCCAGCAGAAAAGAAAGCTTATCCAATTCGCTGGTTAATTGTGGTTATTTCTACATTTTGTGCGTTTTTGTTTTCAATTGTATTGTTGTTAGCAAATCAAAAAATCAAACAGTTAAAATAACTACCCGTTATTTTGCAAGCACTAGGATTACATAAAAAAGGATGGTTATATGGTATAAGCATTACTTTTATATGTCTATGCGTGTGGAGTATCTATGCCGAAAACTATTTAGCTGTATTTTTGCCACCAGCTTTAGCCATCATCTATGCTTCTGTTTATCATACGAAAGCAGTAGTACTTTTTGTTGTGTTTTGTACCCCATTTTCGCTAAACTTAGAGAGCATGGATTTAGATGCCTCATTTGGATTCTATCTTCCTACCGAACCAATACTTTTTGGTTTAACGGTACTAATTAGTTTAAAATGGCTACAAAGTAAAACGTATAATAAGCAAATTATTAATCATCCCATTAGTTATGCGGTAATTTTTTATTTAGCTTGGATATTCATTACTTGTTTTACAAGTGAACGACCTATCGTTTCTTTAAAGTTCTTTATTTCTAAACTGTGGTTTATTATTCCTTTATTCTTTTTTGGGGTTCGATTATTTAAGAAAGAAAAGAATATCTATCTCGTGCAGTGGTTGTACCTTATCCCACTAGCGATTGTCGTTTTAATCACATTAGTAAGACATTACGGACATGGGTTTGATCAAGAAATAGCTCACTGGATTATGAGTCCGTTTTTTAAAGACCATACTTCGTATGGAGCCATTGTAGCCTTTTTTATTCCAATAGCAGCTGTTATGCTATTTAGAAAAGGAAATACCGCTGCCACACAGTTAACCTTAGGGAGCATACTAACGATATTAATTATAGGTTTGGTGTATTCATATACCAGGGCAGCTTGGTTAAGCTTATTAGCCTCTTTTGGCGTGTTTTTACTGTTTAAACTTAAAATTAAATTTAAGTATGTACTTGGGGTAACGCTTCTTGGAGGAATCATTGCTCTTGGGTTCTATAACGAAATATCCATGAAGCTTAGTAAAAACGATACCGATTCATCGGATAATTTTTCAAAGCATATCGAGTCAATCTCTAACATCTCTACAGATGCATCAAACCTAGAGCGAATTAATCGTTGGAAATCTGCGTATAAAATGTTTGCAGAACGTCCGTTTTTTGGATGGGGTGGGGGAACGTATGCGTTTGAATATGCACCTTTTCAACACTCTGGAGATTTAACCATTATCAGTACAAATTTTGGAGATAGAGGAAACGCCCACAGTGAATATTTAGGAGCCTTAGCAGAAACTGGTGTTATAGGATTACTTTCCCTCTTAACCTTATTAGTGCTTGTTTTTTATAAAGCATCTATGTTATATATCCGACTGGAAGATCCAAACCTAAAGTGGATGGTATTAGGAATTATTATGGCATTAACTTCCTATTTTGCTCATGGATTCTTAAATAATTACCTGGATACTGATAAAGCCTCAGTCCCCATATGGCTTAGCTTTTCAGCTATTTTAATGCTGGATATAAAAGTTAAGAAACAGTTAAGTAAATAATCTTTTTACTTTTTGGTATAACCCTTGCTTTACCTCATGCAAACACAAAATTTTTGAAAGATGAAAAAGAGAATTTTAATACTAGCGATGGGAGTTTTAGGACTTAATTTAAGTGCTCAAGAAAACTTTGATGGAATGGCCTTTCAAGAAGGGGATTTATTAATTAGTGGAGGTTTGGGTTATTTAAACGGAACACAGTTTGCATTTAAAACCGCTGATGCCATAAGTGGTGGGGAAATAAATTATTCACCGGGATTTAATCCTTTATTTGTTAAAGTAGAAAAAGCAGTAACTGATAACTTTGGAGTTGGGGTTAACTTTGCTTATGCTTCTGCACATACCGAATGGATTTATAATGAAACAACAAGCGATGGAAATGATCAATTAAAACAAACACTTGATTGGAGCAATTATAGTATTTTACTAAGGTTTAATTACCATTTAGGCGGAAACGATAAATTTGATCCATACTTTGGAATGGGGGCAGGATACCGTCAAGGAACTTGGAAAACGTCAACCAATGATCCAGAACA
>Ga0208830_1000715_pt1 | contig 15897 bp, 12 predicted proteins | sample DeeseametaMP2634_FD_184169 | JGI IMG/M metagenome (GOLD analysis project Ga0208830, IMG submission 184169) | Marine microbial communities from the Deep Atlantic Ocean - MP2634 (SPAdes) | ecosystem: Environmental > Aquatic > Marine > Oceanic | place: Northeast of Antigua and Barbuda, North... | reverse complement strand
CGTCATTAATTAAACTATCTCTAGTGTAACTAAAGATGCTATCCTTGAAATACATGTTTGCCAGTAGGCTATCTACAATGCCATCCATGAAACTGCTATCGCTTAGTAAGATGCTATCTATCGCATTCGTGAACACACTATCGTTTAATAAGCTGTCTCTGATCGTTGTGTAGAACGCACTGTCACTTGCTAGTGGTAGTAAGTCTATACCTGCACTATCTCCATTTTCAATATAAGTTGTTATGAAAGTACCAATTAAAGTGATTGAATCTAGATTTTGATTATCCATACTATCACTCATTGCTGCCATCCATGCGCTATCGTTAAGTAGACTATCGCTTATTAGGCTATATATGCTATCAAAATATTCACCATCAAAAACTAAACTATCTCTTACCTGAGTGAACATACTATCAAAGAATCTGCTATCGCTAATTAGACTATCTCGCGTGTAGCTAAACATACTATCTTTAAAATACATATTAGCAAGTAGACTATCTACTATTCCATCCATGAAGCTACTATCACTTAGTAAAATGCTATCTATCGAATTAGTAAATACGCTATCGTTCAATAGACTATCTCTGATCGTTGTGTAGAACGCACTGTCACTTGCTAGTGGTAGTAAGTCTGCGCCTGCACTTGCTCCATCTTCGATGTACGTTGTTAATACCGTACTTGATAGGGTTAAAGAGTCGATGTTTTGATCGTCTGATGTATTAGAATCAATTATGGATGTTAAAACTAACTCGTTTGTATCTCCATTTTCATCAACAAAATAGATGCTTGTATCACTATAAAGACCAACATAGGTTACTGTTTCTGAACTATCAATCATTGTCTTAACATCTATAACAGTTGTGTTACCGTTTTCATCGATATAGGTGATTGTTGAATCCGTATTACTAATAACTGTTAGTGTTTCAATACTATCTCTCAACTCATTTAACCATGTAGTATCATTAAGCAAGCTGTCGGAAACTATTCCATATACACTATCATATAAAACTTGATCTTGAGCTAAACTATCTCTTATTGTTGTGTAAAAAGAACTATCATTTGCTAGTGGTAATAAATCAATGTTAGCACTATTACCATTTTCAATAAACGTTGTAAGAATAGTTGAAACGAGCGTTATGGAGTCTAAATTTTGGTTATCAATACTGTCGCCAAGTTCTGTTAACCATGCTATATCATTTAAAAGACTATCTGAAACTGACGAATAAATACTATCCATAAAAATTTGATCACCTAAAAGACTATCCCTAGTAAATGTGAAAAGTGTATCTGCTTCTGTTAACATGATGGCAATAATGCTATCAATAACTTCTTGATTATTATAAATTGTATCTGTATTGGAAAGTACAGCAGATAAAATTAAGCTATCAAGAAAAACTTGGTTAGAAGTAAAGATATCTGGTGTTGGGATATGTTTTACAACTCCTGACGTAGGATCAACTATCAGTAAATTATTCTCAGTAGTATAAAGTTGGAGACCTTCAAAACGAACTGGATTTTGGTCTGGGTTAAGAGGATTTACTCGAACATGTAATGTATTGGTAGGCGTAGTTATATCACCAACTCCAACATTTTGAGCTTTAGTATTAGAAACGATTGTAAATAGAACGACAAGTGCGAGTAATACTTTTTTCATAGGGACAAATTTTCACAAATATAAGTAAATGTACGTAAAATAAAGCCCTAAGGTTACCGTTAAAAACCTGTTATTTACCGACTTGTTTAAATGAAAATTAACCTAAGTTTATAACACCTGTGCAGAAACAACACAATAAACGTATCTGTTTTTAATAATTTAACACGCGCTTAATATCTGAATCTGTTTTAGTCAACAGGTAAAATCGACCATAATCATCCCATAAATTTGAGGCAATATTTAGCTTGATTAGCTCCTTAATTTTTTGCTGGGATTTTATTTCTTGATCCATTATATATTTTACTCCTTTTTCTTTCGAAAACTTTAAAAACTGATTATAAATTTGATCTGTTACCACAAACTCTCTTTCGAAATTTCTCATTGGCATGGTTGACCATTTTTTTCGGTTTTTATCCAAAAAACGGATGCTAAACTCTGAGAACACATTGGTGTATGACAATTCTTTATAATAACTACTAAATCCAGTTGTGTCATACGGTAAAAAAACATCAGGTGTTATTCCCCCACCTCCATAAACTACTTTACCCTCAGGTGTTGTAAATTTAAGAGAGTCTACAAAAAGAGAGGAATCTAATTTAAAAAGCTCACCATTCGTGTAGCGATCGTAGCTTTCCATTACGTAATTTTCGTAGTTTCCATCATATTCTTTTTGAACACATCTACCTGTTGGCGTGTAATATCTAGCGACTGTTATTCTGATTTGAGAATTATCTTTAAGCGTTATAGGACTTTGCACCAACCCTTTCCCAAAAGATCTTCTACCAAAAATTAATCCTCTATCATTATCCTGAATTGCTCCAGCTACAATTTCACTTGCCGATGCTGATTCACCATCAATAAGTACAGATAGTTTGATGTTTTTTAACATTCCTCTGCTTGTAGAATAGATTTTATCTCTAATACCATTTCTTCCTTTTGTGAATACAATTAATTTACCATCCTCTAAAAACTCATCAATAATTTGACATGCTACTGGGAGGTATCCACCTCCATTGCCTCTAAGATCAAAAAGCAGGTTTTTCATACCTTTTCTTAAAAGTTTATTGGCTTCAATGTAAAACTCTTTGTAAGAAGTAGCGCTAAATCTATCTAACTTAATATATCCCGTATTTTTATCAACCATAAAAGAAGCTCTAACACTTGGTATTGGTATTATTCCTCTTATTATTTCTTTATCAATAAACTCATCTCCTCTTTTAACTTCTACATCAACCTTTGTTCCAGCGGGTCCTTTTAATTTATCTATAACATCAGCAGAACCAAATCCAACACCAGACACCATTGCCGTATCAACTTTAAGGATTCGATCTCCATTTTTAATTCCTGCTAGGTATGATGGTCCATCTTTTATTACGTTGGTAACAACTAGCGTATCAGCAAGCATCATGAATTTAACTCCAACTCCTGCAAAATCACCTCTTAATTGTTCGGTTTCAACTTTATTTAAGTCTGCCGGCAAATAAATTGAATGAGGGTCTAAACTTGTTAATGTTTTTTGAATAGCTGTTTCAACTAAGTTTGTTTTATCTACAGTATCTACATATTCTTGTTCTAGGACATTGATAACGTTTACTAGTTTTCTTTCTTCCTCGGTTAAAACAGATTGTTTGGAACCAAAATAGAAGCCCAAAGCAAGAGAAACCCCAACAAAAATGGGTAATAATAGTATGGATTTATTCATTTATATCTTGAATTTGAACAACTTCAATGCCTGCTAATTTTAAAAAGTCTAATCCTTCAGAATCTTTGTAACCATTAATATACACAACTCTAGTAAAGCCAGCTTGATGGATTAATTTACTACATTCTTTACAAGGTGATAGTGTAATATATAACGTAGCTCCAGCCGAACTATTATTGGATCGTGCTAGTTTAAGTATTGCATTAGCCTCTGCGTGCAAAACAAACCACTGAGTGTCACCATTTTCATCTTCACAAGAGTTATCAAAACCTGTAGGTGTACCGTTGTAACCATCCGAAATAATTGCTCTATCTTTTACCACTATAGCTCCAACTTGTTTTCGCTTACAATGTGATAGCTTAGCCCACTCGGAAGCCATTCTTAAATATGCTTTATCGTATTTTGATTGTTTTTTTGACATAGCGAATATCACTGAATTTGTTGACATCAATTCGAAGGTAAGCAAATTATACGAACGGATTAAATAGACTTTTACCTATATTTGGCTAGATGATTTCATCAAGTTCACCAATAGGTTTTTTTGACTCCGGAATAGGAGGCACTTCTATTTGGAAGGAGGTAACCTTGTTATTACCTAATGAAAACACGGTTTTTTTAGCTGATAGTAAAAATGCTCCTTATGGTTTAAAAAGCAAAGAAGCGATTATAGCATTAAGTAAGAAAAACACAGATTATCTCCTAAGTAAAAACTGCAAATTAATTGTTGTTGCCTGTAATACGGCTACTACTAACGCGATAACCTACCTAAGAACTCATTATACTGTTCCATTTATTGGTATTGAACCTGCTATAAAACCAGCTGCTATTAAAACAAAAACGAATGTGGTTGGCGTTTTAGCTACTAAAGGAACACTGAGTAGTGAACTTTTTAGTAAAACTAGCAGTATACATGCTAGCAAAATAAAAGTTATAGAGCAGGATGGTGATGGTATTGTTGAGCTGATAGAAAATGGTATGTTACATTCCGAAAAGATGTATAGTCTACTTAAGCGCTATTTGCAGCCTATGGTAGAAAAAAACATTGACTATTTAGTGCTAGGCTGTACGCATTACCCTTATTTAAATCCAATTTTAAAGGAATTATTACCAGCGCATATACGAGTTATTGATTCTGGTTATGCTGTTGCCAAGCAGGTTAAACGAGTTTTGTCTTTTGATAAATTACTCAATACAGAAAATCAAGGAATTCATAATATAATCTCTAATTCTCACTCAAAGGCAATTGAGCAATTCATAGAAACAAGCACAAAAACAAGCATTAACTATGCTGATTTTTAAGTTTTTGTATAAAAAAGAGTTGTAAAATAAAGCTGATTACAACTTATACAACCTAATTACAGGACTATTTTCTACTTTTAAAAAATAAACACCTCTTTTTAACAACTCTCCATTATAGATCACTCTGCTTGATTTACTTTCAACACCTGAGTAAATTATTCTTCCTTGAACATCAGTAATTACATAACTACCTAATACGCCATCATTTATTTTACCTATTGTAAGTTCATTAGCGAAAGGATTAGGGTAAACTTTTATTTCAGGTGTGTTTGTAATATCTTCTAATCCTGTTGTAGGCTGACATAAATTACTTCCAAAATTTTCATAATTAAATGTTAAACTACTACAAAACACAGAATCTAAACCAGAAAATGAACTATCAATAATTATAGCTCCAGTTTCATAATAAACAGTACCTCCACCGTTATTAATCTTTAAAGTAGCTCCGCTTTTTACGTGAAATTCATGAGCTCCGCCTCCATTTATATGCGCATATGAACCACTTTCTAAATATAAAGTATGACTTCCTCCCCCTGCTGAGGTAACGGTATCAGCATCGCATAACCATCGAGTTCTTGATCCAGAACCTCCTAAATCTCCACTTCCCCTAACTGCAGTAGCTGGTATAGTGTCTAGACATTGTGAAAATGAAACATTTACACTAAAAAGACAAACAAAAGCGTAATTATTTTATTCATAAGCAAAAGATTTACTGCAATATACAGAATTAAAACGTATTACTTCTTTCTAAAAAACACATTAATAGGAACTCCTTCAAAGTTGTACAGTTTTCTTAATTGGTTTTCTACAAAACGCTTGTACGGATCTTTTATATACTGAGGCAAGTTACAGAAAATAGCAAACGAAGGTGCATGTGTAGGCAACTGTGTAACAAACTTAATCTTAATGTATTTTCCTTTGTAAGCTGGTGGCGGTGTTTCGTGAAGAATAGGTAATAACGTATCGTTTAATTCTGAGGTTTTAATTTTTTGCATTCTGTTATTGTAAACCTCAACAGCTTTTTCAAGCGCTTTAAATATTCTTTGCTTTGTTGTTGCTGAAGTAAAAACAATAGGAACGTCCTTAAAAGGAGCTAACCTTCTTCTGATTTCATCCTCAAGCTCTTTTGCCGTGTTTGTTTCTTTGTTATCAATTAAATCCCATTTATTTACCAGAACAACAACTCCTTTGCTATTCTTTTTAATTATATGATAAACACTTAAATCTTGGTGACCGATACCTTCTGAAGCATCAATCATAAAAATACACACATCAGAATACTCAATAGCTCTTACTGATCTTAGCGTTGAGTAAAACTCTACACTATCGTCTATTTTGGCTCTTTTTCTTATACCTGCGGTATCTATTAAATAAAAATCAAACCCGTAAGAAGTATACCTTGTATTAATTGTGTCTCGTGTTGTTCCGGAGATAGGTGTAACAATGTTTCTCTCCTCACCCATAAGCGCATTAAGCAACGATGATTTACCAACATTTGGTTTACCAACTATTGTAATTTTAGGAATACCTTCTTCTTCTATATATTCTTTTTTAGCTGGGAAAGAAGCTACTACTTCGTCTAAAATTTCTCCTGTACCACTCCCATTTATAGATGATAGATTATATACTTCACCTAATCCTAAGCTATAAAACTCAGCACTTAATGTTTGGTGAGTTGGTGAATCTACCTTATTGGCTACAAGTACTACTTTTTTATCTATTCTTCGAAGAATTTTGGCTACTTCATCATCTAAATCGGTAACACCTGTTTGTGTATCAACCATAAAAATGATTACATCAGCTTCTTCAATTGCTAAGTGAACTTGTTTTCTGATTTCTCCTTCAAAAATATCATCGCTTCCTTTTACATATCCACCGGTATCGATAACAGAGAAATCCTCTCCATTCCAATTAACTTTTCCGTAATGTCTATCGCGTGTAACACCACTTTGTTCTTCTACAATTGCTTTTCTTTCTCCTGTTAAACGGTTGAATAAGGTTGACTTACCAACATTTGGACGCCCTACAATGGCTACTACATTAGACATAATACTATGCTTCTTTTAATTAGAATGACTAAACATAGCCATATTTCTTTAATTTCTTCTCGTTTCCTTTCCAGTCTTTATCTACTTTAACAAAAAGCTCTAGAAACACCTTGTTTTGTATAAAATCTTCAATTGCTTTTCTGGCTTCTGTACCTACATGCTTTAGTTTACTCCCTTTGTGTCCGATAAGAATTCCTTTTTGCGAATCTCTACTCACAATGATAACGGCTCTTATTCTGGTTATTTTATCGGTTGCTTTAAATTCTTCTATTAGAACCTCACATGAGTAAGGAATTTCTTTTTTATAGGTAGTAAAAATTTTCTCTCGTATTATTTCAGAAATAAAAAACCTCATGGGTTTATCCGTTAGGTCATTTTTATCAAAATACGGTGGAGACTCGGGCAACAAATCTTTTATTTTATTGATAATAAAATCAATATTTACTTTAGTTAATGCTGAGATTGGTAATATATCTGCTTTTGGAAGATGCTTACCCCAAATTTCTACTTTTTGTTCAACTTGCGACATATCTTTCGCTAAATCTATTTTATTAATTAAAACAAAAACGGGAACATCCATCTTTTTTATCTTCTCCAAAGTAGCCTCATGGTTCATTGTATCTTCAAATAAATCGGTAACCAAAAGGATGATATCAGCATCTTTTAATGAACTCGTAACAAAGTTCATCATTTTTTCATGTAACGAATATTTTGGTTCTAGCACACCTGGGGTATCAGAATATACTATTTGGAAATCTTCTCCATTTACTATACCCATAATACGGTGACGGGTAGTTTGGTGTTTTGAAGTTATTATGGATAAACGCTCACCTACTAAGTTATTCATTAGGGTTGATTTACCTACATTTGGACTTCCTACGATGTTTACAAAACCTGCTTTATGCGACATTCTTTAAAATAAATTTGGAATGTAAAGGTACAATATCTATATTTGTGATCCAATTATATCGCGGGGTAGAGCAGTTGGTAGCTCGTTGGGCTCATAACCCAAAGGTCGTCAGTTCGAGTCTGGCCCCCGCTACTAAATGATAACCAACAGGTTATAGCAGAAAGTCAATCAGAAATGGTTGACTTTTTTGTTTTGGTGTTTCAAGTATCTAGTAAAATCAATTTTTAATGTTAAAATAATGGAAAAAGAAAACAAAAATCTGCGGGTTCCCAAAGAAACGAAAGAAGATTACAATTATGATCGAATTAGAGCATTAGTTTCAGCTTCTGGTGTTCCATTTGCAACTGATATATTTGGAGTTCTGTTCACCAAACCTATTGAAAAAAGACGAAAAGAATTTTTACAAAGTATTTTAGATAAAATAGAAGAGTTATCTAAGAATATTGAAAAATTTGAACCTGAAAATCTACAAAAGAATGAAGTTTTTTTGTCTACTCTGGTTAAGTCATGTCAAAGCATATTAAATGAGCATCAAAAAATAAAGATTGATAGCTTCAAAAACATTGTTATCAATTCGGTGTCTATTGAAGATATAGACGAAGAAATGAAGATGTTTCTCCTAAGCATTTTGGATTCGCTATCAACCCTTCAAATTAAACTATTGACCTATTATGTAGGAAAAACTAATGCAAGTAGCATCAAGACCTATAGAGATTGGAGAGAACAATATAGTAGTTATCAAAATTTTTACTCTTACAGATCAAGACAAAAAGAACCTATTTTAAACGAAGAGCAATTTATAATGATTTCAAAAGATCTCGAAAATAAAGGGCTACATATCAGAACTAGAAATTTTGATGGAGAGGGATTTTCTAATGGATATACTTTACAAAGAAGTGAGTTAGCTGATAATCTTTTAAAATATATTTCAGGACATTTTGGAGATATAGCTCCTACATATTATAAAGAAAGAGACATTTATTCTTAAAGATTAGTAATCCATGATCACTCGGTTATATTTTGACTTGAAAGATCAAGCTTGTTAATAATCACTCCTTTACGTTTTTAAATGTCAAGGGTATATCTAAAAATCATCAATAACCTTTGTAAAAGATTTCGTTAGTTATGGAAAACTGTTAAGGCTATAAGTCACCACTCCTCTCTCACCATCATACCAATCAACAATTTCCCCAAAAATGTCATACACTAATCTTAAATCAACCTCATACTCAAAAATATTCTTTTTAAGGTTATCATGAATAACAAAGATTATTGAAGATCCTTGGTTAAAAGACAACATACTATACTTATCTAATTGATCTCCATAAAAACGAATATGCATCATTAAATCATTTCTATTCTTATCAAAGTCAGAATCATGAACATCCAGTTCTTTAATAGCTTTTAGGTAGTTATTATAAGTATCTTCTGGAGTCTTACCAAATACTTCTTTATCCTTTAACTTATCAAAAGTGGCTAAAAACTTCTTTAAATTACGAACCATGTAAACCAAGGTCTTTTTAGCTTTGCTACCTTTTAATTCTTTTCCGTGAAACCAAAGGTTTACACTAAGTTTATCGAGATTTATTTCTCCTTGAAATTCTATTCCGAAAACTTCTTTAGTTCCAAAAAAATGAGATGTTACAGCATGATCATTTACAGACATAACTTAATTTTAAATTGGCTACTTTTTGAATTTAAGTAATTAAGTGTTCTTCTTATGAAAATTAGCAAGATCTTCTTCATTTAGAATTTTAAGATCAATTTTATCACCTATTTTTATCAAGCATTCTACAGCAAAGTAACTACCCTCTATATCTTTGTATACTAACCTATGCTTAATTTCAACTGGGGACTTTTTCAATATTTCAATAATATCCTCAATAGATTTTTTCTCTTTCATTATGATATTATACTCTCTGTTATCAGATCTACCTCCCTTTACTTCGAGTGTATCATAAAACTCCTCTTTGATAAATGTTACATCATGTTTACTAATGTTATTGAGTTTTAAAATATATTTAATCCCTGATTTTTTTTCTTTAGAGAAAATCTCCTTTTTTTCTCCATTAATATCCTCTAATTCTACATCTATAAAAGGCTTTCCCTCAATAGCGGTTGGTGGTTGTAATGGCGCTGGTCTAAAGTTTACATTGTCAAAGATCTGCCCAAAAAGAGGATAGTTTTCGGACATAATGGGCATTCCTTCAAGAGCATTGAGTAATCTATGTGAAAAATCAGCAAATCCACTCTTTGACCAAGCTATATTTATACTTTTATCACCACTTTCAATGTCTACAAAATACTGCTTACCCATTGCCCAAGTGTTTTCACCAATTATCATAATTTTAGTCCCAGCACCTTTAATACCTCCTGCTAAAGTTATGTTCCCATCTTCATTTTTGTATAACTCTATATCAGATAAAGGTCTTGCCAAGGGAGTTACCCTTTTAGAGTCTGTGTTTCCATTATTTTTGTCATCTTCTCTTTTAATTCTACTAACCAGCCCTGTAATATGAGAATCCTTTTCATATCTTAGAATTATTCCACCTATAAAACCTGGAACAGAAGTAAGTTCAGACAACTTATGTAGTGCGTTTTTATCATTATTATCTATTTCTTTTAATTCAGCAAAAATTACTCCAGAACTAAACTTATCATCTAGCTGATCTTTAATATTTAATAGTTCAGATAATTTCAATTTCGTTGCAATAATATTGCTTGAGTTGAATCTTGATTTAATCTCGAATACCGAAATTACGTATCTAGCTGGAATAGCTCTAAATTTTCCTTGATTACTCATGTCGCTATCTCCCTCCACCCATAATATTGGAGCTTCAAGATGATTGTAAACTATAACGTCATAATGATATAATTTATCATTTGAAAAATTTAGATCAGATATAATATACCCTGAAGTAACACTATATTTTTTAGGTAAAAATTCAGAGAGCCATTTTCTTATTGAAGCCTCTAGAACTTTACCATGAGATGTTCTAACAGGTCTATTAATATTTTGGACTAAAGCCCTGTCGTAATCAGTTAGTATGTTTATCCTATTTTGACTGAACTCTCTCCATCCCTGTTGTCCAAAGCAATCCTCCATTACTGTTATTTTTTAATAAAAATTTACTGAATACTAGATTTTTAAATTTAGGTAAAAAATAAAATTTCATACATTTTTACCAGAATTAAAACAAATATCAAAATACACTGATACCTTTACCGAAAGGTCTTTTAGTAAAATTTCATTGCCACTACTAAGAAAAAGCCATTTACGAAAGTAAGTGGCTTTTGTTTTTTATCCCCTTATAATCTAACGCTTTTAGTGAAGCAAAACACTTATCACTAGTGGGTGGAAATAATTTCATTTTGGTATAAGCTACTTTTTCAGTATATTATATAGTGTCCGTAAAAGCATTGAAAATATGAATTTCAATCAGGCATTTATAGAGATTATTAACAGTTAAATAAAAAAAGTGCAAACTCAAACCTTTAAAAAAATTGTTGTTGTTAAAGTAGGATCAAACGTTCTTACAAACTCAAACAACAGAATTGTAGAACCTATTCTAAACAACATCGTAAGGCAAATCGCCTATTTATATGATCGCGGCATATTAACCGTATTAGTTACTTCTGGAGCAGCTATTGCCGGGAAAGAAGTTTTAGGAGAAATTGACGAAACGGACAAAAGCATTAGAAGACAGGTTTTTTCCTCTGTAGGGCAACCTCGATTGATGAGGCATTATTATTCCATCTTCCATAAATATGGGTTGTATTGTGCTCAAGTTTTAGCTACTAAAAATGATTTTTCGGAAGGAAAACACAAGGAAAATATGATAAACTGCTATTCGGGATTAATTAACCAAGGAATTATTCCTATCGCTAATGAAGATGATGCCGTTTCATTATCCATGTCTATGTTCACTGATAACGATGAACTAGCGAGCTTAGTAGCAACCCTTGTTAAAGCTGATATGATGGTACTGCTTACCGATATAGATGGGCTTTACACAGGCAATCCTGAAAATGACAATTCGCAACTTATTAATGAAGTTCCTCTTGATTTTAATGTGGATCAATACATTCAAGAGTCAAAAAAGAAAGAAGGAGAAGGTCGAGGAGGCATGAAATCTAAAGTTAAAGTAGCCAAGAAAACAGCTAAAAAAAACATCCCAACATTTATAGCTAATGGTAAGCATGACAATACAATTATTGATATTGTTATAAAAAATGAAAATGTAGGAACAAAATTCGAATCATAAAAAACACTATGCAATTATTAAAAACAGAACAAAAAAATAATGTGCTTAAGTCAATGATTAAAATTCTTAAGGACAATAAACAAAAACTCGTAGAACAAAATCAAAAGGATTTAGCCCTTTTCTCAAAAGATGACCAAGCACTTTACGATAGGCTTATCATTGATGGAAAAAAAGTTGACAGCATGGCAAAATCTGTTGAAGAAGTTTTAAATCAAGAAGACCCTGTTGGAAAATTAATTTCCAAAAACACATTAGATTCTGGGTTGAAAATTGAAAACAAAACAACTCCATTTGGTACTATTATGATTATTTATGAATCTAGACCAGATGTTACAATTGAAGCAGCTGTTTTAGCTTTTAAATCGAACAACAAGATACTTCTAAAAGGAGGTAAAGAAGCTTACTATAGCAACAAAGAACTCGTTAGTTATTGGCACCAAGCGTTAACAGAAAATGGACTTTCAACATCTTGGATTACCATGTTAGAACTTGACAGAGCTGAAACACAAAAGTTTTTAAAGGACAATGCCAACTCCATTGACTTAATTGTTCCTAGAGGAGGTGAAAGATTAATTGAGTTTGTTAAAACTCATGCTAAATGCCCTGTTTTAGTTAGTGGAAGAGGAAATAACTTCATGTATGTTTCTGACAAGGCTGATTGGAAAAAAACACTATCAGTTATAGTTAATGCTAAAACAGATAAAATTTCTGCTTGTAATGCTTTAGACAAGGTGTTATTTAATAAAAACATTGAGGGATTAGAAGATAAAATTAGTGAACTTAGTGATGTAATGAAAAGCCATAGCGTTAGTATGGTTGCTAATGGAACACTTAGTGGTTTAGACGATGAGATCACAGAGGTTGCCTCTGAGAATATTTGGAAAGAGGAGTTTTTAAGCCGAAAAATTATGTTTGGTACTGTTGATTCTTTACAGGAATCTATGGATATGATAAATAAATATTCTGGTCATCACTCATCAATTATTATGACTGAAGATGATTCTGAGGCAGATCAATTTATGGAGTATGTAGACAGTGCAGCTGTATACCAAAATGCTTCTTCTCGATTTACTGATGGTGGAGCAATGGGTGTTGGTGCTGAGTTAGCTATTAGTACTGATAAACTCCATCATAGAGGTCCACTTGGATTAAAACAACTTGTATCTAATAAATACTACGTTAAAGGTAACGGGCATATTAGGGAATAAGTCTCATTAAATATTTAGATCATTAAAAAAGGTGTGAGAGGCCAGAGCTTTTCACACCTTTTTTAATTAAGTTGGTTAATAAATTTATTTCCCGCTAAACCTCAAATTAAGTCCTATTAAGAAGTTTGTAGTGGCTTGTGGGTAATATCCTGATATTTGATAAAACTCTCCTCCTGTTGAATAACGATACGTCCAACCGTTAGCACTGTATAATTCGTTAAATAAATTATTTACTGCTCCAAAAAATTGAAGCTCCACTCCTTTTGGTAATGTCCTTGAGTAATTAAAACGTAAGTCATTTACAAAATATGGATCAAGCGAACGCTCCGTGCTTTGTGTGTTATCTAGATATTGTCTACCAACATATTTAGAAACCAACGAAATACTAAAGTCTGATTTGTTGCTTTTGTTCATGTTCCATTGTTTAAACGGACTAAACTCTAATATTCCTGTTGCAATTATGCTTGGTGAAAAAGCAATATCCGTATTGGTATGCTCAACGGTATCTTTCCCCCAGGTATCCCAATTATCAACATACTCTGTCCATTCTGGAATCTTATTTTGAGAAAGTGCTACGTTACCCGTTAATAACAAACCTTTTGTCAATTGAACACCTCCATCAATTTCAATTCCTCTACGGTAAGATGTTTTAATGTTTGTTCTAACAGAAGCTCCAACATCATTTAATTCTCCTGTTGGAATTAATTGATTATCGTAAAGCATGTAATAGAGGTTTATTCCTAAGGCATATTTTCTTTGTGTAGTTCTGTATCCTAACTCCACATTATTTAATGACTCATGTTTTGGTCTACTCGTTGGTGTTGACTCTGTATGGTCGTCACGGTTTGGCTCTTTATTCGCTACCGCAAACAAACCATAAAACTTTGTATTGGCAGTCATAAAGTAATTAAAACCAGCCTTAGGGTTTACAAATGTGTAACGTGCATTTTGCGTAACATTATTTAAATCATTATCAAACCCTAAAAAGGTATAATCAATTGTTCTTAATTGTATATCTCCAAAAAGACTTAATTTATTATTTAAGCTATAATTTAACTTAGCGTAACTGTTAATATCCACTTTTTGAGCATTGTTATCGTAATAACGATCTCTAATTTCAGAATCTCCTGCAAACCTTGCCCAAATGACTTCTCCAAAATGATCTCCATCGTATGAGTTTATTGCTCCTCCAAAAATGATATTCATTTTGTTAGATGGTGTGTAGTCTAACGAATAAACAACACCATAAAAATCATTATCTAACCATCTTCTTCGGATTAAATCAGTTGAAGTAATAGTATCATTAGGCGTAATTACTGGATCTATCCCATAATCTGCTAAATCATCACCCTCTCTATACTGCTCAAAGAAACCTTGTCCTTTTGTATAGTGGAGCGCAACATTAGCCAAAAGATTTTCACTTAATATACGGTTGTAGAATAACTGATAGTGGGTTTGCTGGTAATTATCTACTTCGTTATCGTAAGTATATTCGTTGTATGTCCTGTTTGTTTCTAACGAATCTTCGGGTACGCCACCCCATGCTTGGTAAGTAATCTCTTTACCTGAAAAAGTAATAAACTTTAAACTGTTTTTATCATCCACATACTGCCCAGATAAATAGTATGATTTTAAATCTGCAGTAGCACGATCAATATACCCATCCGATTGTATAGAAGATAAACGTCCATCAAACGCCCAATGATTCTTGATTAACCCTGTTCCAAATTTAGCAGTTGCTTTAGTTGTATTGAAAGATCCGGCAGACATATTAAGCTCTCCGTATGATTTCTCTGATAAGTTTTCAGTTAACAAATTGACCGAAGCTCCAAACGCTCCTGCTCCATTGGTTGACGTTCCTGCACCTCTTTGTACTTGAATATTCTGAACAGAAGATGCAAAATCGGGCATATTAACCCAAAACACTCCATGAGATTCTGGATCATTTAGGGGAACTCCATTAATGGTAACATTAATACGTGTAATATCTGTTCCTCTTATTCGCATACCTGTATAACCAATACCTGCACCAGCATCTGAGTTAACAACAATAGAAGGTGTTGTATTCAATAGAAAAGGTATATCCTGCCCTAAGTTTGTCTTTTCGAGTTCTTCATGCGTTACTGTACTGTAAGCTCCAGGTGTTTCTTCGTTTACTCGCGTAGCTGTAACCAGCACCTCATTAGCTATATAATCTTTTTGATTGAGTTGAATAGTTAAGTTAGTTATTGATTCAGTTACTTCAATAGATGTAAATTGGGTTTCATAACCTACAAACGAAGTTTTTAGTTCATAATCACCTGCTTTTAGGTTTTTAATTATAAACTCTCCTTTTGTATTTGTTGATGAGCCGTAACCGCCTTCAACAAATACTGTAGCCCATTCCAAAGGTTCTCCTTTGGCATTAGTAACTTTTCCCGAAACACTAAATTGTGATGATAGTACTCCAACAATTGATGCAAAAGCAACAGATAAAATAATTTTCATTTAAATAAAATTGCACATGGAGCAATCAACTAAAAATGGTGAAATCTAAAACAGATAGACACATTTAGTTCTAGTTCCCTTCTATGAATTACCACAGCAGGTTCAACGGGTATAATCTCAGCCATTAAAAGTTGGCACCCCATGTAAGTTCAGTCCAAAATTATGTCTTTTTTGATGACGCCCAAAATTTATTTACCTTCATAGCTGAAAGTAAAAGAATTAATAAATAAAATCTTATGAAGAGTTTTAAAAAAGTAGTTGTTGTTTCTAGTGGAATTTTGTTGTTTTCCTGTGCTAGTCAAAAAGATGTAGGACAAATGCAAG
>Ga0208830_1000712_pt1 | contig 15966 bp, 8 predicted proteins | sample DeeseametaMP2634_FD_184169 | JGI IMG/M metagenome (GOLD analysis project Ga0208830, IMG submission 184169) | Marine microbial communities from the Deep Atlantic Ocean - MP2634 (SPAdes) | ecosystem: Environmental > Aquatic > Marine > Oceanic | place: Northeast of Antigua and Barbuda, North... | reverse complement strand
CCATGGTTCATTTTTTCGATTCTTTCCTTTAGTGCGTACTTCGCCGCCAATTTCTACCATTATGTTGTTCATGCCAATTGATTCAAGGAAGGAGTAGACAGCATCCACGCCGAAACCCTTAGCAATGGCGTTTAAATCAATTTTTATATAAGGGTCCTTTTTTTGAAGGTAGTATTTATTTGTCGTCAATTTCTCATAGCCCATGTGCGTTCGTCTTTTTTGAACGGTGTTCTCTTCAGGAAAAACGCCACCTAATTCACCCGCTTGACCAGGGCCAAAACCCCACAGATATAATAACGGCACCAATGTAATGTCAAATGCTCCGTCTGTTAATTCTGACCAATACAATGCCCGCTCCACTACAAATGTAAAGTCATTTGATATAGGGAATGATACGGTTGATTCATGATTATTGAATTGCGTGATTTCACTATCAAATAAATAGGTCGACATTTGGTAATTAATGCTGATTAAAACTGAATCAACTTTTTGTTTAATGAGTTTAATTGATGAGGTAGTAGCTTTACTTGGGACTATTTTTATGTTGTATGTGGTGCCCATTGTAAGGCCAGAAAATTCTATTTGACGTGCTTGTTTACCACATGAAATAAAACACAGTAAAAGGGAATAAATAATTAATGCAGTATTTTTCATTGGAATTCGATTTACCTGAAAAGATATTATATACTTAAGGAATTTAGTAATTTTTGTATTATGGATAACATACAACGGATAATTGTGATCGTATCCTTGATTTCATTGATGATCTCTGGCTGTGCATCAGTGTTAAAATTAAAGCCCATCTCATTTCATTATGATGAAATCAGTAAAAAAACAACGTATTCAACCAGAGATCTATATCTAATTGAGCGCAATGTACCACCGTATACATTGAAGTTGTCTGTTTCAAAAACATGCGCTGGAAATTTTGTAGACTGTGAACCAGATTATTATGAATTGATGTTTTATTCATCTTCCTATCCCGGGTTCAAGAATCATTTAAATTTCATTGCTGATAATGACACCCTTTACCTGGGGTCTACCAGGCGCATAGGATCCGAATTTGATATGTCTAATGTGAATGTAGCTACAACTATGCTAGCGGAAGGTGAATTACTGGATCTTATTTCTATCAGATCTGATGTATTTAAAAAAATTTCCAGCGCCACAAGATTACGCGGTTCATTGGGCTCACAGAGTTTTGAAATAAGTTATAAAATGCGGAATTCATGGCGTTTGTTATTTCAATATGATATGTTACAAACACTACGAGAATATTAGTTAATTATCTGTTTTTTCAATTAAATTTGCATTTTTAAAGGAGGTTTACCGTTGCCGATTATACAAAGAGAATGGACACCAGAATCCGCTGATGAAATGCATAAGGAGGACTGGTTCGCGATCATTTTTTCCGTTATTGCCTATATCGCATTGCTGATAGGAACGGCAATGTCAGCACTTTTTATACCTGTGGGTTTCTTCATTCTTATAATCGGCATATTGGCAACCATTATCATGTATTGGATTATCGATCCAAAACTAAGGGCTATATCATCTGAATATGAAAAACAGGAAAAAGACTATCTCTTAAAACTAGAGGAAATACAAAAATGGGAGGCCAATAAATGACCCGGGGTTTGGCAGTGGTAATTGGCATGTCGATTGCTTATATCGCATCATTTGCGGGCATGATATTTGCATATATTTATTATAAAAAAAGAACACGCTCACAAAAAGAGGATAATTAATTGTATTCTATCATCACATTAGCGGCACCGATTGGTCCACCGATTCTTGGCATTATTTTACCAGGTCTAATCCTCGCATTGTCTTTTTTCCTTACATATTTGCTCATTCAATATATTAAAAATAAGGACTCGGATTAACACCCCAACACGGGAACTGAAATTTTAAAATATATGTTATGATTACATTTCAACTGCTTGACTGGATATGGCTCATTTTATTTGTACTGTTAATGGTTTTCTTTGGTTTTTACTTTTATCGATTTGGTAAACGATCTCAATCAGATTATTTTTTAGCCGATCGTGGTTTACCGTGGTGGCTACCGGCGTCATCGGTTTACGCCACTCATACCGCTACAGATACACCTATATGGGTCGCTGGGGTGGTCTATAAATACGGCTTTGCTGGTCTTTGGTACGCATTTTATGCTGCCTGGTGTGCGATCAGCGCTTTTGTTTCAACAAGGATTTTTCGAAGGTCTTTGGCCTATAGTCAAGCAGAATGGCAAACACTCCGCTTTGGTGAACTAGGTGCAGAACTATTACGCGGTTGGATCGCCGGGTGGTCAGTCTTTATGAATATGTTTATACTTGGCTGGGTTGGCATTGCTATGGGTAAGCTCTGCGCCATGCTCTTTGGTTGGGATTTGTATGTGGGACTATTGATCTTTACGGCTATTGGTGCAGTATATGTTTATACCTCTGGCTATTGGGGTGTTGTAATGGCTGATTTCCAGCAAGGTGTTATTGCCTTACTGGTAATCATTATAGTTTCAGTTTATGGTGTTGTAGCTGCAGGTGGACCTACTGCCATTATATCTAAGCTTGACAGCTACAACAGTACCTGTGAGTGGAAAGTGCCTGATGTTTCATCGAGCAATGTCACAGCTGTAGTAAGAATTATTGACCCTGAGTTAGGAACAGAACTTTCACGAAGTGCACCATTCACAATTTCTGGACAGGAGGACGAAGCCCTATTCAGAAAAACCGAAGAGAAGGTACGTGCTTCAGTGGTAGATGAAGCTAGTAAAACAGATCAACGTTCTAAAGTGCTTTTCCCAGATGCCAATAGTGTTCTGCTTGCCAATCATGGTTATAATATTGTTTGGGCTAAAAGCAATGAAAGAAAATTTGTAGATGTAGAATTTTCATTAGATAACGGTATGACATGGGATTTAATTGCTAAAAACCAATTTGAAGGACAATCATGGCGACTGAATCCTATGAGTTTTACCGGGATGTTTGAAGGACAATTTCCCGTTGCTTGGTTTATAACCATGATGATTATTGCACTTATTGGTGGGTTTGGAATGGGTACAGCAATTGATTGGTACACGGAGGCCCAAAGAATACAGTCAGCTAAGACTGTGCGGGATGCGTCTTACAGTATTTGGGCAGGCACTGCTCTGGTCCTTATTAGAAATTCGATTTGGGCTGCGGCGATCCTTGGGTTTTTTGTACTCAACCCACACCTTGGTCAGAGTGGTGATTACGAAATGGCTTGGTACAGGGTAGGATTTGAATATCTTCCCGTAGGAATGGTTGGGTTTTTATTTGCCGGCATTATTGCGATTCATTTGTCAACGGTTTCTACACACTTAAATCTTGGGGCTATGTATGTCACTAGGGATTTTTATCATCACTACATTAATCCTGAGGCAAGCGAACAAAAACTGGTATCAGTAGGCCGGGTATCCACGATTATAATTTTGATTGGTTCTTTTATTTTTGGATTGATTATCGGTGAAGAAATCACGGCCTGGTTGATTTTCGCATTATGGATAATGGCCGCAGGGGTGTGGTTGCCAAATATTCTCCAGGTAATTTGGTGGCGTTTTAATTCTTGGGGATTTTTAAGTGCATGGATAGCAAATCTTGGTTTAAGCTGGTTGGTCGTATGGATATTACCAAGCTTTGGCGTAATTCCCGAATTGCCGGATTACTTGCAATTCTGGGTCTTATTCGTGCTGAACGGCATGATCTACCTGCCCGTAACTTTTTTAACCAAACCGGAAAATATGGATCACCTCGTTTCCTATTATGTTATGTCACGACCAATAGGGTTTTGGGGACCTGTTAGGGCTGAAGCAATTAAGCAGGGCTTAATAAAACCTAGCAAAACTTAGTATCTAGCCAATTGTTCAAATATGAATAGCGCTAAACCCATAGCACTATTATTAATTTATTCATTTTTCTTATTAACATCGGTTCCTGCCAATAATAATACCGCAAATGATCATATTTATAAACAAGCGCAAGAATTACTTGCCGCTATGACCCTGGATGAAAAAGTTAGCCTTTTATCCGGGCGTGGATCCTATGATACACAGAATATTGATCGGTTAAATATTCCCAGTTTACAGTTATGGGACGGCCCTAATGGTGTACGCAGTAATAATAATGAACCGACTACTGCATTTCCCGTAGGTATATCCATGGGGGCAACCTGGAACCCTGAGCTTATTGAAAGATTAGGCATAGCGCTGGGTAAAGAGTGTCGTGCTCTTGGCGTAGAGGTCTTATTAGGCCCTACGGTCAATATAATTAGAACACCATTAAATGGTCGCAATTTTGAAACCTATTCCGAAGATCCTTATTTTAATGGTGTTTTAAGTGTGGCATATGTTAAAGGATTACAAAGTGAGCACGTTGGGGCAAGTGTTAAGCATTTTATTGCCAATAATCAGGAAATCAATAGGCAAAGTGTCAGTGCTGAACTTTCTGAACGAACATTACGTGAGATTTACCTGCCGGCATACAAACATGTTGTCAAAGAAGCCCAGCCCTTCACTTTCATGGCGGCCTACAATCGCATAAACGGTATTCACGCTACAGAACATGAATACATTATGAATGATATTCTCAGGAAAGAATTTGGGTTTACTGGTGTATTGCTATCTGATTGGGGTGGTGTTAAAAGCACTGTTCCTTCTTTTAATGCTGCCCTAGACCTTGAAATGCCTGGTCCTGGTAATTATTACGAGAAACCGCTGCGCAAAGCTCTCAAGAAAGGTGCAGTAACAAAAGATATGGTTGATCAAGCAGCACTACGAATGATCAAACTAATACTCAAAACCACTAACTATAGTGCAGTTTCAGGCGAAAGAAATTATTTATTAGCTGATGTGATGCAATCAAATAAGATAATAGCAAGACAGGTTGCGGAAGAATCCATTGTGTTATTGAAGAACGAAAATAATCTACTGCCTATAAATACAGCAGTAGTACGTACTATAGCGGTTATCGGGCCCAATGCAAATCGGGCGATCAGTCAGGGAGGTGGTAGTGCCCGCGTAAGTGCTGCCTATAATGTTACACCATTACAGGGACTCAATGCTCTGGCGCTAAAAAATAACATCGAGGTAACTTTTCATAAGGGCGTGGAAAACCATCCAACTGTTCCATTGATTGAAGCAATGTCACTAAGACCAAACTCCAGCTTAGAAGAAACAGGGCTTCAGGGTAAATATTATCGGTCCTATAATTTTTCTGGCGAACCTTTCAAAACGAGTCGTGATGATGAGTTGCGCATTTTCGGTATTTTGGATGAGGATGTATTTGGTTCCATTTTATGGACTGGTGAATTTATCGCAGAGCAGTCAGGGCATTATCGATTCAGCGCCAATGCTGGTCTGGGGAAGGCAAGGATATTCGTTGATGGAAAAAAGGTAAAATTGAACGAAAAAGGCCCAAAATTATTTGGAGGGACACTGCCAGGGGCAAGAATTGGCAATATTTACCTTTTGTCAGGAATACATTCAATAAAAATTGAATATTCGGCCAAACCCAATTTTTTTCTATCTATCCTATTGAAAATTGTTAAGCCTGCTATCTCTGATTTACTTAATAAATTCCGGTTTTTGGAAATTGGCTGCAGATTGCCTGAACCAGAAATGTCAGTAGCAGTTAGTATAGCCAAGAATGCGGATTTAGCCATTCTAGTTGTCGGATCTGCAGATAACTACGAGACAGAAGGTGACGATAGACCTTCGATGAAATTAACCGGCAAGCAGGATCAACTTATTGAAGCTGTATTAGATGTGAATCCAAACACAGTTGTCCTAATGAATACTGGCTCTCCAGTTGAAATGCCTTGGGTTGACCGGTGTCCATCTATATTGCAGGTCTGGCTCCCTGGGCAGGAAGGCGGTCATGCAATTGCTAATGTATTGTTTGGTGTCGTGAACCCATCAGGTAAGTTACCTGTTACTTTTCCAAAAAAACTTGAGGATAATCCATCGTATGGACATTACCCTGGCGATGAGAAAGTATTTTATAATGAAGGTATTTATGTCGGCTATCGTCACTATGACACAAAAAATGTGGAGCCCTTATTTCCTTTCGGTCATGGTCTGTCTTACACCAAGTTTGATTATGGCCCTATAGTAGGACCAAGCATTGTTTCAGCCGGTGGAAAAATAAACTTTTCATTTACGCTAAGAAATTCTGGACAACGTAAGGGTCAGGAGGTGGTTCAGTGTTATATTAGAGATTTGCAATCAAGTCTTGATAGACCCTTTCAAGAACTAAAAGCATTTCAAAAGATTACTTTAGCATCTGGCGAATCGAAAACGATCAATATATTACTTGATGAAACAGCACTATCTTTCTTTGATCCTGGGTCTATGCGCTGGGTTGTAGAACCGGGGCAATTTGAAATATTGATTAGCAGTTCTTCGCGAGATATTCGCAGCAGAAAGATTATTAAATTTAGGCATTAATGGTTTATATCCTGCGATCGCTTCTTAAGTTGCTCACCATTTCTTTATTATTCGCCGGTGATGAAGAAGCACTGCGGGAGGATGTATTGAATGATCCTGCTTTCCAACAGGTGTGGTCCTACCTTGAGAATAAGGCTGTTCCCAGGGAGTATGTAGTAAGTACATTTCTCGATTCAGGAATACAGATTCACCCCAAGATCATAGATTCTTTTAATAATCCTTATGAGAAAAAAAGCTGGGACGAATACCGCAAAATATTTATGACGGATAAAAGAGCAATGGGAGGTATCGAGTTTTTTAGGGAGAACAGCGAGTTGGTAATGCAGGTATCTGATAGTATGCGTGTGGATCCATATTTACTGGTAAGTCTTGTAGGCATTGAAAGCAATTATGGTAGGCATTATGGACAATACACCGTATTTAATGCTTTGTATACGCTGATCCATCAATTACCCCGCAAAGGGAAATGGGCCTCCAGAGAGTTGGCTGAATTTATTCTTTTCTGTCACGGTAACAAAATTGATCCACACTCAATATTAGGATCTTACGCTGGTGCATTTGGCTATGGTCAATTCATTCCTTCCAGTTTCAATAATTATGCTATTGATTTTGACGGCGACAGTGTGCGGCGTCATGATGAATGGCCCGATGTGTTGGGCAGTATCGCCAACTATCTCTTGAAAAATGGCTATAAACCTGATACCGATAATTACTCAAAAGGATCTCCGAATTGGGAGTCTGTATTCGCCTACAATCGGTCCAATAATTATGTAGGTGTTGTAATGGAGTTGCGTCAAGAGATAAAAAAAGGAATTATTGAGAATTAATTATAATTCCAAGATTAATTCTATATTATCTTCACCGCGATTTATTGTTACCTTCACTTTTTGACCGGGTTTTAAATCTGCCAGCCTTGCCATGTAGTCATAAATATTTCGAACATCTTTTCCATCTATTGCAGTAATTACATCACCTTTTTTCATGCCAGCTTTGGCAGCGGGGCCATCCTTTTTTGATACGCCATCTATTTCCAGCCCAACTTTCTGACTGCCATATGCCGGAATTACACCAAAGGTCACTTTAAATACGGGATTCTGATCATTAGCAGCGTTTGTTTCAATTTCTGCGAAAGCAGGTTTTTCTTCTAATTGGGAAACGTCTATGATCAGCTCATATATGAAATCAAGAACCTCTTTTTCTCCCTGATAATCTATTTTATCCCAGTCATCAGTTGGTTTGTGATAATCTTCATGTGCGCCAGTAAAGAAAAATAAAACAGGAATATTTTTGCGGTAGAAACTGACGTGGTCACTGCGTGCAAAATTCATACCACCCATGTTTGTTTCAATGTCCAAAGTATGGTTTTTACGAGCGTCTGCTATGATATTCTCAAAAATTCCAGAGCTACCAACCCCTCCCAAAGTAACCGGGTTATTGTTCAGCCTTCCGATCATATCCATATTAATCATCAGCGCAGTATTACTGATATCCCGTACGGGGTTTTCAGAATAATACTTCGAACCCAACAGCCCTTTTTCCTCAGCATCGAAACATACAGCTAACACACTTCGTTTCAATAAATGTCTGTTGCTCATCAATTTGTGACTTAATTCCAGTATACCGGCCGTCCCGGATGCATTATCATCGGCGCCGTTGTGGATGATCAACGTATCTGGCTCTAAAGAACCTGATCCTCTCCCGCCTAAACCCAAATGATCAAAATGTGCGCCCACGATGATATATTCATCTTTCAGTACTGGATCATTCCCCTCAATAAACCCGATCATATTACTTGCTGTTTCTTTATCGAACTTTAAGTTTACATTGGCTGCTATTTTGCAATCTACCAGGAATGATAGAGGTGATAATTGTTCGTCTAATTTTGAACGTAGTTCTGCGGTGGACTGGCCATGATTTTTTAATATTTCATTAGCTACCGAATGAGTTATTTGGATTACTGGCAATCCTGCCGTGGAAGAGCTTTGTCTGTATTGTAGTGGTCTCAGGTTGTTGTCATCTGCAGTTTCCAATCGATTCATGAAAAGAATGCCACTTACACCGTGATCCCTAGCGGTAATGATTTTATTATATAGTGTTTTATGTCTACCATAAGGTGAATGAGGACTGTCTCCATCAGGACCATCTAATAGTAGCAGCACCCATTTACCCTGCACATCTACGTCTGCATAATCGCGCCAGGATAAGGAGTCATTTATATCAAGTCCATAACCGATAAATACAACATCTTCATTTACACTTCCATTACCTGATGAACCTATAGGAATAAAATCTTTTTGCACTATATATCGTTTTCTGGAATTACGAATGCGTAGCATATTTCTTTGACCCAGCGATACACTGCTGATGAATGAGAAAGATTGCTCATAACCTTTTGTACCTGCTGGTTCAATTCCCTGTGCTTCCCAATGCTTACGAATGTAATCAATGGCTAATTTTGATCCTGGTGTTGCTGGAAACCGGCCTTTCAAATTGTCGGAAGCCAAATATTTAATGTGTCCCAGTATTTCAAATGACATTATTTCAGCAGCGCCCGGGTCAATTTTGTCCTGGTTTGAGCGATTAATGATAAATATGGCACTAACAATGATGATCAATACAATTATTGGTTTATTTATTTTTTGGTTCATATTTGATATGGTAAATATCGATATATTTTAAATGTTAGATTTATAGTTATTAGATTCTTCTTGTCTAAGGTAAAAAAATAAAAGAAATAATTACAGCATTTAATGTCGGACACCAAAACAGGGGGAATAAGAATAGTTGTTAATAGCGAGTATCTTCCGGAGCGGTCTGATCCTACAAAAAGCCGGTTTTTTTATGCCTATCATATTACGATCCATAATGAAGGTAGTCAGCCAGCAAAACTCCAGGGCCGATATTGGCACATTACCGATGCAGAAGGAAATGTTGAGGAAGTACGGGGTCCTGGCGTGGTCGGTTACCAGCCGCGCTTGGAACCAGGTGAATCGTTTGATTACACTAGTTTCTGTCCCTTAATGACGGAGTTCGGTGTAATGCATGGTATGTTCAATATGGTTAGAGATGATGGAGAAAAGTTCGACGCGTTAATTAAACCGTTTAAATTGGCTGTTCCTTTCTCCGTTAATTGATGATATATATTAAGAGATAAAATACCTCACATCCGATCTGGTAAACCGTAATAAAACAAAAATACTGTCTACTGTTGGCCCTGCATGTTCCGATCAGATAGTCTTGCAGACCATGGTTGATTCAGGCGTAAATGCCTTCAGGATTAATATGTCACATGGATCATTGCAGGAAAAGAAGGCACAGTTTGATCAATTCAAGAAGCTAAACAATCGCGATGGTCATCACTCTAGTATTCTAACTGATTTAGCTAGTTAATGTATTGGGCACGACAAATTTCTTATTCGTTCAGAAAGCATAATTATGACTACTAATATGGTAAAGCTATGAAAAATGTTTATTTTTTTGGCGTTGGAAAAGCAGAAGGTGCTGCGGAACAAAAAAATACACTCGGGGGTAAGGGTGCTAATCTTGCAGAAATGACCAATTTGGGTATCCCGGTACCACCCGGTTTTACTCTGACTACCAATCTTTGTATGGATTATCTGGATCATGGAGTGTACCCGGAAGGTTTGGACAATGAAGTCCAGAGCGCTGTGAAAAAAATTGAGGCGATCATGGGTCAGAAATTTGGCGATCCTGATAATCCATTACTGGTGTCTATCCGCTCAGGAGCGAGGCAGTCAATGCCTGGCATGATGGAAACGGTTCTTAACGTTGGGTTAACCAAGGCAACCATACCTGGGTTAATTAAAAAAACCAACAATCCACGTTTTGTATATGACGCCTATCGCAGGTTGATCACAATGTATTCAGATGTGGTCATGGAGAAATCAGAAGGAATTAAACCAGTGTCGGGTGAGGCGATTCGAGAACAATTAGAAGAAATTATGGATCATATGAAAAACGATCGCGGAGTGTCTGTTGATATAGACCTGACGGCAGATGATCTTAAACAATTGTGCGAGGAATTTAAAGAAAAAGTAAGAGATACACTTGGTAGTGAATTTCCAGATGACCCGGGAACACAACTCTGGGGCGGTATTTCAGCTGTATTCAAATCGTGGGCTGGTAAACGGGCAGTGAGTTATAGAAGAATTGAAAACATACCGGAAGATTGGGGGACGGCTGTAAATGTACAAACTATGGTGTTTGGTAATATGGGCGATAATTCTGCTACTGGTGTAGCTTTTACACGTAATCCTGCTACCGGTGAAAATGTATTTTACGGTGAATGGCTTATCAATGCTCAAGGCGAGGATGTGGTTGCCGGCATTCGCACACCTTATCCCCTAAATAGTAATACAAAAACGAAAGATACAGACCAATTACCTGCCTTGGATGAATTAATGCCTGATGTATATGACCAATTAGATGCTATACGAACCAAACTTGAAAATCATTACCGCGATATGCAGGATATCGAATTTACAATCCAGGATGGAAAACTATGGATGCTTCAAACGCGGGTCGGCAAACGAAATGGTGCTGCCGCGATCCGAATAGCTTGTGAAATGCAATCTACTGATTTAATCACAGTAGAAGAGGCAGTAGCAAGGGTCACTCCTGATCAACTGGATGAAATCATGCATTCTATGGTTGATCCAGCTTCAGAAACAGGAGCAGCTTTACTTGCGAAAGGGTTACCCGCTGGTCCTGGTGGTGCAATTGGCCAGATTGTTTTTACGGCAGATGCAGCAGAAGAATGGGCAAAAAATGGTCATGATGTTATTCTCGTACGCAATGAAACTTCTCCAGAAGATGTACATGGAATGCATGCAGCCAAGGCAATCCTCACTGCAAAAGGAGGCGTGACCTCTCATGCTGCGCTTGTTGCAAGAGGGTGGGGGAAATGCTGTATTGTTGGTTGTTCCGCCTTACAAATAAATATATCTGATAAAAAAATGACAGTTGATGATAAAATTTTAAAAGAAGGTGATTGGCTTACACTGAATGGGTCAGCCGGTAAGGTTTATACAGGTCAATTAGATCTTATTGAACCTGATTTAAGCACGAATGAACATTATAGTAAGTTGATGGAAATGGCCGATCAAATAAGAAAACTTGGCATTCGGGCCAACGCGGAAAGACCAGAGGATGCAATGCAAGCCCGGGATTTTGGTGCAAAAGGCATTGGTCTTTGTCGAACGGAGCATATGTTCTTCGATCCAGAAAGAATTCTGGCTGTCAGGGAAATGATCATTGCTGAATCAGCAGAAAGACGACGTGAGGTGATCATGAAATTATTGCCTTTTCAGCGGGATGATTTTAAAGGGATATTGTCAGCGATGTCACCCCATCCTGTCACAATTAGATTACTTGATCCTCCACTGCATGAATTCATAACGCTTACAGATGATCAGAAAGATGAACTGGCAACTGAATTAAATATTAGTATTGAGAAATTGGAAAACCGCATTAGGGATCTTGAAGAATTAAACCCAATGCTGGGCCACCGGGGTTGTCGTCTTGGAATTGCTTATCCGGAGATCACCGAAATGCAATCACGCGCAATATTTGAGGCTACAGCTGAGTTAACTGCCGCAGATGTCAGCGTGGCTCCGGAAGTAATGATACCTCTTGTTGGTATGTATAAGGAATATGAACACCAGGTAAAAATTGTCCGTCGTATAGCTGATGAGGTTATATCTGAAACTGGAACAAGTTTCAGCTATCTGGTTGGCACTATGATTGAACTGCCCCGGGCCTGCCTGACTGCAGATGAAATTGCAAAACACGCGGAATTTTTCAGTTTTGGCACCAATGATCTTACGCAAACAACATTTGGCTTTAGCCGTGATGATATTGGTAGCTTTTTGCCGCAGTACATAGAAGGTGGTATCTTGGACCGTGATCCATTTCAAAGCTTGGATCAAACGGGTGTAGGTCAGCTGATAGAGATGGGCGTAAAAAAAGGCCGTAGTGTTCGAAATGATTTAAAAATAGGAATTTGTGGTGAGCATGGGGGTGATCCAGACAGCATTGAATTCTTTAATAGGATTGGACTGGATTACGTAAGTTGCTCACCGTTTCGTGTGCCAATCGCCCGGCTGGCTGCAGCCCACGCTCAACTCAAAACTCAAAGACAGTAAAAATGGTACAATGTCGTTTTATAGTTATTTTTGTAATGTTGATTATCAATGGATTTGTCTATAGTAAAGATGTAAAAATATTGGAATACGTGCCCAATGAAATAATTCTTAAGCTAGCCCCAGAAACAAAAATTATTCTGCCACACTCATTTATTACTAATATAACAGAAATTGATGCTGCTTTGGCAAAATTCACGGTTATTGATATAAGTCCCGTTGTACCAAACAAAAAAGATTTAGATTCGCGGTTGCCAGATATTAATCGTATTTATAGGATTAAATATGCCGACTCTATAGCACCAAACATCGTGGCAGATGCAATTAAAAACATGGATAATGTTCTCTACGCTGAGCCAAGATTTATACATTATGAAACTACCACGCCAAATGATCCTTATTATTCAAATCAATGGCATTTACCAGTAATCGGTGCGAACTATGCATGGAACACTACCCAGGGCGATACAAATGTGATAATTGCCATAATTGATGACGCAATTGACCTTGACCATGAGGATCTTGCTGCTAATATATTTACAAACTGGGCTGAATATAATGGCACGGCTGGTCTGGATGACGATTTTAACGGCTATGTCGATGACATTAATGGCTGGGATTTTGCAGAATTTGATAATGATCCAAATCCTGTAATTGATAGCCAAAATCATGGAACTCATGTTTCTGGGTGCGCATCTGCTGTTACAGATAACGGTATTGGTGTATCTGCTCCTGGATGGAAGTGTAAGATATTGCCCTTAAAATTTTCTAATGACAGTAATGGCTCATTGTCTGGTGATTATCCCGCTGCTGTGATATACGCTGCTGATATGAATGCTGCAGTAATAAACTGTAGTTTTGGACGGTATGGCGGTGGAATAAGTAATTATCAGCTGGATGCAATTACATACGCCCATGAATTAGGCACATTGGTGATTGCTAGTGCGGGTAATAGCAATGAAAATGAACTTCATTACCCCTCTGCTTATCTAAATGTTTTGAGCGTTGCTTCAACTGCAACGGGTGATTATAAATCAAGCTTTTCCACTTACCATTTGTCTGTAGATATATCGTCACCAGGATCGGGAATATTATCGTTATATCCTGATAATGATTATGCTACTGCATCTGGAACATCTATGTCTTCACCTGTGGCTGCTGGCATTGCAGCACTTATAAAATCACAATTTAGTGGATTAAGTTCTTATGAATTAGCCTTAAGACTTTCAGCAACAGCTGATGATATATATGATGTGAACCCAGAATATTATTTGTTTTTAGGCTCTGGCCGTGTAAATGCGCATAAAGGTGTCACATATACTGAAAATCAATTCAGTGATATTCCTGTAAGAATAGGGTTATCACAATTTTCTGCAAGTGATATGTTAAACGGAAATGGCGATGGATCTTTTGACCCTGGCGAAACAATTGATATTGATATCAACTTATACAATTATTCAATAATGGGCTCTGAAAATGTAGATGTTTATCTAAATAGTTCAGATTTAAGACTAAATATTATTGATGAGTCCGAATTAAATCTTAGTGTTGCTCCAGAGGATACAATCATTTTGGATCACGCGTTTTCAGTCACAATTGCTGATTCTGCAGCGGTTGGTGTAGCAGTATTAAATGTAGATATACTACAGGATGGTGTGCATTTAAATTCTTTTGAATCGTCTATAAACATTGGTAAAACACCAGTATTGCTTGTTGATGATGATAACGATGGCGTGGCTGATAAATTTTACTCCACTATACTAGATAGTATAGATGTTCCTTATGCTCTTTGGGATAGAATGAATGGTCCCCTAACCTTTGCAATGGTTCAGAATAGCCCGATCATCATTTGGTTGACTGAATGGGCCTTTCCTTCCTTAGATTTTGATGATAGAACTGTATTGACTGAGTATTTGGACAATGGTGGAAATTTATATCTTTCTGGACAGGATTTAGGTTGGGACCTCAATGAAAACCCTGGGGATTCATCCCAAACCGCATTTTTTTCGAACTATTTGCATGCAGATTGGGGAGGGGATGACGCTAATGTTTCTTCAGTTGTAGGAATACCGGGAAATTCAATATCTGATGGACTTAATTTTGATATATATCAACCTGGATATCCATCTGCTAATCAGTATCCAGATTATTTTACTCCGCACGATGACGCCACACTTATCTTTTCATACAGCAACGGTTTGGGGATGGGGTTAAGCTATGAAGGGGAATATAGGTTAGTGTACACAGGTACGGGACTGGAGACATTTGGGAGTAACGCTAGCTCAACCGCCCCTGAAGACGTCAATGAATACCAAACTGTATTTTTAGAACGAACATTAAATTATTTGAATTTCATTAACCACACACCATTAACCGATAATGAGGATTCTACTGCTAGTGTTTATTTTTTCGTTAGCATTTTCAATGGCGCGGCAGATTTTAATGGGCCGTATTTACATTATAGCTTGAATGGTGGACAGTACAATACTGTCGAAATGAATGACACAACTGATGGTTTTTACTATATCCTGGATCCACCTAATCAGTCTGTAACAGTTGAGTATTTTTTCTCAGTGTATAACAGTTATTATAACTGGACAAATCCAATCAATACAGATGATACATTCATTTTTCGTATTGGTAGGGATCTTATTCCGCCTGAATTATCAGAACTGGTCAGTTTACCAAATCTTATTGATCGTTCAGGCGTTGCTACCGTTTCAGTTTTAGCATATGATAATATTGGTGTAGATAGTGTTTATTTAAATTGGTATTACTCTTTCAATGAAGCTGAGGTATTTAGCATTTCAATGGTCCTTGATGGTTATTATTGGAATGGCGATATTGAATGGAATGACCTATCGGGAAATGATAGGGTGTATTATTTTGCCAGCGCCAAAGATAGTTCCTCCAATTCCAATATTGGTTACTCAGATACTTTAAGTTTTCAAATTATTAATAAAACAATTCTAACTAGATGGGATGAAGAAATAATTGGCCAATGGAATACCGGGCAAAGTTGGGGTATTAGATTTATTAATGCCGGTATACGGTATGGTATGAATGATTCACCTGGAATGAATTATGAAAATAATAAATCTGATTATCTTACTCTTATAGAGTCATTTGATTTATCTGATTACCAGTCTGCTTACTTAAAATTCTGGACGGGCTGCTTTTTACGGGATAATGATATTGGCACAGTAGAAATTTCCAGTAATGCATCAAATTGGCAGCCTATTTATTCTATGACAGGTATTAATGTAACTGACACCGTAATTGTAGATGTTACCGATTATCTTGATTCAGGTGTTTACATGAGATTTCACATTGTAACGG
>Ga0208830_1000706_pt1 | contig 16001 bp, 12 predicted proteins | sample DeeseametaMP2634_FD_184169 | JGI IMG/M metagenome (GOLD analysis project Ga0208830, IMG submission 184169) | Marine microbial communities from the Deep Atlantic Ocean - MP2634 (SPAdes) | ecosystem: Environmental > Aquatic > Marine > Oceanic | place: Northeast of Antigua and Barbuda, North... | reverse complement strand
GATATACGGAGCCCACATGAAAAAATTACTGGCCACCGGCCTGCTGATCTGCAGCCCACTCGCCCTGGCAAACTGGACGCTGACGGACGAATCAGACGTTACTTTTCTGTCCACCAAAAATACCAATATTACTGAAGTTCATCACTTCCGCAGCCTGACGGGCAAGGTGACAGACAAAGGCAAAGCCACTGTTTCGATTGATCTCAGCAGTGCCGATACCGGTATTCCGATCCGTGATGAACGCCTGCTGAAGATGCTGTTCGAAGTGACTGAGTTTCCCAAGGCTGAGATCAGTGCCGTGATTCCGGAGCATATCCTCAACGCTGCCCTGGCAGGTAAAACATCGTCAGTGTCTCTGCCCGTGCAGCTGAACTTCCACGGCGTGACCAAAACACTCGAAACTGAGGTACTGGTTATGCCCGCGATGGATAAAACCGTGGCTGTCGTGAGCACCCGCCCGGTTCTTCTTAAGGCAGAAGATTTCGGCGTTGCTGCCGGTATCGAAGCCCTGCGTAACGTTGCAGGCCTGAAAGAAATTTCAGCGACTGTTCCCGTCTCATTTAATCTGCTGTTCAGCCGCTGAGCTGAGTCAGGCAGAGGCGTCCAGGAAGCGGTCCCGCCCCTGCGCCTTTGCCTGATAAAGAAAGCCATCCAGGTGATCAATAATCTGCGATAGCTCCAGGTTCTGATGGGGGCGCGGGGTGACGGACATAAAACTTCCGGACGCCGTCACCGGAACCCGCTTCTGTTCATCATTCAGAACCACCATATCGCGGATTGCCTGCTGAACACGGCCCGCGACAGACAAGAGTTGATCTGGCTGACAGCCCGGCAGCAGCAGTGCAAATTCTTCCCCACCGAGTCGTCCGATGTGATCCGTCGGTCGTATCGTGTTGCGCAGAGTTTTGCATAGCATCTTAAGTACCCTGTCGCCGGTACCATGCCCATGAACATCATTGACCTTTTTAAAGAAGTCGACGTCCATCAGGATCATAGAAAATACGTGATACTGGCGCTGACCTCTGGCCCACTCACGGGAGTAAACACGCTCAAAACCACGACGGTTTTCGGCGCCGGTCAGCGGATCAGTCAGGGCAAGAAGCGCCTGTTGCTCTGATTGCTTCACCATGACCAGACAGGCAGCAATCACCGCCGCCAGATGCTGCATGAAATCAGTCGCCATACCGCTCTGGAAGCGCTCAGAGTTTGATGAATACAGATTCAGTACACCGAGGTATTCGCCGTTGCGCATCAGCGGCAGCCCCAGTCCACTGCGCCAGGGGGGCGGCGGAGAAATCGCGCCAGCCTTGATCACTGGCATCGAACTTTTAAATTCGATCTGATTAAGCATCACGCCCTGGTCGATATCGAGCGACTGCAGCATCGAGGCTTTCAGATCCCCGTCCGGATCACACACCCGGAGGCTGACGGCGTCCAGTTCGAATTGAGAAGGAAGTGCTTCAAGCAGCAGGGTCAGAAAGTCCTGCCAGTTCTGTGCTGACAATAATTGAAGTTCGAATGCCTGAAGTCGTTTCAGCAGCGCTTCATTGCGCCGGGCATTCTCAAGTAATTCCTGCAGTTCCAAACAGTTACAGCTCCCAGTGGTCCTGACATTTCTCTGGTCCGACACCAGAAAAAAGGTTCCCGACACAAGTGTAGTCACTATTTGGATTTTCGCCCGGGTGAGTCGAATTTTTATTTGATATACTGCGCGCTTTACCTGTATCTCTGAACTATGTCTGATTCCATTCTGATATTTGACTCCGGTGTCGGCGGGCTCAGTATTCTTACTGAAGTACGTAAGGCACTTCCCGGAGTTCATATCCGTTACCTGATGGATTCAGAGATGTTCCCCTATGGTATCCGTGCCGACGGCCTGCTGGCCGAGCGCATTGTCAGCGTCTGCAAAGCGGCAGTGAGCAGTTTCTCCCCTTCTATGCTGGTTCTAGCGTGCAATACAGCCAGTACTCTGGCGTTATCGCAGTTACGGGAAGCGCTGGAGCTACCCGTGGTAGGCGTCGTACCGGCCATCCGGGTCGCAGGTGAGCAATGTCGCAGGACGGACAACCTCTGCTTCGGTCTGCTGGCAACGCCTGCCACCGTCAGTCGATCCTACACGCAGGCTCTGATTGACGATTTTGCATCCGACTGCCGGATCGAACGTTTTGGTTGCAGTGAACTTGTCGACCTGGCAGAGCAGCACATCGCGGGGGTTGATACCCGTGCGGCACTTCATGGCCTGATCGGCAACTGGCTGGCTCAGCATCCGGATATGCGTCATGTGGTGCTTGGCTGTACCCACTTTCCCCTGTTACGGGACGAACTTGAGCTGCTCTGGCCAGAGATTCACTGGATTGATTCAGGCGCCGCCGTGGCAAGGCAGTCTGCGCGGGTGTTCCGGGGTATCGCGGATGAAGACACCAGCCTGAGCTGTAACTGGACCGGAACACAGGAACCCGAAGCGGTTAAGCGCTTCCTCAGTCAGCTCGGGCCATTAAAAGACGCGGGTCGGTTGCTGGTGTAAATTCTTATACACACCAAAAACTTTGTATAAGTTTTAAATAATTGAGTAGAATGACCGGGCAATATCCCCGACGATAGAAACCATTAACGGAAATTACATGTCGAAATTAGAGTCTCTGTACCAAGAAGTACTGGCAGAACTGGGCGAGGACACCAGCCGTGAAGGCCTGCTGGACACCCCAAAGCGCGCCGCGAAAGCGATGCAGTTCCTGACCAGTGGTTACACCACTGACATCAAGGAAGTGATCAACGGCGCAGTTTTCACCAGTGAGAACGACGAAATGGTCGTCGTACAGGGCATTGAGTTCTACTCATTATGTGAACATCACGTTCTGCCGTTCATCGGACGCTGCCATATTGGTTATCTGCCCGATGGTCAGGTGCTTGGGCTCTCTAAGTTCGCGCGCATTGTTGACCTGTTCGCCCGCCGTCTGCAGATTCAGGAAAACCTGACCAAGCAGATCGCGGATGCCGTAGAAGAAGTCACGGGCTGTCGCGGTGTCGGCGTGGTTATCGAAGCGCAGCACATGTGCATGATGATGCGTGGTGTGCAGAAGCAGAACTCCATGATGCGTACGTCTGTTATGAAAGGCGTGTTCCGTGAGAACCAGGCGACCCGCCAGGAATTCATGCAACTCGCTGGTCTCTGATAATCCGGGAGGGCTATGGCCTCGGTCGAATGGTGGATCTGGCCACTGATTCTCTACAGTGCAGGGCTTCTCGCGGCCACTGATGCGCTCTGGCAGGGGCGCACTGCACAAGGCACTGTCGCCTGGGTACTGGCATTACTGCTGATGCCCGCGCTTGCCCTTCCCTTCTATGCCTTTTTCGGTAGCCGGCGATTCCGTGCCTACCGCGCCAGCCGCCGCCGCAAGGACAATCGCCTCGGTGCCATCGAGCGGCACGTCCGCCAGTCGATTAGTGACTATCTGGTCAGTCCTGATGAGGTGAGCACGCCTCTTCAGCGACTTTTCCGACTCCCCCTGATCAGCGGCAATGAAACCGAACTGCTGATTAATGGTAAAGACACGTTCAATGCCATTCTCAACTGCGCGCAAACGGCGAGACATACCCTGTGCGTGCAGTTCTATACCTTCAGGGACGATGCTCTGGGGCAGCACTTTTCAGACATACTCTGCAATAAGGCCGCCGAGGGCGTGCGGGTGTATCTGATATACGACGAAATCGGCTCCGGGGGTCTGGATGATGACTTCCTGCAGGAGATGACCGACGCCGGTGTTCAGGTATCACGCTTTAATCCGATCAGGCTGCGCAACCGTACCAACCTGAATTTCCGCAATCATCGCAAGCTCGTCATCGTCGATAATCATACTGCGTTTGTGGGTGGTCACAACGTCGGGGTTGAATATCTTGGACTCGATCCGGACTTCGGCCACTGGCGGGACACGCATATGCGCATATCCGGTCCTGCCACTCTGGCTTTCCAGCTGTCATTTGCCGAAGACTGGTACTGGGCCACCGGACAGGAACCGGACCTCTGTTGGGATGCCCCCGCTCCCGCAGGCCCGCGGGAAATCATGTGTATCAATGCAGGTCCTGCAGATTATTACGAATCGGCGAGTCTCTATTTCACGCATATGATCAACAGTGCAAAACGCCGTTGCTGGCTGGTCAGCCCCTACTTTGTCCCCGATCAGACAGTCTATTCTGCTCTGCAGCTCGCCGGATTACGCGGTGTCGACGTACGGATTATTCTTCCGGGTATCTCCGATAACTGGATGGTCGCGCAGGCAAACCGCAGTTATGTCGCTTCCCTGTCGCGCGCACAGGTGCAGTTCTATACCTATACCCCCGGCTTTCTCCATCAGAAGATAATGCTGATCGACGACGAATGGGCCAGCGTTGGCAGCGCCAATCTCGACAACCGTTCTCTGCGCATCAATTTTGAGATCGCAGCCCTGGTCAGAGACGCGGGGTTCGCGCGGGAAATTGAAGCCATGCTGGAATACGATCTCAGCAAATGCGAGCCTACTCACGTAGACGAGCGCTGGTGGAAGCAGCTTCTGGCGCGGCTGTTGAGATTGCTGGCACCCGTCCTCTGACCCGGAGCGCTCAGGGTAAAAGCGCGGCAAATAAAAAAGCCGGGCATGGCCCGGCTTGTCTCTCTGAAGTATCCGTCAGAAGCGGTAACCGCAGGCGATCATGACAGCCAGCGGATCAATCTCTACCTCAAGACCGTCAGCGGCGCCCCCGCGTACTTCTGTATCGATATCTACCTTCCAGACCGAAGCGTTGACCAGCCATTTGTCATCAACCATGTAATCAACACCGGCGCTGTACGCCAGTCCGAAACTCGGCTTCAGGCTGCGGCTGCCCAGGTCAGCCTCATCGGACTCGTCGAAGAAGAAGGTATAGTTCACGCCCAGGCCAACGTACGGCTGGATCTTAGAGTCAGCAGACATAGGGTAAAACTGAGCAGATACGGTCGGCGGCAGGTGGCTGACCTCCATCACATCAACGCCATCCAGCGCCCCGTCACCTTCGACAGTGTGAGTGAAAGGTGTTGCCGCCAGTAACTCAAGGCCAATATTAGGCGTCACCATATAGGTCGCCGTCAGTCCGAGTTGCGTATCAGATGTGATGGTCAGGTTCGAATCCGCGACCAGAGCGCTGGTATCGGCGTTGTCGTCTTTCGGCATCACACTGATTACACCAGCTTTTATCTGAATATCTCCTGCCTCGTAGGCCATCGCTGGCACAGACGCAAACGCTACGGCAGATGCAATCACTGTGGTTACAAATTTAATCATTTCGCACTCCTTACACTGTGCAATCAAAAGACAATGCAAGAGTAAATCAGCGCGGTATCTCACCGTTGATTCAGATCAAAAACCCTTGTGGGGACAGACACTTAGCGAGCAAAATCACGATCCAGGTCAATTGGCGTAGAAATACACCACTACTTAAGCCACCTTGGCATGACTTTTTCTATCCGAGTCGAAAAGGTGCGAATTGTGGCCTATAGTACATAGAAGGCTGATTGCAGGTGAATTACGGTCAGCCGTGTCATCAGCGCACAGAATGATTTGCCAACAGGATTACGGCCTTGACCATATCGAAGCACGACGACTTTCAACAGAAAAGCCATGTGGGTGTGCGCCTGCTGTCTTACCTTCTGGCATTCAGTTTCTTTGTCACACTGGCGGCGTCAGTCTATGTCCTCTATTCCGACTACGATCGCGGAATTTCGCAGTTTCAGAATCACCTCAGCCAGATTCAGAGCAGCTATCAACAAAGCGTCAGTTACAGCCTCTGGAACTTCGACAACCGTCAGATTGAAAGCCAGCTGAACGGTATTCTGAACTTTCCCGGGGTTGTCTACGTATACATTGAAAGCCGTAATAAGCTGGTACAGAGTGCTGGCGACATCTATGCCCGTACCGACCAGCAATACTCATTTGAACTGACTCACCAGAGTGCTTCTCAGAACTACCACCTGGGCAACCTGTATATCAATGTTGATTACACAGGGCTCTACGACGACCTCAAGCACAAAGCCGTTACTATTATCCTGAGTCAGTTCGTCAAAACCTTTTCTGTTTCTATTTTTGTACTGTTTCTTGTTCGCTCTCTGATTACGCATCGCCTCAATACGATGGCGGAATGGGCGCGCGGCTTCAGTCTGAACAATCTCGATCAGGCGCTTGAGTTTGATGGCGGTAAAACGCGCTACGACGAACTCGATATGGTGGCCGATGCAATTAACCGGATGCGCGATACCCTCAAACAGGACGCGCACGAACGGGAGCAGTCGAAACAACAGCTGATCCAGACCAAAGAGCAGCTGTCGGTCGCCATTGATAATGCATCGCTCGGCTTCGCCCGATATTTCCCAGAGCTTGACCGCCTGGAGTGCAACAATCACTTTGCCCGTCAGCTGGCGACAACCCAGCATGAGCTGGAGGCGATGGTGCGCCCGATGGAACATATCCGCGATCTGATCCGTGGCATCAAGGGGCCGGAACAGCGTGAGCGGATAAATCAGCTGCTTTACGGACGTATTTCCCGAATTCACGGTGAGTTCACTATGGTGAACTTCCGCAACGACAAATGTTATTTCGATATTACCCTGCAGATTCTGCAGTTTAATGAGTCGCGCCCGAAAGAAATTCTGATCTGCATCGTCGACAAGACAAAAGAACAGGCTGCCGGACGCCAGGCGCAGGAACTTGCGATCTCTCTGGAAAACAAAGTGACCCAGCGGACGGAAGAGCTGTACGAGGAACAACAGCGGGCCAATAACACCATCCGTAAATTACAGGCGCGTCTTGAGCGCTCTATAAACAGTGCGCGTTCAACGTCGTCGAATCAGTTTAAAAAGCTGCTGACCGAAGAGCTTAGCCGTAATTTTGCAGACAAAGATCTGCCGGGGCGCCTGCCCGTTTTCCGCCAGTATCTGGACATCTGCCTGGCAGATGAGCCCGAGCCTGTCGATATCACCGGAACAATCCGGGAAGTCATTGATGCGTCTTCAACACTGCACGACATCAAAACCACGACACGACTGCCCTTCTCTCTGATTATTTCCGAGTCACCGGCTCTGATCCGGTTTGTGCTCGCGGAGCTGTGTGAAAGTGAAAGCTTTATCAAAGCAACGGAGATGCTCGACATAGATATCCGTGTTGGTACTGAGGTGGCAGATATCAGCCTGACCTTCCACCTGACCAAGGCTCTGGAGAACCTGCCAGACCATCCGAATGGTGACCTGCTGTCGTACATCGTATCCAGCCGCTTCCGTAACGAGCTGAAGCGCGAACTGAAGGACGCCTCGACAGTGGTTGTGAGCTTTGGGCTGAACCTGATGATGGATGATCTTCCGGACTGACACCCAAGCATAAAAAAGCCCCGGACTGCTAAGCAGTCCGGGGCTTTTTTTATTGGCTTATCACGAAATGATGAAGTGATCTTCGTCCATCTGCATCAGAGTCTTTGGATCTTTCAGCATCATTTTTCCATGAGCTTTGTAACGAGGCAGAATCCGGTCGTAGTAAAACTCAGCTGTCTGAATTTTCGCTTTGTGGAAATCGACATCCTTACCGGCGTTAATATTTGTCATGGCAGCATCAGCCATTTTCGCCCAGAAGAATGCCATCACAACGTAGCAGGAATACATCAGGTAATCGACAGAAGCAGAACCAACCATGTCCCGGTCTTTGTTTGCTTTAAACGCAATCCGGTAGGTATCAATTCGCCACGCCAGCATCGCGCGCTTCAGACGGCGGATAAATGGCTTCATTTCTTTCTTGTTTTCGTGTGATTTGATAAACGCACTCACCACTTCACGGAATTCATTGAAAGACTTCAGTCGACCCAACAGGATCTTACGGCCAAGAAGGTCAAGCGCCTGAACCCCGGTGGTACCTTCATATAGCTTGGCAATCTGGGTGTCACGGATGATCTGCTCCATGCCCCACTCCTTGATAAAGCCATGACCACCGTAAACCTGAACACCGTGGTTTGCCGCTTCATAACCCAGCTCTGTCAGACCCGCTTTCATGATAGGCGTCAGGAAACCGAGTTTGTCATCCCAGTCTTCGTACGCTTCCATATCGCCTGCAGCGTGCGACGCCATCATTTTGTCTGCCAGCGTTGCTGCGTAATACAGCATGGCACGACCACCCTCAGCGATGGCTTTCTGAGTCAGAAGCATGCGACGGACATCCGGGTGAACGATCAGTGCATCAGCGACTTTATCCGGGCTCTTTTTACCACTCAGCGAACGCATAGAACGACGCTCTTTGGCGTAAGGCAATGCGCCCTGGAAGGACAGCTCTGCGGCACCAATCCCCTGAATAGAGGTTCCCAGACGGGCGGTATTCATAAAGGTGAACATACAATGCAGACCTTTATTTTCAGGGCCGATCAGGAAACCTTTCGAACCATCGAAGTTCATCACACAGGTAGACGAACCGTGAATACCCATTTTGTGTTCGATAGAACCACAGGTCACATTGTTCGCGTCGCCGTTGCTGCCGTCTTCGTTCACATTCAGCTTGGGCACAATAAACAGAGAAATACCTTTGGTACCGGCCGGTGCATCAGGCAGACGCGCCAGCACGATGTGAACGATGTTGTCGGTAAAATCGTGTTCACCAGAAGAAATAAAAATCTTGGTACCGGTGATGTTGTAGCTGCCGTCCGGATTTGGCTCAGCCTTGGTTTTTACCTGACCAAGGTCAGTACCACACTGAGGCTCAGTCAGACACATAGTGCCGGTCCAGTGACCTTCAGTCAGCGGTACGAGAAAGGTCTGTTTCTGCTCTTCGGTACCGTGCAGATAAATAGTATTCATGGCGCCCAGTGACAGGCCCGGGTACATACCCCACACCCAGTTTGCCGTACCGATCAGCTCAGATTTGATCACGCCCAGTGACAGAGGCAGGCCCTGGCCGCCGTATTCAACCGGCGCAGACATACCCTGCCAGCCGCCTTCCATATACTGCTGGTAAGCTTCTTTAAAGCCTGGAGGTGTGGTGACTTTACCGTCTTCGAATTTACAGCCTTCATCACCTACCTGATACAGAGGTGACAGTACTTCTTCGCTGAAACGGGCGGCCTCGCCAATGATGGCATCGACCATATCAGGGGTGGCTTCTTCACCGCCTGGAATATTCTGATAGTGCTTCTGATAGTCGAAAACGTCGTTAATCAGGAAATTGATGTCGCGCAGTGGTGCTTTGTACTGAATCATGAAAATGTCTCGTTGTTTAAAATACAGACACTCAGGATTCTTTCAGCAGGAGGGATGCCCGCCATTGGCCTGTAAGACCACAGCGGGCGTCAGCAGAGTTAACCCCGCAGAAAACAGGGTTAACTACTGACTCAGATCAATCAGGCAGGCTCAGCTTCTTTGCGCTTTGCTGCTTCTTCGTCTTTCAGTTCACGACGCAGGATCTTGCCGACTGGAGTCATCGGCAGCTCAGTACGGAATTCAATGTACTTAGGCTGCTTATAACCGGTCAGGTTTTCACGGCAGTGTGCCTTGATGTCTTCAACCGTCAGATTCGGATCCGATGAAATAATGAAGAGCTTCACTGCTTCACCGCTCTTCGCGTCCGGTACACCGATCGCTGCACAGTTTTCAACTGCAGGGTGGTTTGCGACTACTTCTTCAATTTCGTTCGGGTACACGTTAAAACCAGAAACCAGAATCATATCTTTGATACGGTCAACGATCTTGACGAAACCATCGTCATCAATGACGGCAACGTCACCGGTCTTCAACCACTCGCCATCAGCCGTGAAGGAATCGGCAGTGGCTTCCGGACGGTTCCAGTAACCTTTCATGACCTGAGGGCCTTTCACACACAGCTCTCCACGATCGCCCTGCGGCACTTCGTTGCCCTGATCGTCGATACACTTCAGTGCAGTACCCGGTACTGCCTGACCCACAGTACCCAGACGCTCCAGGCCACCAGCTGGGTTAACCGCAACGATAGGTGAGCACTCAGTCAGACCATAGCCTTCGGAGATGCCACAACCGGTAAGATCTTTCCAGCGCTTAGCAGTGTCTTCCATCAGAGCGGTACCGCCAGACAGCGTCAGGTTCAGGTGAGAGAAATCCAGCTCTTTGAATTTAGGGTGATTCAGCAGGCCCACAAAGAGAGTGTTCAGACCGACAAAACCGTCCAGCTGATGACCAGAGATCATCTTAATGAACATACCAGGATCACGTGGGTTCGCGATCAGGATACTGTGGTCGCCCGAATCCAGCATGGCCATCAGGTGAACAGTAAAGGAGTAGATGTGGTAAAGCGGCAGCGGAGCAACCACAGTTGCGCCATCTACAGGCTTCAGTGGCTTACCGCTGTCGTCCACCTGAGCCATGTTGGTACGTGCCTGAAGCATGTTAGCAATCAGGTTGAGGTTGGTCAGCTCGGCGCCTTTAGCAACACCGGTGGTACCACCAGTGTACTGCAGTACGATAGTGCTGTTGTGGCCAGTGATGTGGTTCTTAGCGTACGCACCGGATGATTTCCCCAGGCTCAGTGCCTTACGGAAACGCACTGCGGTCGGCAGCGAGTAATCCGGAATCATCTTTTTAATGTACTTAGCCGCAGCGTTGATCAGCTGACGCTTAGGGAATGGCAGCATGTCGGCCAGGCTGGTCACGATCACGTGCTTCAGACCGGTTTCCGGCAGGATGTTCTGCACTGACTTGGCAAACATGTCCATGCACACCAGCGCCTTCGCACCCGAGTCATTGAACTGATGCAACATCTCACGCTCGGTGTAGAGAGGGTTGGTGTTAACCAGGATCATACCCGCACGCAGAACACCATATACCGCAATCGGGCACTGCATGATGTTAGGCATCTGGACAGCCACACGGTCACCCGGCTTCAGGGTGGTGTGATTCTGGAGGTAGGAAGCGAACGCCGCGCTGTACTCATCAATTTCGCGATAAGTCAGAGTGTAACCTACGCTGGTAAACGCTTTGCGGTCGGCATAACGCTCAAACGCGCTGTCGATAACTTCAACTACTGAGTCGTACTCATTGGTGTTGATCGTGTCGGCAATACCGGGTGCACGTTTACCGTCCCAGAATGACGCATCCATATTAAAAACCCCCTAACAAATGTTCTTTTTCTGACCGCCCGAACTATCCCTGAAAGGGTGTTTGAGCGGAAGTGGAATTCGTGACATGATTCTGGTCATTTATCGCCACACTATTTATCCGGGTATCCGGTATAAACAGGAGAGAATATGCAGCCTCACACCACGGCAGACGGGACTTCTGCGGCCATCTCTCACGAGTACCTCGGCCCTCTGCTGGAATTTCTGGCGCAACAAGGTATCAGCAGTGCGCAACTAGTACAAGGTACAGGGCTTATGCCACGCGCACTCAGCACCCCTGGACGGGCCATTTCGGCAACCCAGTACGACCAGATTTTCCACAATGCTGTGACATTGACAGCAGACCCTCTGCTGGGGTTTGAACACGGTCGGCGGATGAGCATTGCGACTCACGGTTTTCTGGGATTTGCGGTGATGGCCAGTGACAGTCTCGGACATGGTCTCTCCCTGGCCATCCGTTACGCTGCCACCCGCACGGGCCTGGCTGATATCCGGTTCGTGCACCAGGACGGCAAGGCCATCATCCAGGTTCTGCGACGAAAAGCCCTGCCCCGCAGCTTTCCTTATATTGCGCACAACATTCTGGTCACCTTCCTGACAATTGCCCGATTTCTTACCCGGGAAGAGCTGAGTGATGACGTCAGTATCTGCCTTCAGGAAGCGCCGCAGCAACCGGAACACTATTACCGTAACCTGCTCGACTGCGAGGTGCACTTTCATCAGGAGCACTATCAGCTGGTGCTGTCAGACGACCTGCTGACGATCCCGGTATCTACCGCCAACGGCGTCGCCCGTCTGATCGCTGAACAGGAGTGTGAACGACTGCTTGCCGCCACCACTCCCGAAGCCCTGGACCTGGCCTCACGTGTACGCCATCAGCTTCAGCAATATGGGCACACGCTGTCTTTGCAGGACATCGCCCGGCGCCTGGAGGTCAGCCCACGCACGCTTAACCGTCAACTGGCCCAGTTAAACACCAGTCTGCGCCAACTCACAGACGAAGTCAGAAAAGAGTATGCCTGCCACCTGTTATCCGCCACACAACTTAAGATTGAAGAGATCGCAGGGGAACTCTCTTATACGGACACTTCTAACTTCGTCCGCGCCTTCCGGCGCTGGGTCGGAGTCACGCCACTGGCGTTCCGGAAAATGACAAAATCTGTGGTCTGATTCACATTAGCGGGTGCGCGAGTTGCCAAACACCTGTATAACAACGCTATACTCAGGACGCTTTTTGTCTAATATAACCAGATGTCACCTCTCACCGTGACACGATAATAAGAACAGAATAAAGACAATGACGAATATTCATTTCCAGAGCGGGAAACGCCCCGTGTATCAGGAGCTGTCAGCGGCAGTTAACCAGCACTTCCGTGACAGTGGTCAGAAAAAATCCGGAAACCATACGCTTTTCCGTAAGGCCCTTATTATCGGCCTCCTCTACGTTGGCACCTACCTCGCGGTGTATGCTCTTCCTGAGGGCTGGCAACTGCTGGCGTGGGCGCTCCACGGTATTGCGACGGCTCTTGTGGGCTTTAATATCATGCACGATGGTGCGCACGAGTCCTTCAGCCGTTCCCGCCGCCTGAACCGTCTGATGGCACTGACTTTTAACCTCATCGGCAGCAACCGCTACTACTGGGCGCAGAAGCACAACCGCAATCACCACGCATTCACGAATGTCGATGAAGCGGACGAAGATATTGATGCGCTGGGGCTGTTCCGTATGAGCCCACACCAGAAACACAGATTCTTTCATCGCTATCAACACTTCTATGTCTGGGGCCTGTACCTGATCACCAGCCTGTTCTGGTTTTTCGCCCTCGACTTCAAGGCCTATCACAGCCAGAAGATAGCGCACCGTAAATACAGCCACCGTATGCGTCTGGCAGACCACGTAGAGTTCTGGGCATCCAAAGCGGTGTATCTGATCATTTATCTGTTACTGCCTGCCACGGTACTGGGTGGTGAAGCCGCCCTCACCGGCTTTCTGATCATGCATGCCTTCCTGGGCTTCCTGTTTGCTGTGGTCTTCCAGCTGGCGCATGTCGTGGATAAAGCGGAGTTCCCGCGCCCTGATGAACACGGCACCATGGAAGATGAATGGGCCGTTCACCAGATGCGTACGACCGTAGACTTTGCCACAGATAACCGCTTTCTCACCTGGGCGTTGGGCGGCCTGAACTTTCAGGCAGAGCATCACCTGTTTCCCAGGATCAGTCATGTGCATTACCCGGATCTGCACCCTCTGGTGTCTGCGCGCGCAGAAGCCATGGGCTATCAGATTCGTAGCTACCCGACGCTCTGGGCTGCAATTCGTGGACATTACCGACATATGCGGGCCATGGCACGACCAGAAGAGGAACTTATCGGGTCGCCTAATGATCAACAGACCTGTTAAACTGGCTTAAAACGATACATGAGGTGGGCTGCAGAAAACGCAGCACCTCGCCTCAACTATCTGTTTCATCGGCTCAGCCCGCCATCCGGCGACCCGGATATCGCGACTTTATGCAGAGCTGAAATTTTTCGGATGCCCAGAAGTCTTTTCTGCAGGAAGCGATAACAGAAGACGCCGACTGGGCACCCGTCATAGATACGTTCAACAGTATGCTGAACACGACGTAGATATCAGGTTTCACTGACATCTGCGAAGTGCATCTGTAATACCAGAGAGCGGTTGTTTATAAGACAGGACGCGCAATCGGTTATGCACCCACGGCTGGAACAGCAATTATCACTCTATCTGAGTGACACCCCGGAGCTTCGCGAAGCTCTCGAGCACTTTATTCAGGCAGTCGACCTGAGCTACCGCGCTTATGACATGGAGCGCCATGATCTGAAGCGATCTCTCGAGCTGGGGGCAAAAACCCTGATGGAGAGAAACGTCGTACTCAGTCGTAATCTGGAAGCGCAGCGCACAGCGCAGCAGCGTCTGGCGCAATCATACGAAGTACTCAACGCCACCCTTAATTCGTCAAATGAGGGCGTTCTGGTGGTGGGTCACGACGATATTCCTATTGCCTATAACCACCGCTACCTTGAACTGATGAGGCTGACTCAGCAGCGGATTGCTGAAATGGACGCCGTCAGCCTGATGAAAAACAGCAAATCGCTGGTCAAAGACAGAGCCAGACTGAGTGCTCAGCTAAAAGCCCTGAAAGAGCCCGGAAGCAGCGCGTTTGAGGTATTCGAGTACCATGATGGCACCTGGGTCGAAATCTACGCGACACACCATGAAGCTGCGGGCTATATCTGGATGCTCCGTGACATTACCGAAGTCCGCCAGAAAGAAGCGACCATCAGTTTTCAGGCATTTCACGATAGCCTGACGGGACTGCCTAACCGGGTTCAGCTTCAGGAGCGTCTCCTGAATGCCATTGATAACGCCCAGCAGGGACATCACCGTTTCGCCCTCTGCTACCTTGATCTGGATGGATTCAAAACCATCAACGACAGCCTCGGGCACAACAGTGGCGATGACCTGCTGATTCAGGTAGCGAAACGCCTGAAAGACGTAATGCGCCCTGAAGATACGCTCGCCCGCGTGGGCGGAGACGAATTTGTCGTTATTTTTAACCACATTCACGACCATCAGGAAATTCTCGGACTGGCTGAAGACCTGCTGAAAACCCTCGCCGATCCTATTCGACTGGAACGACGCGAGTTTGTGATTGGCGCCTCAATCGGCATTGCCATGTACCCGACAGACGGCGAAGAAGTCGGCATTCTTATGCGTGATGCAGATATTGCGATGTACCGGGCGAAAGCCAACGGCAAAAACTGTTTCCACTTTTTTACGCCCGCCATGGAGCGTATGGCAGTGCAGCGTATGTCGCTGGAGACAAACCTGCGCCGCGCCCTTGAGAAAAACCATCTCGAGCTTTATTACCAGCCTAAGGTCTGTCTGCATGATATTTCAGGCAACCTGAAAACCGGCCACCTGCACAGTTTTGAAGCGCTTCTACGCTGGCCCAAATCCAACGGTGAATTTGTCTCGCCTGAGAGCTTTATTCATATCGCCGAAGACACCGGAATGATCGGACGTATCGGTTACTGGATTCTTGAGCAGGCGTGTCTGCAGGCCAAGGCCTGGTACGATCAGGGATACCACGCCAACATCAGCGTGAATATCTCGCCGCGTCAGTTTCTGATTCCCAACTTTCATCATGAAATCATGCATATCATCCGGGAACTGAAGGTCCCGGAATCGCTGATTTCCATCGAAATTACTGAAAGTCTGCTGATGCAGGACCTGACTCACGCGCGGCACGTTCTTGAGTATTTCCGTGATCAGGGGATATTTATTTACCTCGACGACTTCGGTACCGGTTTTTCTTCACTGAATTACCTGAAAAACCTGCCGGTCAACGCCATCAAAATTGATCGCACCTTTGTCAAAGATCTGAGCTGGAGCAGTGCCGATCAGGCGATCGCTGCCTCCATCATTACCCTGGGCAAAAACCTGGATATGCTGATTGTCGCCGAAGGCATCGAAAATGCCGAACAGGCAGATTTTCTCATCCGTAACGGCTGTGATCTGGCTCAGGGCTATTACTACGGCCATCCCGTTAATGCCGAACAGGCGACTCTGTATCTGCATCCGGACGATATGATCCCTTCAACAATTGCCAACAGCCTGACTCCTGAGTAAATTGCCAGCCAGTTTACTCAGTCAGATGCCGGAGCCATCGATCTATGTACCCTCATTTCGTCGCCGTTGACGCCAGTTCCTACGAAGATACTGCTCACCCTGTGGCTATTGCGTGGTCTCTGGCCGACGGAACCATCAAAACGACGCTGATTCAGCCCGAAGATGACTGGGAAGACTGGGACTACGCTCTGGAAGACATTCACGGGATCAATCAGGACACCCTGTA
>Ga0208830_1000691_pt1 | contig 16174 bp, 16 predicted proteins | sample DeeseametaMP2634_FD_184169 | JGI IMG/M metagenome (GOLD analysis project Ga0208830, IMG submission 184169) | Marine microbial communities from the Deep Atlantic Ocean - MP2634 (SPAdes) | ecosystem: Environmental > Aquatic > Marine > Oceanic | place: Northeast of Antigua and Barbuda, North... | reverse complement strand
AGATCATCGGTGGATTTTGCGGTATCGTCGGCCATCTGGTTCTCCTTCCCCGCGCTTCGCCTACACTAGGGTCGGACGGGCGAGGCTTCCAGGTTCATGATAAACGCGGTGAGAGGGAAATTTCTCCCGGACATCCATCACTTGCAAACAATGACTTTGCCAAGGCAAGTTGGCAACGCGTCCCTGGCGCGTGGGCAATCGGGAAGCCTTGAGGAGCACCGTTCGTGAGTTATCAGCAGCCCCGCATTCTCGGAGCCGCTCTGGCGGGGGGACTGAGCCAGAGATTCGGATCGGACAAGCGGACGGCGCTTTGGCAGGAAGCGAGCCTGCTCGATCACACGATTTCCGCCCTCGCCACCGCTAGTGCAAAGGTAGTGATTTGTGGCGGAAGCGAAGCGGCCAGTTCCCGCGATGCCGAGATACTTGCCGACCGGCCCGAACCCGAGCTGGGTCCGCTGGGGGGACTATGCGCTGCGCTGACCCATGCGTCTGACAACGGCTTCGATGTGGTGCTGAGCGCGCCCATCGATGCGCATCCCATTCCTGACGACTTGCTTGATCTTCTTTCTGGCCAAGGCCCCGCAGTGCTGCGCGATCACTGGCTGTTCGGCCTTTGGCCGAGTGATCTTGCCGGGGCGCTCGACGATCATCTGCGTTCCGGCAAACGTTCGGTCCTTTCGTGGATCGAGGCCTGTGGTGCGCGCCAAGTCGACTCTCGCGGACAGCCTCCGGTGAATATCAACACTCCGCCGATGTTGGCGGCGCTGGAAAAGGGTACCGCCCTTGGCCCGGCGGCCGAGGTTCACGCCCTGCGCGAACTGGATTTCGAGACGCTGCGCGTAAAGGAGGCAGCGCGCATCGTCCCTGTGGAGACGCCGGTAGCAATCGAATTCAACGGCATCGGCTATGCCGTGATGATGGCGACCCCGACCGATCTCGAAGATTTTGTTGCAGGGTTCGCGCTGGCGGAAGGACTGGCGCGCCCCGGCGAGATCGAAGCGGTCGAGTTGCACGAGGCGAACGGTGGCTGGGTGGCACGCGCCAACCTTCCCGCGTCCAGTCTCCCGCGCATCATGGAAAGGGCGCGGACGCGGGTGTCCGAAAGCAGCTGCGGCATATGTGGTATCGATTCCGTCGCCGCCGCGCTTGCTCCGATCGATCCGGTCGAGACAAAGCCGGTGGTCGACCCCGCAGCGATCCACAAGGCACTATCCTCCATGCGCTCCCATCAGCGGCTGGGGGAAGCGACTGGCGCTGCGCATGCAGCAGCCTTCTGCTCTTTCGATGGCCAGATCTTGCTGCTGCGCGAAGATGTCGGTCGGCATAATGCGCTCGACAAACTGATCGGCGGGCTGGGTCGCATAGGGCTCAACCATGAAGAGGGTTTCGTTCTTCTGTCGGCGCGGTGCAGCCAGGAACTGGTCGAGAAGACCGTGCGCGCCGGCATCCCCATGCTGGTCACGATAAGCGCCCCGTCCAGCCTCGCGATTGCGCGCGCGCGCGAGGGGCGACTGACCCTGCTGGCGCTGGCCCGCAATGACAGCGTGCTGGTCGTTAACGACCCTCACCGTCTGCTTTGATCTCGTCAGCCAAAAAGCAGGGTGGTTGACCGTCAGAATCTGATCGCGCGCACGACCTCCCCCGCAGAGCATGGTCCGTAATTGGCTGGGCGGCGGATCAGCCAGTCGCTCGACGCTAGCGGTGCCTGTGCTCCGCTTTCCTGATTGTCTGCGGGCAGAAGGCCCTCTTCGGTGGCCCGTGCACGCACGAAGGCTTCGCGAGAACCGTTCGGCGGCAGATCCGCGGCAAGGATTTGCGGCATAAAACGCACTTCGTCTGCTCCGTTACCCCCCTGCATCGCGGCTAGCAGCGGGACAAGGAACAGCCGCGCCGTCACCATCGCCGAGGTCGGATTGCCCGGCAAGCCGAGGACGGGTTTTCCGCCGCACATGCCGAACCATACAGGCTTGCCCGGCTTGATTGCGATCCTGGCGAAATGCTCGTGCAGCCCGATCCCTGCAAACATGGGCCGTGCAAGATCGTGATCGCCGACAGAGGCGCCGCCGATGACGACCACGCAATCGGCGATGTCGAGGGCCCGCCGCGCCAGCCCGGACAAGACATCAAGATCGTCACGGCCTCGCATCCGCTCCGCGAGCGTCGCGCCGCAGGACATTGCGAGCGCGGCCACTCCGTAACTGCCGGATTCGGGCAGGCCGTGGGGCGAAAGATGTGCCAAGCCGGGCTGTTCCAGCTCGTCTCCGGTTGCAATGACGGCCACCTTGGCCCGGCGGGTGACTTCGATCCCGGCGATGTCGGCCCCGGCCAAGGCAACCATCGCGCGGGGCGTCAATCGCTGGCCGACCTCCAGCAGGGTCGAGCCCTTCGCAAAATCGCCGGCGCGTTTTCGGATGTGGCGCGCCGGTCCGAACCCCTCGCGAAACCGGACCCGATCTCCATTCCACTCGGCATATTCCTGCATCACGACGCAGTCGGCACCTGTGGGCACATAGGCTCCGGTAAATATACGCACGGCTTCGCCAGAGGACATGTCCCCCCCGAATGGCGCACCGGCTGCCGCTTCTCCGACGAGGTTCAACCAGTCACCCGCCCGTGCCTCGGCAATGCGAACGGCATAACCATCCATGGCCGACACATCGGCTCGCGGGGCGTCGATAGCCGCAACGACCCGTTTCGCGAGGGTCCGCCCTCCGGCCGCGTCCAGGCCAATCGCTTCGCCAGGCAATGATTGCACTGCGCCGATCAGGCGGGCCAAGGCCTCGTCGTAGCTGATCATCGGTAGTGCGACGCGATCGTCGGGGTGGCGCGGGCGCACTGCTCTCGCGTGGAATTGCTGGCTTGACGGTTCATCTGCAGCCGAGCCTAAGACTGGCCAGCGGGCTTGGCCAGATGATTCTGGCGGGGCAACCGGCCCGTCCATGACTGCCCGGATTACCACTAGACCATTACAATTTTCGGAAAATACCCTAGGTAGCGCCGAAGGGCGCGATTTAGGTACAAGGCTCATGGACCGGCTAATCTACAATTTTGACAGCCTGCCCCTGCGGCAGACCGCGATGCCGGCTCCCAGGCCGCATGGAAGGTCCGGCGCCTATCGTGCCTCCACGCCGCGTATCGGCGTCATCTACAATCCGCGCAGCCATCGCAACAAAGGCCAGGACCTTGCCTGTACCGCATGGGGCAATATCACCGTCGTTCAGCCGCGTGCGCGCGAAGATATCGCTCATGCGCTGGCCGACTTCGCGCGCGATGGTATCGATTTCCTCGTGATAAGCGGCGGCGACGGAACTGTCCGCGACGTGCTGACCATGGGGCAGACGGTTTTCGGCGATCGCTGGCCGGCCATTTCCGTCCTGCCCAAAGGCAAAACCAATGCACTGAATGTGGATCTGGGTGCTCCGGTCGACTGGAGCCTAGAAGGGGCGATAGCAGCCTATTCGTCCGGGCGCCGGATAGTGCGGCGTCCGCTTGCGATCAGCCGCGAGGGTGATGACGGTCCGGCCATGCTTGGCTTTATCATCGGGGCCGGTGCCTTCACCCACGGTGTCGACGCCGGGCAGGATGCGCATTCGCTCGGCTTCTTCAACAGCCTTGCCGTTGGCGCGGCGAGCGTCTGGGGCATTCTACAGGCCCTGTTCGGTACCGATCGCAACAAATGGCGGCGCGGCACCGAAATGCGGCTCCATTACCTGCCTTCTGGCAAACCGGTGCCTCATTCCGGACATGGTGACGTTGACCGTCGCAGCGTTTTTCTGGCGTCTACGCTGACGCACATGCCGATGGGGATCCATCTCTTCGGAAAGCCCCGTCCCGGTCTCAAGCTGGCTTTGCTCGATCATTCCAGGCGGCGTCTGCTGGCCAGCATGCCTGCGATCCTGATGGGCTGGCGGCCCGGCTGGCTGGCCGACGCCGGGCTTCACCAGCTCGATGCCAAGGGTCTGGCGCTGGACGTCGGCGAGCGGGTCATTCTCGATGGCGAGGCCTTCCCTCCCGGCCGTTACCGGATCGAACAGGGGCCCGAACTTACCTTCGTCAGCGTGTGAACGGCGATCTTGCGCAGCGAATCGGCGCATCGCTCGATCGATCGGTACGCGATGAGGTTGCCGCCTATGCGAAGCGCCTCGGCGAAGAGGCCGGGGCGCTCACGGTACTTTTCTACGGCTCCAACCTGAGAACCGGATCGCTCGAGGGCGTACTCGATTTCTACATCCTGCTGCCCGGTCCCCAGCGGGAGCGGATCTGGCCGCGCGTGAGCTATCGCGAGTGGGATCATGCGGGCGAGCGTTTGCGGGCCAAGATCGCGACGATGTCGCTCAGGCAATTCGCAATTGCCGCCAAGGGCCTATCGCGCGACACCACGATCTGGGCGCGGTTCGTGCAGCCCTCGGCGCTTGTCTGGGATGCAAACGGGGAGGCGCGAGAAGAGGTTACGCAGGCGTTGTGCGCTGCGGCGGTTACCGCAGGCCGGCTTGCCGCGGCGGTTGGTCCAGCGCGCGGAACCGCGAACGATTACTGGCGTGCCCTGTTTCGCGCGACGTACAAGGCCGAGTTCCGGGTCGAGAAGCCGGGGCGCGAAGATTCCATCCTGGAGGTCAATGCGGAGCATTTCGACGGGCTTCTGCCGATCGCATGGAATGCGGGAGGCATGCGATTCAAACGTATGAACGGACTGTTTGAGCCCCTGCCGAACAGTGCCGAACGTCGCCGTGTCTTGAAATGGTGGAGCAGACGTGCCCGGCTGGGCAAGCCGCTCAACCTGTTGCGCCTCGCCAAGGCTACGACGACTTTCGACGGCGCAGCCGATTACGCCGCCTGGAAGCTCCAGCGGCATACCGGCATTGCGCTGGAGGTGACGCCGTTCAGGGCCCGGCATCCCCTGCTCGCCGCGCCCGGGGCGCTGGTCGAGCTGTGGCGCAAGCGCCGCGCCTAGCGGTAGCGCATGCGGATCGAGATCGATTCGACACCCGAGCCGACGTTGAAGGCCGTCTTCTTGTAGCTCGGCTTGCCGAGATTGAAGATGTTGATGCTGGGGTTGTTCGACATGGCCCCGCCATCCTTGAAGATGTCGGTGCTGCCATTGCCGTTCACGTCGTGGCGTACGGCGATCCCGTAAACGCCGGGCTTGGGAACCGGCATGCAGAAGGTCATCGTTCCGGCTTTTGCGGGCGCTTCCATGCGGTAGATCCACTTGCCCTTTTCGAGCCAGTCTTCCTTCGTCCCGCGATAGCTCTGCACGCGAATGATGCCGCCGCTTTCCTTGATGTCGGTAATCGTGACGCGCACTGCGGGGCCCTTGCCGCTGGCGCATTTTGCTGGATCATGGCTGATCGTCTGGCGATATTGCGCGTCGGCCGGTGCCGGTGCAGCCAGTGCCGTCAGGGCGAGCGCAGCGATGCCGGTGGTGGCGATGAGGTTGCGATTCATATAAAAGATCCGTCTTCAACTGTGTGCGAGCCGGCGCCTTGGCTACCGGGCATGAGGGATCCTCGACCCCCCGATATATCGCGCGTTCTAACAGATTGCGCTGAATTGCGGCTGAATTTTCGGCGCAAGCAGCGTTCATGCTGCCCCGTTTCGGCAGAAGCGGGATTGCGCATTGCGTGCGAGCGGTGTGGAAAAGGCCATCACCCTCGCTTGTTAACGCTCGTTTCGCGCGCGTAGGGCGAGCCAAGGCTCACACGCGACCAAGGCAAAAGCGCCCGCATGACCACCCCGTTGATTTCCCCTTCGATCCTTTCCGCCGATTTTGCCGCGCTGGGCGAGGAAGTGCGCGCCATCGACAAGGCGGGTGCAGACTGGATTCACGTCGATGTGATGGACGGGCATTTCGTGCCCAACATCACCATCGGCCCGGCTGTCGTGAAGGCGCTGCGTCCGCATACGGACAAGCCCTTCGACGTCCATCTGATGATTTCGCCGATCGATCCCTATATCGATGCCTTCGCCGAAGCGGGGGCCGATTTCATTACCGTCCATCCCGAAGCGGGCCCGCATATCCATCGCACGCTGCAGGCAATTCGCGCCGCCGGTGCCAGGCCCGGCGTCGTGCTCAATCCGGGCACACCGGCCAAGATGCTCGACTACCTCATCGACGAGGTCGATCTCGTACTGGTGATGAGCGTCAATCCCGGGTTCGGCGGACAGAGCTTCATCCATTCGCAGCTCAAGAAGGTCGAAGCGATCAGGAAGATGATCGACCGGACCGGCCGCGCGATCCACCTCGAGGTGGACGGCGGGGTTAATGCCGAAACGGCGCGGCTCTGCGTCGATGCGGGGGCCGATGTTCTTGTTGCAGGCTCGGCCACCTTCAAGGGCGGGCCGGACCGTTACGCTGCCAATATCGCGGCACTGAAGGGACAATCATGACAGACAGCGCGCGCACTCTCCTGCGCGAGGATCGGCGCGCTCTGGACAATGGCGATGCCCCTGCATTGCCCCTATCCGATATGGACGAACCCCTGGTGGAAAAGACGGCGCCCGACCGGCCCGAGACGGTGCCGCTCGAATCCGCGCGGACCCTTGTTCTGGCAGACTTCCAGCCGCCCCGCACCGGCCCGGTGGATGGCATGGTGCGCTGGGCCTATCGCCTGGGCGTGCCCGGTTCCGTTCTGGCCGCACCGCTGCGCAAGCCTGCGGCGCCGCGCCTGCTGGCGACGGTCGTCAGCCCGCTTCAGGGCGACCGCGCAGCGGGTGTGGCGCTGAGGGCCGGACAATTCCTGGTTCATGGGCTGAAGGTTCCGGTCGGCAAGGTCGATTTCTCCAGCAACGCCCAGCTTACCCCGCCCGTCCAGCGCGCGGTGCAGGGATTTACCTGGTTGCGCGACCTTGGCGCCTGCGCTCCGCGGGAAGATTGCGCCGCGATCGGGCAGGACCTGCTCGCCCGCTGGCTGAAGGCCAATCCGGTGCCCGCCAAAGGCCCGGCATGGACGGTCGAGCATGCCGGTCTGAGGCTGATGGCATGGCTGGTCGGGGCGCCGCTGATCCTGTCGGGCGATGCCCGTCTGCGTTCGCGCGCGCTCGAATCGATGGAAGCGACCGCGCGCTTCCTCGACCGTGAAGTGGCCCGTGCGGAAGATCGACTGGGGCAGGTCGCAGGCTGGTGCGCCATCGTTGCCGCCGGGTTGCTGCTGCCCGATGGCCGCCCGCGCCGCCTGTTTGGCGAAGCGGGCCTGCTGCGCGCGCTGGGGGAACTGGTGAGCGAGGACGGCGGCGTGCTGTCGCGCAGCCCACTGGCGCAAATGGAAGCGATCGCGCTGCTGGTTGACCTGCGGGCCTGTTACGAAGCTGTCGACCGCGACGCACCGCCGGCACTCGAAACGATGCTTGGCCTGCTGGTGCCCCCCTTGCTGACGCTGCGGATGAGCGATCGCGCACTGGGTAGCTGGCAGGGCGCAGGTGCAACTTCTGGCCAGCAGGTCGATGCATTGATCCGGGCCAGCGGCGTGCGCACGCGCCCGATCAAAGACAGCCGGTACTGGGGCTATCAGCGCGCCGATGCGGGCAGGGCTGTGCTGGTGTTCGATGCCGCGCCGCCGCCGCGGGCGCGGCATGCACGCCACGGCTGCGCTTCCACCCTGGCATTTGAATTTTCGCACGGCGAACAGCGCATCATCGTCAATTGCGGCGGATCCGAACTTGCCGGAGGGCAGGTGCCGGTGCGGATCGAGCAGGGCCTGCGCGGCACGGCCGCCCATTCGACGCTGGTGCTCGACGATGCCAATTCCACCGCCGTGCTGATCAAGGGGCAGATCGGCAAGGGCGTAGAGGAAGTGGATATCGCCCGTAACGTAGTGAAGCAGAAGGGACGCGATGCCGTGCGCCTCGAGGCTTCGCACAATGGCTATGCCGCGCGATATGGCCTGATCCACCGGCGTACGCTGCTGCTGGGCGCGGACGGTTCCGGCCTGTCGGGTGAAGACGTTCTCGAACCATCGGGCCGCCAGGGCAAGCGCGGCAAGATCGCCTTTGCGATCCGGTTCCATCTGGGTCACGGGATCGATGCCGGGCTGTCGGACGACATGCGCGGCGCAGGGCTTGCCCTGCCCGACGGAAGCTACTGGCAATTCCGGCTCGGAGGCGATAGCGGCGAGGCGCAAATCGCGATCGAGGACAGCCTCTGGGTCGACGGGCAAGGCCGCCCGCGGGCCACGAAGCAGCTTGTCGTCGAAGGACTGACATCGCGCAGCGGGGGTCGCTTCCCCTGGCTGCTCAAACGCATGGGATAGAAATTCATGACCGACGTGGCGATCAAGCGGGCACTGCTTTCGGTGTCCGACAAGACCGGCTTGGTGGATCTGGGCAAGGCGCTCGCGGCGAAAAATGTGGAACTGGTTTCGACCGGCGGTACCGCCAGGGCCCTGCGCGATGCGGGTCTCGAGGTGCGGGACGTTTCCGATCTGACCGGTTTTCCCGAGATGATGGATGGGCGCGTGAAGACGCTGCACCCGATGGTCCATGGCGGATTGCTGGCGGTACGCGACAATTCCGAGCACGCCGCAGCCATGGAAGAGCACGAAATCGGTGCGATCGATCTCGTCGTGGTCAATCTCTATCCCTTCGAAGCCACTGTCGCGAAGGGCGCGGAGCGGGACGAAATCATCGAGAATATCGATATCGGTGGACCCTCCATGGTGCGCAGCGCCGCCAAGAACCACCAGTTCGTCACGATCGTCACCGATCCCGCCGATTACGATACGCTTGTGGGCGAACTCGAGGCGTCCGGGGCGACGTCGCTGGATTTCCGCCGCAAATGCGCGGCCAAGGCCTTTGCCGCGACTGCCGCTTATGATTCGATGATCAGCCAGTGGTTCGCCTTTGCCGATCAGCAGCAGCTCTTCCCCGATTTCCTGGCCGTCAACGGCCGCGCGCCGGTGGAACTGCGGTATGGCGAAAACCCGCATCAGAAAGCAGCGCTCTATACGCCCGCCGGTCCGCATGGCCACGGTATCGCGCAGGCGGAGCAGCTGCAGGGCAAGGAACTCAGCTACAACAATTACAACGATGCCGATGCCGCGCTGGAGCTTTGCGCCGAATTCGCCGGCGGCGAACCTGCCGTGATCATCGTCAAGCACGCCAACCCCTGCGGCGTGGCGCAGGCGTCCAGCCTCCTCGAGGCATGGAACGAGGCGCTCGCCTGCGACAGCGTTTCGGCCTTTGGCGGGATCGTGGCGGTCAATACCGAACTGGACGGGCCAACCGCCGAGGCGATCTGCGAAATCTTTACCGAAGTCGTGATCGCGCCATCGGTAAGCGAAGAAGCGCGGGCTGCCTTTGCCAGGAAAAAGAATCTGCGCCTTCTCGTCACGGGCGATCTGCCCGATCCGCGGCGCGGCGGTCTGCTGGTCAAGCCGATCACCGGCGGCCTCCTGGTGCAGACGCGGGACAATGGCGCGATCAGCGAGGCCGATCTTAAAGTCGTGACAGAGCGGCAGCCGACGCAGCAGGAACTGAAGGACTGCCTGTTCGCCTGGACCGTGGCCCGTCACGTTAAATCCAACGCGATCGTCTATGCCAAGGACGGCGCCACCGCCGGTATCGGCGCAGGCCAGATGAACCGCCGCGATTCCAGCCGAATCGCAGCCATGAAGGCTGCGGAAGCGGCAGAGAAATACGGCTGGGACACGTCACGCACGGTCGGTAGCGCGGTGGCGTCGGATGCGTTCTTCCCTTTCGCGGACGGTCTGCTCGCCGCCGCCGAGGCGGGGGCCACCGCGATCATCCAGCCGGGTGGTTCCATCCGTGACGACGAGGTGGTTGCCGCAGCCGACGAACATGGCCTCGCCATGGTCTTTACCGGGATGCGCCACTTCCGGCACTGAGCCGGCCCGTTCGATAAACGAAGCTGAATATACGACGACGGACGCATTAAGCGCGTTGCAATGGCAGCGTGTGTAACCATGTGGAACACGTTGACGAAAGAACCCCCCATGAGCCTCTTTACCCCCGACCTCTATCGCAATTTCGGCATCGGCTTCGGTGCCGGCGCCGTTGCCATCCTGCTTGTGAACAGCGGAGAGATCCTCTCTGCCGTGCCGCAACTGATCGCAGCGATACTTTGATGCGTATGCGGGCGACATTTGCCGGTCTTGCGCTGGCGCTGGCGGCTTCCGCCTGCCAGCAGCCGGCCATTGCCGCCGAAGCGACGGTCAATGCGCCGCAGGCAGAGCGTGTTGCCAAGGAAAGCGGGTTGAAGACCGCGATCTTCGCAGGTGGCTGCTTCTGGGGCGTGGAGGCAGTGTTCAGCCATGTGAAGGGCGTGAAAAGTGCCGTCTCGGGCTATCATGGCGGTACGGAACGCCAGGCCAGTTACGATCTGGTGTCCAGCGGCATTACCGATCACGCCGAAGCGGTGAAGATCACCTACGATCCCAAGGTGATCCGTTACGATCAGTTGCTGCGCATCTTCTTCTCGGTCGTTGCCGACCCGACGCAGCTCAATCGCCAGGGTCCGGATACCGGTGCCCAGTATCGCAGCGCCATCGTGCCGATGTCGGCCGAACAGAATGCCGTCGCCAAGGCCTATATCGCGCAGCTGAAAGGCGCGGGCCTGTGGTCGAAGCCGATCGTCACCAAGATCGAGCGCGCGCAGGCTTTCTACCCGGCAGAAACCTATCATCAGGACTTCATGGTTCGAAATCCGCGCAACGGGTATATCGTGCGCTGGGATGCACCCAAGGTGAAGGCACTGAAAGCCATGTACCCCGGGGTCTATTCCGCGAGCTTCCAGCGCGACTAGCTTGCGCAGGGGCGCGCCGCGCCCTACCTTTTGGCGCATGGCTGGACATGTACATTCCCACAAGGAACACGAAGGCGACGCTCTGATCGACGCCGCCCGCACGACGCTGACAGGCAGCGGGGAACAATGGACCGGCATGCGCCAGTCCGTCTTCGAGGAACTGGCCCAGCACGACAAGCCGGCCAGCGCTTACGACATTGCCGATAATCTATCGCGCTCGCGCGGAAAGCGGGTGGCGCCCAACAGCGTCTACCGCATCCTCGACCTGTTCGTACGGACCAATCTGGCCAACCGGATCGAAAGCGCCAACGCCTATCTCGTCAACACCCATCCCGGCTGCAGGCACGATTGCATCTTCCTGATCTGCGACGATTGCGGAAAAGCCACGCATATCGACGACGACCGGGTGACCGGCGCCCTGCGCGATGCGGGCAAGGATGCAGGGTTTACCGATGTGCGCCCCGTGGTCGAGCTGCGCGGTCTGTGCGACGATTGCGCCGGCTGACCTGCGGCGGCGCGCTGGTCGCCACTAGCGACCAGCCGTTTGTCGACAGCCGCGTTATGTGGGTGTAGAGCGACATGTTATGACAAGTCGCCCGAAGACGCCGTTGCTCGATACGGTCAATACCCCAGACGATCTCCGCAAGCTCGGCAAGGACCAGTTGCGGCAACTCTCCGACGAATTGCGTGCCGAAATGATCGACGCGGTCGGCCAGACCGGTGGCCATCTGGGATCGGGTCTGGGCGTGGTCGAACTGACCACGGCGATCCACTATGTTTTCAATACGCCGGAAGACAAGCTGGTGTGGGACGTCGGGCATCAGTGCTATCCGCACAAGATCCTGACCGGGCGCCGCGACCGTATCCGCACCCTGCGCCAGGGCGGCGGGCTGAGCGGCTTCACCAAGCGCGCGGAAAGCGAATACGATCCGTTCGGTGCTGCGCACAGCTCGACCTCGATCTCGGCTGCGCTGGGCTTTGCCATGGCCAACAAGATGCAGAACCGCCCGGGGCGCGGCATCGCCGTGATCGGTGACGGCGCGATGAGCGCCGGCATGGCCTATGAAGCGATGAACAATGCCGAACAGGCAGGCAACCGGCTGGTCGTGATCCTAAACGACAACGACATGTCGATCGCGCCTCCCGTTGGCGGGCTGTCCGCATACCTCGCGCGCATGGTATCCAGCAGCGAATATCTCGGTCTGCGCTCGATGGCATCGCGCATCGCGCGCAAGATGGGCCGAAGGGTGTGGGGCGGTCTCGAGAAGGCGGAAGAATACGCCCGCGGCATGGTGACCGGCGGGACGATGTTCGAAGAGCTTGGGTTCTATTACGTCGGCCCGATCGACGGGCACAATCTCGATCATCTCATCCCGGTGCTGGAAAACGTGCGGGACAGCGAACAGGGCCCGGTCCTGATCCATGTCGTGACCACGAAGGGCAAGGGCTATGCCCCCGCCGAAAACAGCGCCGACAAATACCACGGCGTCGCCAAGTTCGACGTCGTCACCGGCGAGCAGAAGAAGTCGACGGGCGGCCCGCCGGCCTATCAGAACGTCTTCGGCGAAACGCTGGCCAAGCTGGCGAACGACGATCCGCGCATCTGTGCGATCACCGCTGCCATGCCCAGCGGAACAGGCGTCGACAAATTCGCCAAGGCGCATCCCGACAAGGCCTTCGATGTCGGCATCGCGGAACAGCATGGCGTTACCTTCGCAGCTGGTCTGGCAGCCGAAGGAATGCGCCCCTTCGCGGCGATCTATTCCACCTTCCTGCAGCGCGCCTACGATCAGGTCGTGCATGACGTGGCGATCCAGAACCTGCCCGTACGCTTCGCCATCGACCGCGCCGGGCTGGTCGGCGCCGATGGCTGCACCCACGCTGGAAGCTTCGACATTACCTATCTCGCCACGCTGCCCAATTTCGTGGTCATGGCCGCTGCCGACGAGGCGGAACTGGCGCACATGACCTACACGGCGGCCGAGTATGACGATGGCCCGATCGCCTTCCGTTACCCACGCGGTAGCGGTACGGGTGTGGCAATTCCGGACCAGCTGGAAAAGCTCGAAATCGGCAAGGGCCGTGTGGTGCGTGAAGGCACCAAGGTCGCCATCCTTTCGCTCGGTGCCCGGCTGGAAGAAGCCAAGAAGGCCGCCGATCAGCTCGAGGCCAAGGGCCTGTCGACCACGGTGGCCGACATGCGCTTTGCCAAACCGCTCGATACCGCGCTGATCGAGAAGCTGATGCGCAGCCACGAGGTTGTGGTGACGGTAGAGGAAGGTGCCATCGGCGGCCTCGGCGCGCATGTGCTGACCTTTGCCAGTGACGAAGGTCTGACCGACGCGGGGCTCAAGGTGCGCACCATGCGTTTGCCAGACATCTTCCAGGATCAGGACGATCCCGACAAGCAGTATGACGAGGCAGGTCTCAATGCGCCGCACATCGTCGATACGGTGCTCAACGCGCTACGTCACAACAGTGCCGGCGTGGAAGAAGCTCGGGCGTAAGCCCCACTAACCCCTGTCTGCTCCTGGGTTGCGGTGCCGCCGTTGCCTCTGGTACCTCTTCCTGGGAAAGGGGGCCGAGATGTCCGACGAGGGAAAACGGCAGCACGAACTCCGGAAGGCGTGGCACAGATGGTTCACGGTCATGATTCCGCTGATGACGGTCGTTGCGATCGCAACAGTGTCGGGCGCGTTCATCACGGTCTTCGCCGGATTGATCGCGCTTCTCGCTTGCGGCCTCATGTATCAAAGGCTTGTCAATAAACGCTCATGGCGTTCGATCCTCCGGGGCGTCTACGCCCGCGAGGACTGATCGGCTTGGACCGCTTCGTCCTCCGCTCATGGGTGACGAAGCGTGCCCACGCTGGCATGGAAGCCTATGAAAGGACCTTCCGCCCATGACCCTGCTCACCACCCACACCGCCGATCACGTCACCACGCTTACCCTCAACCGCCCCGAGACGATGAATCCTCTCGGCGCGAAGGGCGACGGGGATGCCTTCGCGGCGGCCTGCGATGCGATCAACGCGGACATGGATGTTCGCTGCGTGATCCTGACCGGGGCGGGGCGGGCCTTCAGTGCGGGCGGCGACATCAAGGCGATGAAGGAGCGGACGGGCACCTTCGGCGGAACTGCGCCGGAGATTTCGGACGGTTATCGTAACAACATCCACAAGGTGCTGCGCGCGCTGTACAGTCTGCGCGTCCCGCTGCTCGCGGCGGTCAATGGCCCGGCGATCGGGCTCGGGTGCGATCTCGCCTGCCTTGCCGACATGCGCATAGCCTCCGACAGGGCGAAGTTCGGGGTTACCTTTCTCAAGCTCGGCATCATTCCCGGCGATGGCGGGACGTGGATCCTGCCGCGCATCATCGGCGAGGCGCGCGCGGCGGAGCTGTTCTACACCGGCGACGTGATCGATGCGCCTACAGCGCTCGACTGGGGCCTCGTCAGCCGCGTTGTCGCGGGTGAGACCCTCATGGACGAGGCCCGCGCGCTGGCTGCCAGGGTGGCTGCCATGCCGCCCCACGCACTGCGGCAGGCCAAGAACCTGATGCGGCAGGGCCGATCCATCAGCTACGATACGGCGCTCGAGATGGCGGCCAATACGCAGGCGCTCATGCACCTGACCGACGATCACATGGAAGGCATCGACGCGCTGCTGGAAAAACGCGCACCCCGTTTCGAAGGGCGTTAGTCAGCCCACCCACCGCCATATTCCGGCGGGCATGCCATTGGCGTGAATATGGCCATAAGTGGCCCCGAGCCAGATGAGCAGCCCCCCGATCCAGGCGATCGCGCCCGCCTGCACCAGCTTTCCGAAGCGCGGCCAGTAGCTGGTCCGGCTTTGCCAGTCGTCCCAGGCATCGCCCATCAGCGCCCGCTTCTTGCGGTCCTGCATGTGGGCGCCGGCTAGCGCCAGAAAGCCGATCGCCCCGGCCATGATCCACTGTCGCGGCGTCGGGCTGACCAGAACATGGGCAGCGGCCCAGAGGGCGAAGCTCCACATCATCGGATGCCGCGTGACATGGAAGACGCCGTGCACGGGCAATGCGGCATTCCGGGTTGCCCGCGGATCGGGAAGGGCCGGATTGCGCACGAAGCTGCCCGCCAGCAAAACCGACGCGACCAGCATGATTATCGTGACGACGATCCAGATCGCATCGCTCATGCCATCCCACAGCGGCGTTCCACCCGCGTCGACGCTGCGAAACGCCGCCGCTGCCCAGATGAATGTGGCAAGCGCGACCAGCGAATACAGAATGCGAAAGCCGTTCTCTCCCAGCGCGCCGACCAGCGGCGCGCGAAGCGGATGGGAGAGGGCGAAGTGACTGCCAACGAATGCCACCGACGCGGCCAGCAGGGAAACGAGTGCAGGATCCATCGTGACGCACCTTATGTTTACGGCGTCAACATAACTACCATGTCCTCCCGGCTTTGCAAGCGCCGCGTAATTTTCAGGGTCAGTCGGCCTTTTCGATGCCGAGCAATTGCACCTTGAACAGCAGGGTCGCACCGCCGGGTATCGGGCCCTTGCCGGATGCACCATAGGCAAGGTCTGCCGGCGCTGCGATCTCGATCGTGTCGCCCACACCCATCTCGGGGATCGCCATCTGCCACGCCTTGACCAGCCGACCGAGGGGGAAGGTTGCCGGTTCCCCCCGGTCGAACGAACTGTCGAAGGTCGTGCCGTCGATGAATGTGCCAGCATAGTGCACGGTCACCGTGTCCTCGACACTCGGCTTTTCGTCGCTTCCCGCATAGTCGACATAGCGCCAGCGCAGGCCGCCGGGCATCACGCGCCAGCCACCCGCTGCATCCAGCTTGGTGAGATAGGCTTGCTGCGCGTTCATCCAGGCGATGTCCTGCGACCGGTCGATCGGAGGCGCATCCTGCGCATACAGCGCGTGAAAGCTCACGGCCGCCGCAGCGGAGCCCAATGCGAGCAGGGTGGTGCGCATTTCCTTCATGGCGTTACCAGTCGTATCCCTTGGGCAGGTCGTTCGTATCGAGGTCGCGATAACGATCGCGCAAACGGCTCTGATGGTTTTCGAGCGGTTGCTCGACGCCATCGATGAATACCTTCACCGGTGTCGATCCGACCTCGAGCGGATCGCCATCCCAGACCACCAGATCGCCGGCCGCACCCTGCGCCAGCGTACCGGCACGTCCATCGATGCCGAGGATACGCGCAGGCACCGAGGTGATCGCAGCCAGCGCCTGTCCCCAGGAAAGGCCCGCCGCACCCGGTACGCGGCCAAGCGCAACGAGATTGCCCGCATACTGGTTGAGGTTGCGCGGGTTTTCCATGGCGCTGGCGTTGATCGCCACCGTCACCCCGGCTTGCACCATTCGCCCGATATTGCTCTGGGTCGAAGCCAGTTCCTCGAAGTTTTCGGGCAGATCGTCCAGCCC
>Ga0208830_1000684_pt1 | contig 16267 bp, 13 predicted proteins | sample DeeseametaMP2634_FD_184169 | JGI IMG/M metagenome (GOLD analysis project Ga0208830, IMG submission 184169) | Marine microbial communities from the Deep Atlantic Ocean - MP2634 (SPAdes) | ecosystem: Environmental > Aquatic > Marine > Oceanic | place: Northeast of Antigua and Barbuda, North... | reverse complement strand
TCATCATGCGAACAGCGTCTGAAGTTTCATCAGCGTCGGTATCGGTCACAAGGGCAATGTGCTCAAGGTAGGTTGAGATATCATCATAGTCTTGCATAGAACGGATAAGTTCTTTCAAGTTATCAAGACGGCCTTTGGCTTCTTCTTTATTTTTATCTTCCTTCAGCATGTTCAGGTAGCCTGACTCTTCAAGTAGGCGTTCCATCAGCTGGTCGGTTTGCCACGTTTTAGCTTCTTGCCATTGGTTTACCATCTCGCAGAACTCACGCAGGGCATTTGCGGCTTTGCCTGAAAGTGTGCCATCAGCTGCTGCGTTTTGAGCTGCCACAAACATCGGTACGCCTTGCATACGGGCAAGCTCGCGGATGGTTTTAAGTGAGGTATCGCCCACGCCGCGCTTAGGCACGTTCACAATACGCTCAAACGCCAAGTCATCAGCTTGGGTGTGGGTCATACGTAGGTATGCCAACGCATCACGAATTTCTTTACGTTCATAGAACTTCAGGCCGCCAATAATAACGTATGGCATACCTTGACGAATAAACTGTTCTTCAAATGCACGGGTTTGTGCGGCTGTACGCAGCAAAATAGCGCAGTCAGCATAGGCGCCGCCGCCTTTAAAGTGTTTATCAACTTCGGTAATAATACTGCGGGCTTCTTCTTTTTCGTCCCACACTGTGGCAAGCTCAATCGGTAGGCCATCGCCGTCTTGCGTCCAAAGGGTTTTACCATGACGCTGCGAGTTATTTTTAATAAGCTCAGATGCAGCTTTTAGAATATGCCCTGTTGAACGGTAGTTTTGCTCAAGGCGTACAACGCCTGCACCAGGGAAGTCTTCTTCAAAGCGTAGAATGTTACCCACCTGCGCACCACGCCATGCGTAAATTGACTGGTCATCATCACCCACAACGCAAATGTTGCGGTGGCCCATTGCCAGTAGGCGCAGCCATAGATACTGCACAACGTTGGTATCCTGATACTCATCCACCAGAATGTATTTAAACTGTTGTTGGTAACGCTGTAGCAGGTCTTGGTTTTCTTTTAACAGTGTTACGGCATGCAGAAGCAAATCACCAAAGTCACAAGCGTTAAGGGCTTTGAGGCGGGCTTGGTAGTTGGTGTAGATTTCAACCAGTTTGCCACCTGCAAATTGGCCACCCTCACCCTTTGGCACGTCGGCCGGTGTCCAGGCGTTATCTTTCCACTTTGAAATAATGCCCACGGCTTGCTTGGCAGGCCAGCGGCTTTCGTCGATGTTTTTCTCAGTCATCAGTTGTTTAACAACTGTCTTTTGGTCATCCGGTGTCAGGATAATAAAGTCACTCTTCAGGCCAATACGCTCAGCGTGTTTACGAATAAACCGTGCACCAAGGGCGTGGAACGTACCCAAAAACATGCCCGATGTTGGGCGGCCTAGGGTTTGCTCAACACGTTCGGCCATTTCTTTTGCGGCCTTGTTGGTAAAGGTCACGGCCAAAATTTCGTTCGGGTTTGCGCGCCCACTATCAAGAATATGCGCAAGGCGGGTGGTAAGAACACGGGTTTTACCAGTACCAGCACCAGCAAGCACCAATAAGGCGCCGTCGGTGGTTTCGACCGCTTTACGTTGAGGTGGGTTTAGGTTTTGAATAATATTTGCTAGCGTTTCCATCCCTTATTAATAGCAATGTTCAAACTTTTGAGCAACTGAATGTCCGCCGTTTTTTGCATAAATTTCAGCCGATTAGAAAGCCCCTCAATAACCCCTTAAAAACCAAATATTTACAAAAACTGACAATTTTTAAAGAAAAATGCAGAAAATGTCATTTTTTTGTATTTACATCTTGAAGTCCCAATTTCATACCCCATACCTTACATATCCAATGCGCGAAAAAGCGCTCGGGGATTACAACGGGGAAACATAGGGGAAATAATAATGCTTCTTAAAAAGAATAAAAAACATAGCATTGATCTTAAACCAGCTAAGGCCGCAGGGTCTTGGCGTCATCGTGTTGCTGGCTGGGTTGTAAAACAACTCTACGGCAAAGACATGAACATCAGTTCTTACAGCACAAGCCTTGTCGCTGCCACTGCCGTATTTTGGTACGAAGATGCTGGCATGCGCAAGTTCTTGATGGTGCGTGACGTAAGCGAGCCTGCAAGCGGTGCCCGCTTCCCAGGCTGCCTAGAAAACAAGGTCGACGTGCCAATCTCAGAAACACTATACAACACAGTTGAGCATATGCTTGGTAAGCCATTTGCCAAAGCGCTTGACCGTAACCTACTTGAAGCTGACCGTGTATGCTCGGCGCCTGTTTTGACACTACGTGACAAAACCACCCACCAAAAACTACCTGTACAAGGTGTGGTTTGGTTGGTGCGCATTACCAAAGAGCAAGCACAACTATGTGCCAGCCAAGACAAACGCCTTGAAGTTATCGCTGTGCCAGAATTTGCAGTGATCACGAAGGAAGTGAACCCAGCCCACAAGGTTGTGTTCCAATCAATCGAGCGTCACTTGAACCACGAACACCACAACGAAGCTGGTATGGTGGTTGACCGCTTGGAGGAATTCTTGAAGAAGATGGGTACTACCCACAAGCAGGTTCACTAAGCCGCTTACGAGGTTCCCTTCAGTGCAGTTTAGGCCGCATTGAATTAAAAAGGCAGTTGGTTTCAACTGCCTTTTTATTGTGTAATTGTTGTCAATAGGGGCAATAGGCCTTATGATTCAACTCAAGTTTAATAATTGAGTGCAATAACCATATGAGCCATACACCGCAAACACTTTTTGAAAAAGTGCGCGATGCCCACCGCAAAGGGCCATCAGCGGCTGTTACTGCTGAAGTAACACTTAAAAACTCGGGCCGTAAGCCTAAGGGTTTTGAAGACGGTTATGCAACTCCGGGCACAACGGTTAAAGTCCCGAAAGAGCTTGCCCTCACCCAAGGCGCATTTGGTGCCCTTGCCTTTCGTGCAGCAGCCGGCCTAAACCAAGCCATGAATGTTTGTGCCGCATTTAACGGCCCAATACCTAAAGGCGTTACCGCGACCGACACTACCCTTTACACATTACGCCGCCTGCCTGACCTTACAGGAGACTACTCAGGCTACGTGATTGAACTTGCAGGCACCTACATTGACCGCCTGAGCATTGAAGAACGCATGACCCTATGTGCACAGCTAAGTAATGCTGACAATATTCAAGCCGTTATTATGCGCCCGACCGATGCTATTTTTAAAGCCGTTGGTGCCACCGATAAAGACCAAGCTAAATGGCGCCCTCTTCACACCGATGAAGACGCTGAGTTTGACTTTAAGCTTGATGTTGATACCAACGACCTTACGCCCCAAGCCACTTGGGCCCCAAACCGCTACACAGGCGGTGGCATTGAAACCAGCCTTGAGGGCGACCTTGCCAAACTCCTTGCGGCTGAAAGCAATGACGAACTAGCCGGCCTTGAAAAAGGCACACCGATGGTGACCCTCCCCATTGACCTTGCATTTATTGGCCCGTTTGAAGACTTTCAGGCTGATGCCCTTGAAAGCGCTGTTGATGTATTTAAAGGCCGCAAAGTTGCCAGTGGCCTGACTGTATTTATTATGCCGGGCAGTAAAGAACTTAAAAAACTTGCCGAAAGCAAAGGCTGGGATAAAACCTTTATCCACTCAGGCTGCGTTTGGAACCCTTCTGAAAAAGAAGCAGAAGAACTTAAAAAAGCCTGCGACATTCGCTGCGCTGAAACCCTCCCACTGGTTATCGAAAAACCACGCTACAAGTGCTGCCACTTTATGAGTGCGCAAATGGTTGCAACAGCTGCCATTTGTGGCCGCATTGCTGACGTGCGCGATTTTATCTAAACCACTGATTCCACGTTCATAAGCAACTTGCGCCTGCAGGCATGTTATCGTATAAGATGTATACAACAATACATCTTCATTCTCATTTTCTCTTTCTCCACATCTGTCTGAGTTTTCTTTTAGGAGATTACCGATGATTTTCGGTGCAAATTTCAAAACGTTCATCACTTTTACGCTGGCAATTTTCCTTGCGCTGCAGCTGCCGCTTATCGCAGCGTGGACGATTGGAGGCCTCGCAATGGCCTATGCATTTTTCAGTATCGGCCGGCTCGAAGGCGCGCCCAATGGCCGCCCTCTGGCTGAAAAGCCTCCCGTGTGGCTGCGCTCAGCAAAGGCATACGGCCTTTTGGGGATTACTGGTTTTTTCACCAGCATCACCATGGGCCGCACGGCACAAGTGCTTGAGCTTGCGCCCCGATCGTCTGAGCTTGCCACAGTCATCATGCTGACGGCAGTTACAGGCATCATGGCCTTTGCCGGCATAATGATGAGCAACCTCTTAAAGGGCCAGGCCCTTCACAGCCAAAAGCTGGCTGACGAAGAAGCCGCACGTGCGGCAGGCAATGGCCCCAAGTGCACCTGCACCCGCAAATGCGGCATGTGCTAAGACCTTCTAACGAAACCGCTCCCATTAATTTGGGGGCGGTTTTTTCTTTATTCGTCAGACTCTTCCTTGAAATTTAGGCTCAGACTGGTATCTTGCCTTTATAAGCTATCTCTCTTTCGTTTTTCTTTATGCACAAGGTGTTCCTTGAACAAACTTATTTTTGCATTTCCGCTTGCCCTGATTGGGGCTATTTTTTTCGCCGCGCAGCCTATCATGGCTTTTGGGCCTATTACCGTTGGTCTTTTGGTCAGCGCTGCACTGGGACTTGTTGTTTACCTTATGAGTAACAGCAACCACAAAAAGGCCGTGCACCACAACTGTAAAACCAGCGCCTTTCGCGCGAGTTGCCTCAGCCTTTGTGGCCTTGCCCTCGTGAGTGCTGGCATGATGGGCAATGTGTATCTTGCCGCCATTGACGGTGGCATTGTGGCCTTCCTCCTCTTTTTGCTGATGACAGGCATTACCATGCTCTTTGGCGCTGCTGGCTTTTTTGGGTACCGCAGCCCACCCTCTGACTAATTCTTAACGATAAAAGCACCCCACATTTGTGGGGTGCTTTTTAGGTTTAGGCTTGAAAACATCTACAAAATGACTATCTATGAGACTCTCTGTTACTTTTCTTTTCCTTTTACTACTTTTGGAGGGCCACTTATGGTCTTTACTTTTAATTACAAATTGGTTGCTGTACACGCGGTTCTGCTTTTATTGGCAGCACTTTTACCCATCGCCCCTGCTATGAACTTGTTCTATGCAGTTGTGTTGATAGGCCTCGCCATTGTGGCGCAAGTGCCCAAACCCCGTAAGCGTTCAAAACGCCTACGTAAAACCGCAAATATTTATGGCTTTCTAGCCCTGATATTTGTACCACTGACGGTTTTAATCGTCCGTAACCCCTACGGTTTTGACACCACGTACATTACGTACACCGTGTTTTGTACCGTTGCCGTGTACCTGTTTTTAGGTGGCTTAAGCCATAAGTTTTACTTTGAGTCGCAACATGCCTCATAGCTAAACCCCTAAATACAACACATGCTTTATAGCGAAAACCGCCCCACTGCATCAGCAAGGGCGGCTTTTTTGTGTCATAGGGTTAATCAATACGGCCTTAAAACGTTGTATTTCGCCGTTTTCGCTTCACTTTTAGCCTAAAACATGGCGTATTACCCCCATGCTAGAAATTGCAACACACGCAGCACTTGCCGGTTTTATTGTGGCCACCCCACCGGGGCTGACCCAACTTATTGCGTTTGAACGCACGCTTAATCGTTCGCTGCTAGCAGGCTGGGTCATTGCCCTTGGCGCCACATGCGCCCACCTGATTTTTGCTATTTTAGCGGTGGCAGGCATTAGCCTTACCAGCACATGGGTGCCTTTTGGTAAGTTTGCGGCCCTTATTTTAGATAACAAGCTTCTGATTTTAAGCTTCTTGGGCTTTATGATTATGCTGATGGGGTTGGTGTATCTCTCTAAAAAGCCAAGCCCACCTAAAACAGCGGCCAAGGCAGGCTTTTTAATTGGGATTAGCATCCCGCTGATGGATATTGCAAACCTTGCGACCCACACCGCCGCCGTTAGCACCAATGGCCTTTTAGAATACACATCTATTCAAGCTGCACTTGTAGTAATTTGCCTTGCGATTGGCGCCCACCTCAGCTGGGCGTGGAAGCTAGGCGTGATTTACCTCGGTAAACGCCAACTGCAAAAGCGTAATGTGCAAAACTTTAACCGTGTGTTCGGCTTTATGCTTATTGGTATGTCAATCAGCGTATTTATTGCCGTGGGTTATATGTTCCTTACCCGCTAAATACCTTAACTAAGTCTCTTACTTAGCTTCTTCAGCAATAAAGAATGACCATGCTGGCATTTTAATTGTGCTATCGGTCACCTCAACACCCTCAGATGTCAAGTCAGCCAAGAAGCGCAAAGTGCCTTCAAAGTCGCTTTGTTTAACCTTTAGTGAGTTACCTGAAAGGTTAAAGACAAAGGTCAGCTTTTGGTCATCAAGCTCACGCTCGTAGCACACCAAATCTTCATGAAAGTCTTCTAGAAGGTGCAGTTTACCCGCAACCACGGCAGGCTGCGTACGGCGCCAGTTTAAAAACTTACGGGTGAAGTTCAGCACGCTATTTTCATCAGTTTCCTGAACGTCTGCGGCAAACTCGTGGAACGAATGCGGCAAAGGCAGCCAAGGCTGACCGATTGAGAAACCAGCATTTTCTTGGTCCTTAGCCCAAGGCAGCGGCACACGGCAACCATCACGGCCTGGTGCTTCTGGGTAGAGGGCAATACCAAGTGGGTCACGCAGCATTTCAAGCGGCATATCAAGCACTTCAGGCAAGCCAAGTTCGTCACCTTGGTAAAGCAGCACGCTGCCACGCATTGAGGCTGAAAGAACCATCAATGTTTTTACCTTGTCGGCGTTGTAGGCTTCACCCTCTTCCGACCAGCGTGTAATAATGCGCTGCACGTCGTGGTTACCAGTTGCCCACATAGGCCAGCTGTCGTCAAACTCAGTCTCGATAATCTGCAAACCTTTACGTACCAGCGCGGCGTTGTTGTTATCAGGGCGCAGCAAAAACGGCGTGTAGGCTTGGTGTAGGTGGTTCATCCCCTTTGTATACGAGGCCGCAAGACGAATGTTATCGTCGTCGCTTACTTCGCCAATACTTGTCGTGTCTGGGTATTCATCCAATAGCGCACGGATTTCCTTAATAAACTCAAGGTTTTCAGGGCGTGTGCGGTTGTACTTTTGGCGCTGTAGGTAAAGCGGTGATGATTCAAAAATATCATCAAGCTTAGGGTCACCTTCTTCAAATGGCGGGTTGTCACGTAGCTCTTTATCTTGGAAGTAGAAGTTCACCACATCAAAGCGGAAGCCATCTACGCCAAGGTCAAGCCAGAAGCGCATAATGTCTTTTGCAGCTTCACGCACTTCAGGGTTATGGAAGTTCAGATCAGGCTGCGATGCCAAGAAGTTATGGAAGTAATATTGCTTACGGCGTGGTTCCCACGTCCAAGCGCTGCAGTTGTTAAAACGGCAAATCCAGTTATTTGGTGGGCTACCATCGGCCTTAGGGTCCGCCCATAGGTACCAGTCGGCCTTTGGGTTTTTAGTATCCGAACGGCTTTCAAGGAACCATGGGTGCTGGTTTGAGGTGTGCGAGAACACCATATCCATTAGCACTTTTAGGCCAAGTTCATGGGCTTTATCAATTACGGCCTTCCAGTCGTTATTGGTGCCGAACATAGGGTCAACGGTTTTGTAATCTGAAATATCGTAGCCGTAGTCTTCTTGCGGTGACATTAAAAATGGCGAAACCCAAATGCTGTCAGCGCCAAGCTTTGCAATGTATTCAAGCTTACTAATGATACCTTGAAGATCGCCAATACCATCGGCGTTAGAGTCGTTAAAGCTACGTGGATAAATTTGATAGATGACGGCACCGCGCCACCACTCTTGAGAACCAGCGGTCATAGGGATTACTCCGAATTTTATTATTATAAAGCTAAGCTGGAAAGCAGCAGAGGGTTACTCTGCTACTTCAACTTCAGCTTCAATTTTTTCGTCCAAGCCTGTTTCAGGGCGCAGCGTCGGGAAGAGGATAACATCGCGGATGCTTGGCTGGTTTGTCAGCAGCATCACAAGACGGTCCATCCCGATACCAAGGCCAGCAGCAGGTGACATACCATACTCAAGCGCACGCACATAGTCGTGGTCGTAAGGCATGGCTTCGTCGTCACCGTCAGCGGCACGCTCAACCTGGTCTTTAAAGCGGGCAGCTTGTTCGGCAGGGTCATTCAACTCTGAGAACAAGTTTGCAAGCTCACGACCAACAACAAATAGTTCAGCGCGTTCAGCCCACTCAGGGTCACTATCTTTACTACGTGCAAGCGGCGAGGTTACCTTCGGGTAATCTGTAATAAATGTTGGATTAATAAGTTTTGTTTCGCAAAGCTCTTCAAATAGCTCAAGGAAGGCATGGCCAAAATCCATACCCGGCTTAAGGTCTACGTTATTTGCTTTAGCAGCAGCGTAAATGGTTTCAACAGTTTCAAGGTCAGCTTCCTTTAGGCCACCCACTTCAAGCAAAGCATCACGCATGGTGAGTTTTTTGAACGGGGCTGACATGTCAACGTCATGTTCGCCGTAGGTAATCTTGGTGGTACCGTTTACTTTTTCACATACGCTTGAAAGTAGGTTTTCGGTCAGTTCCATCATGCCGTTGTAGTCCATGTGGGCATGGTAGGCTTCCATCATTGTAAACTCAGGGTTATGACGTACTGATACACCTTCGTTACGGAAGTTACGGTTAATTTCAAACACACGCTCAAAGCCGCCAACAACGAGGCGCTTAAGGTAAAGCTCTGGCGCGATACGCAGGCTTAGGGGCATATCCAACGCATTGTGGTGTGTTTTAAACGGACGCGCCGCCGCACCACCGTGGATGTGCAATAGCATTGGTGTTTCAACTTCCATAAAGTCTTCATCCAAGAAGAAGTTACGCACGTGCTGTACGATTTGTGAGCGCTTTTTAAAAGTGTCGCGCACGTCTTCATTCATGAACAAGTCAACGTAGCGCATGCGGTAGCGCTGCTCAACGTCGGTCAAACCGTGGAATTTATCTGGCAGTGGGCGGTATGTTTTGTTCAGAATTTTAAATTCTTTAGCGTTAATTGTAAGCTCGCCCGTACGGGTACGTGTAAGCGTGCCTTCAATCCCCACAATATCGCCAAGGTCAACATGCTCTTTAAACAGGGCAAAAACGTCTTCGCCTACGCCGTCAATCGCAACTGAGCCTTGTACACGGCCGCTACGGTCTTGCAGTTGAATAAACGCAAGCTTGCCGAACATACGCAAAAACATAATACGGCCAGCCACGCTGTAGGTGTTGCCTTCAGCTTCTAGCTTCTCTTTGTCCCATCCATCAAACTGGGCTTGCATATCAGCTGCAAGGTGTTTTGGACGAAAATCATTCGGGTACATGACCTTTTGCTTCTGTGACAATCCCTCAAACTTAGCAAGGCGGTCGGCCAGTACGTGGTTTTCGGTTTGTTTTGGCGTATCAGTCATTTGGAGAAGCTCCTGTTTAGCTATTAATCAAGTAAGTTGGCAAGGTTACCACCACGATAAGCAATGGCAACCCTAATTTGCTCTATTTAGGCGGTTTTTTGGCCGTCTTGCGCTTTGGCGGCCTCTTTTTCGCCGGTCATCTCTGCGATGTAGTGTTGCATGAGGTATTTTTCACCCTCATCACACAAGAAAGTTAGAATATTTTTAAGTTCTGGGTGTTTGCGCTTTAGTTCTTTTGCAGCCCAAACGTTGGCACCGCTACTTGGGCCACACAGCAGGCCTAGTTTTGAGGCTAGGTCTTTCATTTCTTTTACGGCAACGTCACTCTCAACGCTCACAATGTCGGTAATTTCGTCTTTATGACGGGCGTAAATGGTTGGCACAAACCCGTCTGAGATACCTTCAATCTTGTGATCGCCCACAAGGCAACATGCAAGGGTTTCACTTTCCTTAGGTTCCATTGCGTAGGCTTTAAGGTCAGGGTTATGGGCAGCACGCAGGCCAGCGGCTACACCAATAAGCGTGCCACCAGTACCAACACCTTGAACCACAGCATCAAGCTTTAGGCCTTCTGGCAACTGCGAGATAACCTCTGGTGCCAGCCAGTCGCGGTTTTCGTCAACGTTCCAGTCGTTATCAAATTGTTGTGGGCAAAAGTAGCCATCTTCTTGGCCAAGGGCACGGGCTTTTTCAAGCGCTTCGTTTACCTGAAAGTGGCCAACATATTCAAGGTGTGCACCAAACGCACGAGAGATACCCGCACGCTCGTTTGAATAGCCATCAGGCATCATCACGTGCATCTTGTAGCCTTTAACGGCTGCAATCATGCTAAGCGCATTACCTGTGTTACCACTTGTGGCCTCAACGATTGTATCGCCTGGTTTAAGCATACCTTCACGCTCGGCACGTTCAATCATGTATTTTGCCATACGGGCCTTAATAGACCCTGAAGGATTCATAAACTCACACTTCGCCCAAATACCATCAGCCACCTGAATAAGCGGTGTGTTACCGATAGCGTCTAAAATTGTGTTACAAACTGGCGGTGGTGTGTGGTTTGATGACATATAGTTTATCTCCTTCATTAATGTGCCAATCATGGTAGCTATTAAAATGCCACAACTCAAACAAATAACACCTTATAGCCACTGTCCTATTGCCGTGTAGCGGTTGCAGCGTGGCTTTAAAACCGCTATGCTGACCTCGATTTTGAATTTACAAATAAGGACCCACCATGCAAGAGGCCCCAAAACCTGACTTTTTTAAGAAAACCGAAGGCGGTCTAACCGTTGCTTCAGCTGATTTTACAAACCATGCCGCCCGCTACGGCTTGCTGATTCAAACCTTCGTGCCTCGCCCCATTGCATGGGTTCTGACTGAAAACCCTGACGGTACCCACAACCTTGCGCCATTTTCGTACGCAGGTTGCGTTGACCACAACCCGCCTACCCTGCTGTTTTCATGCGGCATGCGCCGTGAGGCCCGTGACCTTAAGAAGGACACTTGGGCAAACCTAGAACGCACAGGTAAATGCGTAGTGCACATCCCAAGCGTGGCAAACATGGAAGCCGTCAACAACTCAGCCGCTGGCCTTGCCGTGGGTGAGTCTGAGGTGGACGAGTTTGATATTCCACTGACCTACTTTGACGGTTTTGATATGCCCCGCGTAAAAGACGCTCCTGTGGCCTATGGCTGTAAGCTAAAAGACGTTGTTGAACTTGGCAACGTACCAATGGGCTTGATTATGGTTGAGGTTGAGAACTTCTATATGGCTGACCACATCGTTGAAAGTATTGAAGACGAAAACATGCACATCGACGAGCTTGCCATCGACCCGCTCACCCGTCTTGGTAAAACCAAATACGGCACACTGGGTGAACTACACGATATTGGTAGCCCGCCAAAACTGGTGCCAGTTAAGTAAGTTTTGACGGTTTAAGCGATTTTTTTGTTGAAGGAATCCAGCACATCGCCTATAACCATTCTGGTTACAGTGCTCGAGTAGCTCAGTGGTAGAGCGCGTCATTGGTAATGACGAGGTCGGCAGTTCAATTCTGCCTTCGAGCACCACTTAATTCAAAAGCCCCGCGGTTATACAAAACCTGCGGGGCTTTTTTTACTCTACATACAAACGAGTACGCACCAGAAAGTGGTCTGTCCATTTAATCGGTATGGTTTTTCTTGATACAACACCCAACCCCTCACTAACGAGTACATGATCAATAGGAAGACCGAACATTGAAAGAGGCTTCTTTAAAAACCAAGTTGCCGAGTTAAACACATTTGGCACTGTATGGTGCATGCTTGTACGTTTTAAAAACTGCTTAAAATACGGCGAATAGGGCGTGATGTTAAGGTCACCGATTACAATTTTATAATCTGCCTGACTTTCGTTAACCAGTTCAGCTAAACGCTCAAGCTGTTCATTACGGATGCTCGCGGCCTTAGGAACAACTGGCGCATAAGTATGCAATGAAAACACATCCACAACTTTACCAGCCACTAGGTTTTTATAGGTGGCTTTAAGAGTATAAGCCGTTGCCCCGTGCGAGTATATTTGCTGCATATTCTCAGGGGCCATTACACTAAAGTAAGAGGACCCCTTACTGTCCAGCCTAGGTACAGCATAATTATATGGCAGCTTAGTGCGCATCTTTTGTAGCTGGCCTTGAGCAACAGGGCTAACTTCTTGAAAGTTTGCAATGAGAGGGGGATTCACAAGCATTTTATCCGTCACGATTTCGGCAACATCAGCTGTATGTGACGTTGTGTATAAAACATTAAGGTGCGCAATATCAATACTTGTGGGTTTGTTAAAATCATATGGAGCGCTATTTTCATAAGCATTCCAGATGGCATAACCATTGTATATGAGTACAAATGCAGCCAAACAAAGGTGTAAATAACGAGACACCCCCGTCGCAAAAAATACAAATATGCCGCAAATAAGGCCGCCTATGAAATATTGGTACGGAAAGTGTGAAAGCAGTTCGCTAAGCCAAAAGTAGCTCGCGAAGAGAGACAGAAAAGTTGCTAGGGCAGCTAACCTTAATAAGGCTTTAAAAAGGCTAACAACCCATAGCATAAAGTTACTTCGCCATCATAATGGCTGAGACGGCTAATATTCCTACCACCATTACAGCGAAGAAGATGGCTGCAAATTTAAGGAGCGACTGTTTACGTTCGCCGTATTTAAAGGCTGATTGTGGGCGGGCGCCTTTTTCGCCAGCCACATTTTCAATTTTCTTATCGTAAGGTGTGTTCATGTGTTTTATTCCCATCGTTTAATAACTTATGGAAGCCAACATTAACTTTTAGCCACGGGCCAGACCTTCTTTTTCAATAGCTTAGCTATTAAAATGGGTTTTGGGCACGTTTTTGGGCTTCCTCTTCCTGAGTGCGGCGCATATCTTCACGCACCTGCTCTTGTTCTTCAGGGGTCAGTTCATCAAACGATTTCCAAGTACTAAAAGTTTCAAACTGTTTCAAAAAACCATTGGCAAGCAGGCTGTGGCCTTTTTCATTTAGGCGGGCATCATCACTGTAAAGCATGCTTTGGTCGGCGTAATCCATCTTGGCAAGGTATGACAAATCAACGGCGTAAATGCCTTGGTGGCGGCGCAGTGCATCGGTCACAATCTTTTGGTTGTTGCGGTGGGTGGCACCATAGCTATTTTCAAATGAGTGGCCGCGTGATGGCGCTACTAGTACAATAAAGTGCTCGTTCACGGTGCGGTACTTCACAAAGGTACGAGCTACTTTTTTAGCGTATGCATCAGCATCTTCAAGCGACCATGCTTCAATCTTTTGTTCAACTGGGGCTGATTGACCTGTTAGAACTTGCTTCAATACCAATGAATCGATGAATGATTGTTTTGGGTTTAGGCCTTCAGGGGCATCACGGCCTAGCAGCACGTGCGGCGGTAGACCAAGATCAATCACGTACACAACCTTTTGGGCCGCAGGCTCTAGCTTTTCGATTGCGGCAAGTTCGGACTTCATGTCAGCATCCATGCTGATTTGCGCAGCGTTGTAAACTTTTTGACCTGTTAGGGTTTCAAACTCTTCTGAAAAACGCTTATCCGCATCCACACCAACACCAAAGGCAGTGCTACCACCTAGGGCAATCCAGCCATCTGCTTGAAGGTCAGTCAGGGCATCAGCCTCACGGAAGCCATGTTCGTTTAACTCAGCATCGCTTTTAGGTGTTAGGTTCGTGACGTAACCTGTTTCAACAGCTGTTTGTTTTTGAGCAAGCTCAGGCATAAAGGTGCGCAAGCTAATTTCGGTCAAGGTTACCCCGAAAACCAAACCTGTTAAAATCATGATAAAGCCGATGATGAATGTACGCATGGTGTATCCCCTACATGTGGTTTTTGCGTTTTTTGCCTAGCTGATTGATTTGTCTAAGCTTTTTGTTCTTCTAAATACTGCTTTTTAAGTTTTGGGTAATCGGTTTTACCGGTTCCCAAAAGCGGCATGGGACTAATATACAAAACCTCACGCGGGAGGTAAAGGTCGGGCAGCTTATTTGCCTTTAATTCTTTTTTCAGGGCGCTGCGGTCAATCTTGTCATTGGTGGTAAACAGCACAAGTTTTTCACCTTTAAGGCTGTCTTCCACTGCCAAAATGGCATGGTGATCGTCTTTCCAGGCTTCGTTAATCACCTTTTCAACGGTGCCAAGGGGCACCATCTCGCCTGCCACTTTGGCAAAGCGCTTAGCACGATCAAGGATATGCACAAAGCCCTCGTCATCAATTTTTACAATATCACCCGTGTCGTACCAGCCTGGGCCTTCTTCGGCGGTATGCGGTGGTTCAATAACGCCCGGATTATCAACACGCAAGTACCCAAGCATCACGTTTGGGCCACGCACGTGCAAACGGCCGCCCTCTTCAATGCCTTCCATATCGTGGAGGTGATGCTCTACCATCGGCAACAGTTTACCCACTGTCCCAGGTTTAGATTCCATCAGGGTATTCACGCAAAGCGCAGGGCTGGTTTCTGTTGCGCCGTAGCCTTCAATCACCTTAACGCCAAAGTCGCGTGCCCATTTGCTGCGGGTTTCTTCCTTCAGTTTTTCAGCGCCTGCAAACACCATACGGGTCGTGAAGAAATCGTATGGGTGGGCAAAGCGGGCATAACGGCTCAGGAATGTATCCGTCCCGAACATAATGGTTGCTCTAAAGTCGTACACCAATTCAGGGATGGCTCGGAAGTGCAGCGGTGATGGATACAAAAACGCACGAATCCCCAAAAATAGCGGTAGCAAGAAGCATCCCATCAGGCCAAACGAGTGGAACATCGGCATGGCACCAAGCAGGCGGTCAGCGGGGTTAAAATCAAACTTAGCGTGCAGCTGAGCATAGTTGGTCATGATGTTCTTATGGCTCAGCACAACGCCCTTTGGCGCCCCTTCTGATCCAGACGTAAACAGCACCACGGCAGGGTCAGTTGGTTTATACTGAGGGGTCAGCGGACGCAGGGCAAATAACGCCGCATCAATCTTGTGGAAAATATTCACGGACTTACGCACATCTTCCATGTAGCGCACTTCAACAACTTCTTTTAAGGCCTCAACAGTTTCACTTAGTTTAGCCGCCACCACAAAAGCGTGTGAGGTATAAACCGTTTTAATGTTCGCTGCTTTAATGGCGTTTTTCAGGTTTGCTTCACCGGCTGAAAAGTTAAGCATAGCGGGCACACGGCCAAACTTGCTCAGGCCTAAAAATGTGGCGGCTACACCATTGGCATTTGGCAGCAATAGGCCCACATACTCGCCTGACTTGGTGTGTTTTGATAAACGACGACCAACCACGTGTGCAGCCTGCAAAAGCTTTTTATAGGTCATCGGCACACGGGTAATGTCTGACAACATTTCACGGTCCAAGCCGTATTTATGTGCGCTTGAGAATACCTTTTCAAACAGCGTCATATCGGTATTGGTGGTTGAGGCATGGCTTTCAACCATAATGTCGCTTACGCACTGGGTCACGGCCATACGGCGGGCACGGCCTACAAGTTCGTCAGGCACGTCAATCTCTTGCATCGGTAGGATGTGCATCTGCACCCCACGGGGGAACCATTTTAGCGGAATACCAAGGTGTTGCAGGCGGCTAAACTTTGAATACTGCAAACCTTCAAGACGCACAGGCAAAATTTTGGCGTCAGTTTTGTCAGCCACCATGCCCGCACCGCTGTAAATTTTCATCAAAGCGCCTGTTGTGGTAATGCGCCCTTCAGGGAAGATAACCACGGGGCTATCGGCATTATCTTGGCTAAAGCGAATCAGATGACGTAGCGACATAGGGTTTGCAGGGTTCAGCGGAAAAATTTGAGTGGTTGTTAACCCGAAGATGAATTTTAAAAATGGCTTTTGCGCAATGAACGTATCCGCAGGGAAGATGAAGTTAGGCTTACGCATCATTGACATCATCAATGGTACATCAAGGAAGGACTGGTGGTTCGCAATCAGAACGTATTTTTCACCGTCCTTGGGCAAATTTTCAAGGCCCGTAACTTTTACGCCCATCACGTATTTGAAGAAAAACCACCCGAGGCGGCGTGCAATTTTATCAAGTACCTTACGCATGTGAGCCTTTCGCTGCTTCTTGTTGTTTGCCTTGTTTGTATTTTCCGTTTGCATATTCTATTTGTCACCTAAGTGCCACAAACAGTCTAAAAACAAAGGCATGCTCTGGCAATCTGAGCAATTTTATTTGTTTTCTTAAATATCCGTCCCCATAAT
>Ga0208830_1000679_pt1 | contig 16386 bp, 12 predicted proteins | sample DeeseametaMP2634_FD_184169 | JGI IMG/M metagenome (GOLD analysis project Ga0208830, IMG submission 184169) | Marine microbial communities from the Deep Atlantic Ocean - MP2634 (SPAdes) | ecosystem: Environmental > Aquatic > Marine > Oceanic | place: Northeast of Antigua and Barbuda, North... | reverse complement strand
CAGTTCATCGGCATAAACGCTGATGTTGCCATCGATTATTCTGCGGCCCCCGGTAAAGTATCCGGGTACTCTGTCGGAATTTCACATCCTGCACCTTTTATCCCAAATATTGGATATTCATATGTCAGCTTTATAGATAAAGAATCCATAACTAACCCCTCTGATAATTCATCTGTCTCCCTGGAAACAACGACTACAATCAAGACTATAAATCTTTTCTACAACATTCCATTTCCCGTTGTTACAATTACTGTGGGTTTTGGTTACGGTGCAGATAACCTATACACAGGGGTGGAGACAATAACAACAATTGACCAAGTCGAAAGTAACTTGGAAACCTCTGTGTCAGAAGCATTTTTTCACATTGGACTCCCTTTTTGGAACACAATTGAGTTTCATCTTGGCTACCACTTCATGTCTTTTAGTAGCATTGACATAACCAAAAGCGATAAATTCCAAGGGAAGTACCCTACTGTTAAAAAGAGCTATTCTGGTGGAATGACCACAATCGGAGTTCAAGTTGCATTTTGATGTTTTCCTCACCGTTTCCTGAGTTCATCAGTTTTTTCTGTGAACACCTGTCCTCATCACCCGATTTTCTCCTTCATCCGGAAGAAGAAGTAATTTCAGCTTCTTTTGGTTCTTCAAAAAGACGTGCCGAGTTTTCTTTAGGCCGCTACTGTGCCCGAAGAGCACTGTCAAAATTCGAACTGGAATCTGTACCAATTCTAAGAAAAACTGAAAGCAGGGAGCCCTACTGGCCGAAATCAGTCAGGGGCAGTATCACTCACTCTGAAGGTTTTGCTGCTGCGGCTGTAGGGTTGGCAAAAGATGTGTCTGGTATTGGAATAGATCTGGAAAGTTTGTCCAGAGTAGTTGATTTTAATATCAGGAGACATGTCTGTGTGGATAAAGAACGGGAGTTTCTGGAGTCTCTGCCTACTGAGCAGGCAAACCGTTATCTTCGAATTATATTTTCGGCTAAAGAGTCAATCTTCAAATGCTTTTTCCCGATCTCACAAACCTACCTTTATTTTCAGGATGCAGAAATAATAATTGATGACAAAAATTCCGAATTTTCTTTTTTACTCTCAAAAGCATGTACCGGTATTACGTCTGCAGGTTTTCAACATTCCGGCAGGTTCTCAATAAAGGATGATCTGCTACTGACATCAATTTATATTTAAAACCTTGTTTTATCAGGCTATTGTGGATTAATAAATTTATCTACATCTAACTGACTGCTAACAGTTATCAACATGTTGTCAACATTTAATCAAATATTTTACCTGTAAAAAATCAACTTATTGCGGTCAGATGTTTGTTACTGATTAGTTATCAACAACTAACCAACAATTCGTGTTGGGTTTTTTCTTTAATTTTGATAAATTATTGTTTGTCAACATTCTGACAACAAGTTGTCAACATATAAAAATCAGGTAAAAATTCTTATAATTCAAAAAGTTATTCACTTGCCAACAAGTTGTCAACAAACCTACTACTACTAATAATTAAATATGGAAATTAATTTAAAAAGAGAAGCATTCAGTAGTACTCTGCAAAACATCAATTCTGTTGTTGACAAAAGTACAAGTTCAAACAAACCAATCCTGTCTAATTTCGTTATCAGGACCATGGAGGGAGAAGTCTCAAAGGTTGAGTTTTCGTCGACTGATTATGAGCTTTCTCTTGTTGAGCAGGTGGAAGCAGAAATCACAGAACCAGGCAGTATCTGCGTCAATGCAAAAAAAGTATTCGATATAGTCAAAGAACTTCAGGGCGAGGATGTAAAGATTCGTTCTACAGAACAACTGTGGATTCATATTACCTGTGGTTCTTCTGAGATGCGTCTTCCTTCGGTTGAAGTCGGCTTATACCCACAAACAGTACTGGAAGACCTTCCTCAATCTGTGACGATATCTGTGGATGATTTGAAGCAGTGTATTGACATGACACTGTTTGCTGCAATTACCAACGAGTCTCGACGAAACCTGATGGGTGTTTGTCTCAGTTCTACGAGTGACCAGCAAACCCGCTGGCTTTCCACTGACGGTCATCGATTAGCACAAATTCTCAAATCAGTCGAAGATCTGAATTTTAGTGAAGATAAGGAAGTTATCGTTCCCAGAAAAGCTTTGACTGAAGTACGACGGGCAGCAGATCTTTTTGGTCAGACAGTGGTAATTTCTTTCGATGAACGTGTTATGCAGTTTACCGGCGGCAGGATCAGTTTCAAGACAAGGTTGATTGAAGGAAAATTTCCAAACTGCGATCCTATCATTCCCAAAGACAACACAATGGAAATTATTGTGAACCGTGAAAGTTTTATCAATTCACTGAGAATTGTCTCTTCAATCAGTTCAGAAAAACTAAGACCAGTGAAACTTCTTATCTCTCAGGGGGTTTTGAAACTGGAAAGTGAGAAAGCAGATTATGGAGAAGTGGTAGATGAAATAGAAATCGGCTACGAAGGTGATCCTTTTCAAATTGGTTTTAACTCCAGATATCTGTTGGATGTTTTAATTGTGATTGAAAGTGAAGATATAAAGCTAGAGTGTAAAAACTCGATGAGTCCCACCATCATCAAATCCACTGTTGATGAATCCTTTTTGTCAGTAATTATGCCATTGAGAGTCGAATGGTAGCTGGACGGTTTTCGTTTTACTGTTCCTGATCACTTGTTGACTGTCGACAGTCAACCGTCAACCGCAAATGATTGTACATGATCATCCGCAACATTGAGGTATCTCAATTTCGCAACTACGGTAGATGTACGACAAAACTTTCTCCGGAAATAAACTGGATTTACGGTGCAAACGGCCAGGGTAAAACGAACCTGGTTGAGGCAGTATTTTACCTTTGTAACTTAGAATCATTTCGCACAACAAAGCCGTCTCTGCTGCTGCAGGAAAAAAAGTCAGAGGCAGTTCTTCAGGCTAAGGTAGAACGAAAAAAAGTTCTGCATCTTGTTCGTGTCAATATCACAAAAAAAGGTCGACAGGTTTTTTTAGATCACAAACCTTCCCGCCGGGTTTCTGAATATATTTTTACTTTCATGGCACTGTCTTTCACTCCGGAAGATGTTAATCTTTTCCGAAGTGTTCCACAGGAGCGCCGCAAGTTTTTTAACAGGATTATGGCTTTCAATGATCCTCTCTATTTTAATAATATTCAGGAATATTCAAAAATTATTTCCCAAAAAAATGCTTTATTGAGACAGGGAAAAATTGAACAAATCCAACTATGGAATGAAATGCTGGCAAAGTCTGCAGTTCAGTTAATGAAGCATAGAAACAGTTATGTAGAGCAGGTTAATCAACATTTGAATGATATTTTCAAAGATATTTCCGGTCGCACAGAAACATTGAAGCTGATTTATAAACCGTCTTTGAATTCAGCTGATTATGAAGAGAAGAATTGTCTTCAGCAACTTGAAAAAAGTCTGTCAAGAGACCTGCAGTACGGCTTTGCTGTACTTGGTCCGCACAGGGATGAGTACCATTTGATGATGGACGGAAAAAAAGACAGAGATTTTTTTTCGCAGGGAGAGTTCAGGATTACTAATTTGTCTTTAAAAATGACGATAAATCGTTTATTCTATGAGGGATATCAATTTTATCCGGTTTTGATTTTTGATGATCTTTTTTCAGAATTGGATGATGAGGTGATAAAAAATGTTTTTCAATATTTTTTAACACTTAAGAATCAAATTTTTATTACCTCTACCTCTGAACCATCTGGATCCCTGACAGTAAAAAAATTTAATATTGTCAAGGGAGAGTTGGTTTGACAACACAGTTGAAGTTTGAGACTTCGACTGCTTCACGAAAGAACAAAATGCCAGAAATTGAAACTGTAGATAAATCGACTTACGACGAATCTGATATAACCGTACTGCAGGGCCTGGAAGCCGTTCGCCTGCGTCCGGGAATGTATATTGGAGGAGTGGATAGTACAGCACTTCATCATCTGGTTTTTGAAATTGTAGATAACAGTGTTGATGAAGCTTTAGCAGGTTATTGTTCTGAGATTCACGTTATAATCAATTCCGACGGAAGTCTTTCAGTAGAAGATGACGGCAGGGGAATTCCTGTTGGAATACACGAAGAGGAAGGAATTCCGGCAGTTGAACTGATTTTGACCCGTCTTCATTCCGGAGGAAAGTTCGATAACAGCAACTACAAGGTTTCCGGAGGACTGAATGGAGTTGGTGCATCGGTTGTGAATGCGCTTTCTGGTAAAATGATTGCTGAAATACACCGCGAAGGATTTCTGTGGAAGCAGGAATATCAGCAGGGAATAACTGCAAGTTCCCTTGAACAAATTGAGGAAAGCAAAAAAACCGGGACCCATATTACGTTCTGGCCGGATAAGACTATTTTTGATAATGTAGATTTTAATTTTGAAATATTAGCTCATCGTCTCAGGGAATTGGCCTTTTTGAATAAGGGAATTTTAATTTCAATCAGGGACAACCGCTCTGACCGGTTTCAGGAATTTAAATATGAAGGTGGAATTGCAGCATTCATAGAGCACATCAACGAAAATAAAAATGTTCTGCATGAATCTCCGGTTTATTTCTCCGGGAAATCTGAAGATGTTGAGATCGAAGTTGCTTTTCAGTACAACGATAGTTATACCGAGCGAATATATTCTTTTGTTAATAATATAAATACAGTGGATGGCGGAACTCATCTGACAGGATTTAAAGGAGCTCTTACCCGCACTTTGAACAGCTACATGAGTGCCAATAAAATTACTAATGATTTAGAAGAGAATTTAACGGGCGAAGATGTCAGGGAAGGAATGGCGGCAGTGATAAGTACCCGTGTTACCAATCCTCAGTTTGAGTCGCAGAAAAAAATAAAATTGACCAATGTTGAAATTAAGGGAAAAGTTGAAACCCTGGTTTCAGAATATCTGGGTGCACATCTGGAGGAGAATCCTGCTGTTGCAAAAAAGATTGTTGCTAAAGCCATTGATGCACAACGAGCCAGGCTTGCTGCAAAAAAAGCACGAGAAATTACCCGCAGAAAAAATGTACTTGAGTTCAGTACTCTTCCAGGAAAACTGGCTGACTGTCAGGAATCTGATCCGGCATTGAGTGAATTGTTTCTGGTTGAGGGTGATTCTGCAGGAGGCTCGGCAAAGCAGGGGCGTGACCGCAAAAACCAGGCTATTCTGCCTCTCAAAGGTAAAATATTGAATGTGGAAAAGGCCCGTTTTGATAAGATGCTTTCCCATGAAGAAATAAAATCCATGATCACTGCAATGGGAACAGGTATTGGGAAAGAAGAGTTTGATCTTGAAAAAATACGTTACCATAAAATCATTATCATGACAGATGCAGATGTTGATGGCCTCCACATTTTGACTTTGATACTAACTTTTTTCTACCGGCAAATGCCTGAAATTATTGAAAATGGCTATCTTTATATTGCACAGCCGCCTTTGTACAGGGCAAAAAAAGGTCGTTCCAGTTTTTATGCCAAGAATGAAAATGAATTGACAGAACGGCTGGTGCGCGCTTCCAGTGAAACTCTAAGTCTCACTTCTGAAAAAGGAACAACAATCAGTGGAGAAGATCTTTTTCAGACTGCACTTAAAATCAGGCTTTACAGAACCCATTATGGCCGCTTGTGCTTTAACCCCAATCTAACTCTTTTGATCAATCTCCTGCTCAAGCATGAAATTGAGATTGATCTTGGAGGTGCAGAGCACATCCTCAACTGTATTGACAACTTGAAGAATAGCTATCCGGACTACAAACTGACTGTTGATCCGGAAAAACAAGGAAGTAATGTTCTAATCCAGGTTAATGATACACAAATTGAGCTGTCTCTGAATTTATTGGAAAACCTTAGCGCATATGATTATTCCCAATTGTTACAGGAACATTTGAACCTCAAGACGGCACTTGGAGAAAATGGAGTGGTACTGACTGAAGAAAATGAAGGTGAGAGTCACTCTATCCAGACATGGTCTCAGGTGTTGGAATTTATGGTTAGTTTTGGCAAGAAAGGCATGTACATTCAGCGTTACAAAGGATTGGGTGAAATGAATCCGGAGCAGCTATGGGAGACAACACTTGATCCGACAATCAGAACACTTAAAAAAGTGAAAGTTGAAGATATTGTTGAATCAGACGGAATTTTCACCATTCTGATGGGCGATCAAGTTGAGCCACGCCGAAACTTCATTGTGGAAAACGCACTTCGAGTGAAGAATTTGGATGTTTGAAATTATTGCACCAATTCCATGTCCAGCCCCCATTCCGTTGTCGCCATAGTCGGGCGTCCAAATGTAGGAAAATCAACATTATTCAATCGCCTTGTCGGGCGACGTTCTGCCATTGTAGAAAAGAATCCGGGTGTAACACGTGATCGCAATTCCGGAATTTCAAAATATCACGGTTTTCAGTTTATTGCAGTTGATACAGGTGGATTTGAACCAGTTGCAGAAAGCTCATTGGTTCAGAAAATGGCAATACAGGCACGTCTGGCTGTTGAAGAGGCAGATTGTGTTTTGTTTGTTGTAAATGCACTGGAAGGCTGGACTCCGGCAGACAGTGAAATATACAGGACATTGGTGAAAGCAGAAACTCCCTTGTTTGTTGTTGTCAACAAAGCCGATAACCCCCGTCTGGAAGAAGAAAGTTTTGAGTTTCATCAGCTTGGAGTAGAAAATATTTATCCAATTTCTGCTGAGCACAACCGTGGAATAGAAGGACTTTTGGAAGAAGTAGATCAGCTGATTCCACTGAAAATAAAAGAAAAAGAAGACTACAATGAAGATCTAAGCCGCTCTGATGCTCCTATTGCAGTTGCGGTTATTGGTAAACCAAATGCAGGAAAATCGTCGATTGTAAATGCACTTCTCCGGAAGGAGCGGATGATTGTGGATCCGGTTTCAGGAACAACCCGTGATCCGGTTGACAGTCAGTGCAGTTTTGAAGGCCGGGATATTTTGCTGGTTGATACTGCAGGAATTCGTCGACGCGGCAAGGTCAGTCGGAAGATTGAAACATTCAGTATTGTTTCTGCACTCAAATCAATAGAACGTGCGGATGTAACTCTTTTGATTATTGATGCAGAAGAAGGGGTAACAGAGCAAGTTACCAAGATTGCCGGCTATGCCAATGAGCGCAGAAAATCACTGGTGATTGTGATGAACAAATGGGATCTGGTCAAAAAAGACGGCATAACCCAAAAGGAAGTCAAAGAAGAAGTTTACGATAGTTTGGGTTTTATCAACTTTGCACCGGTTATTTTTGTCAGTGCGGTGACTGGACAGCGCGTTACTCAAATTTTTGAAAACATTCTGCGGGTTCATGAGCAGTACGTCCGGCGGATTCAAACTTCAGATTTGAATACAATTCTTCAGCTGATTGTCAACCAACATCCGCCTCCATCAAAATCGGGCCGGCCGACCAAGGTTTTTTATGGTAATCAGGTCAGTGTTGCCCCGCCGACTTTTGTCTTCATGACCAATAATCCCGAAAAAACAAACTTTGCTTACGAGCGCTATGTTTCCAACCAGTTCCGCTTTCATTTTGGTTTTGAAGGTACTCCTTTGAATTTTATCTGGCGCAAGAAAAAATCGACTCACAGTAAAAAACCCGGAAAACGCAGCTGAAAAAGATATCCAAGATCAGTATTTTTGCCTGATTTTCAGACTGACAGTTGAAAACTGACAGCTAAATCCATGGCCATTCCAAATTTCCTGAAACCCTGGTAAAATTGTGCTGGTTGAATTTTCTTTCATAACCTGATTGTCAGGCAAAGTGTACGTCGGTAAAACGGCTGCGCAGCTTGATAACTTCATCTTTGACTATTTTTCCTTGCAGTCCGGCTTTCATCAAATCAGCCAGCTCACCCATTTCATCTTCTTTCATGCCGTAGCGTGTCATTTCCTGCACACCAATTCGCAAACCGGTTGGATTTTTTGCATCCTTGTCGCCAGGCAGCATGTTGTAGTTGGTGATGATGTTGTTTTTATCAGAGAGTGAGCGGGCAAGCTCTTTGGCAATTCCAAAATTGGTTACGTTTATTGCCAACTGGTGACTTTCGGTAAAACCGAATTCTTTGGCTTCCACATTCACCCCTTCATCAGTCAGAGCCTGTCCTAAAGCTTTGGCATTAGTTATTGTTTGTGCGGCATATTCCCGGCCGAACTCAGCCATTTCCCGGATTGCTATCAGCATTCCCGGCAGAGTGTGCAGATGGTGACTGCTGGAAGAACCAGGCATTACGCCCCTGTCTACACTGGTCCACCATTTCATTTCCTGTTCAGTGGCCATGTTGCCTAAAATTACTCCACGCTGTGGCCCAGGGAAAGTTTTATGTGTACTTCCGTTAATGAAATGCGCGCCTTCCTCAAATGGATTTTGGAATTGACCACCGAGAATCAGACCAAGAACGTGAGCACCGTCATAAAGAAGAGGAATATTTTTTGCCCGGCAGACTTCTGCAATTTGTTTTACAGGTTCCGGAAAGAGGAACAGGCTTTTGCCAAGAATAACCATATTCGGAGAAGTTTGCTCCACCAGGTCAACGCATTTTGGTACATCAAGATGATATCCGTCTTCAGTTGCAGGCCAGAAATGCAATGAGATGGAGTTTTCACGTCCCGGAGTGAGTACTTTTCCTCGAACCTGAATTCTTCTTCCCACCACGCCAACCGGGTTATGGCTGATATGTCCGCCGATGTCGATAGAATTTACAAGCACAGTATCACCACCACGCAAAATACCAAGAGCCACAGCGGTATTAGCAGCATTTCCACTGAGCGGGCGAACATCAGCCTGCAGACATTTTGCCAGCTGGATGATTTCACGAGTGGTCATGCTTTCAATTTGATCGATGTAGCGGGTACCTTCGTAATATCGGTTGTCTTGCTGTGCAGTATTTGGGTGTCCTTCTGCATAACGTCCCATGAAATCGTTGGACTCTATTTGTTTGACTGCATCCGACTGAACATTTTCGCTGGCAATCAGGTTGATGGCTTCTTTGCCGCGCCATTGATTCTGGCTGTTGACGATGTCCAGGACATCAGAAATATTTACACTCATTTTTTCCTTGAAGATTAATTAAAAAAGGGGAGACTGATTCCTCAATATTCCGGAAAATACTCCAGTTTGGCACCAGACTCACGAATGGCCTCCTGTTCCGGAAGAAGTTGTTTTTCGAAATGTTTACCTTTTACAACTATTGTCGGACGGATATTGCGGATTAAGCTGCTTGCATCCGCATCATCAAAAATAATAACCCGGTCCACAGCTTCAATAGCGGAGAGCAACAGGGCGCGCTCCCTTTCATTTAGCAAAGGTGGGTGTCCTTTTTGTTTGGTGATGCTCCTGTCACTATTGATAGCTACGACATTAAAGCCTTTAAGAGTATTGAGTTGATGCAGGAATTTCAGGTGCCCTGCAGAAATTTCGTCAAAATATCCATTTGTGAAAACAACCGGAATTTCCTGGGGCAAGTTGCGGTACAGTTTTTCCTGAGTCACGATTTTCGCAGAAGTTTCTCCGTAATCAAAACGCTGCAGCAATTCATTTTTTGTAAATGAAACGACACCTACATGTTGTATTTCCATGCCTGCAGCAAGTTGAGCCCAATAAGCGGCCTGCTCAATCTTTGCCTGTCCGGCAAGCATAAACGTGAGCATGCTGCTGACCATGTCTCCGGCTCCAACAACATCAAAAACTTCCTGAGTTTCTGCTTCAAGGAAGTTATAATCCTCTGGATTGTGGAAAAGTAGTAAACCGTCCCGATCAAGGCTGATAACCAGATATTCCACATTTACTTCAGCTTTCAACTGCTCTGCAGCCTTGAGGACATCATTTTGGTCTTTAAGAGCAAATCCGACTGCTGCTTCAGTTTCCTTGCGGTTTGGTTTAATGAGGGTGAAATCCTGATAAATGTAGTAGTTTGTAGTACGTCGAGGATCGCCCACAATCGGAACTCCGTGTTTTTTTCCACAAGCCGCAATTGTATTTAGACTTTCAGTACTGAGTAAACCCTTTCCGTAGTCAGAAACAATGACTGCGTGGCTTTTTGGAATTGTTTGTTCCAAATAATCAGTTAGCTGTTTTTGCGGTACAAGCTTTTCCGGATCCGGATCAATATCCATCCGGAGCAAATGGGTTTGTCCGGCAATCATACGGTGCTTGAGGCAGCTTTTATAATTTTCAGAAATGATTACGCCTGAATGATCAACACCGTTTTCCGCAAGCAGTTTACGGATGCATTCGCCGGTTTCATCTTTTCCGGTGACTCCGCAAACGAGAACTTCTGCACCCAAAGTGGTCAGATTCATCACTACATTACCTGCCCCGCCTAAGCGCCGGTCTTCCCGGAGCACCTGCATTACAGGAATTGGCGCCTCCGGAGATATTCTATCCACTTTACCCCACGAATAATAGTCCAGCATCAGGTCTCCTACAACGAGGATGCGTGGAGATTTTATTTTCTCCAGGGATTGGCGGAGGTCTCCTTCGCTCATAATGATTAGTTTTGGCTTAAGTATTTTTCTAATGCCTGTTGGAAAGCATCATAGGGTTGTGCGCCGGAAAGTACTTCACCCTGAATTTCCCCGGACTTTGGATTGAAGAGGCCAACAAAAAAACCTGGAGTTCCGGTAATGCCAAGATTAGATCCATCTTTCATGTCCTGATCAACTAGTCCACGGTATTTCTCGTTATCGAGGCACTCGTCGAATTTAACAGGGTATTTTACTTTTATTTCTCTGGCATATTTTTTCAGTTCTTCCTTATCTTGTGCCTTTTGACGTGAGTAGAGTATCCTGTGAATTTCTTCAAATTTGCCCTGTTCCCGGGCACATTCCGACGCAATTGCCGCTTCGTCGGCTTCTTTGTGAAAAGCAAGCGGGAAGTGCCGGTATCCAAAAGCCACTCGGTCCTGGTATTTATCGAGGAGTTTACGGATTGTACTCTGTACACGACGGCAAAAAGGACACTGGTAATCCGAATATTCAAGCAGAATGACCGAGGCTTTTTTGTTGCCCCTGAGATAACCGGTTTTTATATTACCTTTCAGCAGAAAATCTGAAGGGGCCTCCAAATTTGAAATAACCCAGCCCTTCTTAAGTGCCAGTGAGTATTGGTTCAACATATGCTGACTCCTAATCTGCTGCTCCAGAAACTGTTTAATCTGCGGCCGGATCTGTTCCAAGGTTCCTCGTTCCTGCAGATCATTTTGTTCATAAACTGTAATGATTTCTTTGAGTGTCACTTTTCTTTCTGGAGTCAAGATTATTTCCTGATGTTTTGCAGCCAATTTTTCCAGAGCATATTCCATCAACCGGACACTCAGATGCTGATACAGCTGCAGACTAAGGTCATTTGCTTTTTTGTTGCGCACATCTTCAAAAGTCACCGGTTTTCCATCAACCAAGCCTAAAACCGGGTTGGGATGAAAGACTGTACCTGCAGGAGCAGCACTGGAAGTTTGTGCAATTGCAGTAAAATAAGCGGTAAAAATGAGGATGAGTGAGATTAGATACTTGAATAATTTTGCAGTTATCATGTAATTTATCTCTTATTTAATTTAGAAAGTTGGGTGAAAAATCGGTTAAAATTTCATTGGGGTTCGACATTCCCATCAGACAGATCAAGTCATCCAAACGGGAGTCCAGGTCTGGAGACTCCAACAGTGTTTGTTTTTCTATTCCGGAAAAATCCAGGTTCATGCTGAGTAAATTAACGAGGTAGTTTGCAGGAATATCTTCTATTTTTTCCCACTCTATTTTCAGCTTATTTCTTTCAGAATATTCTTTGAAGTTTTGATATAAAAGACCAGAATCCTTGGAAAGGCTCAAATCTTCTGTGTCATTTGGAAATGATGAATACTCTACTTTTGCCTGTCTGTATGGAGTGTCTGTTTCCAGTTCCTCCACAATCTTAAAGCGAGATTCTCCGTGGAGTTGTATTAGATAATTCCCTTTTGGCAATTGTTGAGACTGTTCAATTTTTCCTGCACAGCCGATTTCACACAGCTTTTCAGAATCCTGGGTCGCAGGCTGAATTATGCCAATCAGCAAGTCTTCATGCTCCAGGACGTGTTCCACCATCTGTCGGTAACGCGACTCGAATATATGCAGAGGCAGAACTGAACCCGGCAATAAAATCGTTTTATGCAGAGGGAACAAAGGAATAGTATCGATCAGTTTTACAGTAGTCATTAGACCTCAATTGGAAATCGTTGCTGCAGACTGCCTGCAATCCGACTTTCAACATCTACTGCAGTTTGAGGTTGATGCGGCATAGTATTTTTCCAGACTGAACTATTTTCCATACAAAGATATGTTGGAATTTGAGGTGCCAGTTGAGTTACTTTTTGTTGAACATTGCGGAACAAACGCTGACGTATTTTTTTTAAATAACGCATTTTTCCATCCTCTCCAGGGACAAACTCTCCAAGAAAAACACGGCTGTTTGGAAAGCGTTCATCCACAACTGATTTGAGCGAAGAAATGTAGCGTAGAGAACCCAAACTGACCCATGCAATACCATCAGAAGGCACGGCATCAAGTATTTGCTCAACCAGTTCCTGATAACCTTTTTTCCAATCCGGATAGTTGATCATGGGATCAAAATGAAAAGCGACTTTGTACCCTGCCGCTGAAGCCTTTCCTGCTGCTTCAAGCCGTTCTTTCAGCCGCGCTGTTTTGTGTTCTTCCTGTTCAACAATGGCTTCCGGATTTACCGACCATGAAATAATGGTTTTTCCACCGTGCGGAAGATCGAGCAAATGATCAACATTACTTGATTTCGTTTTCAGTTCAAGCAGGGCGTTCGGTAGTTTTGCAAAAAAACGGATTACATGCGCCTTGATACCCAGAATGTGGTCGAGTGCCAAACTGTCAGAATGCTCTCCTGTTCCTACACGAAATAGAGTATTCGGCTGTTCCGCAGTACGCTGCCAAACCTGCTCCAGCATTTCATCCAGATTTGCGTGAACTGTAATAACAGGTTTGTTCAGGAATGCTTGTAGAATACAATATGTACACTCAAATGGACAGTTTTCTATTAAATCCAGCGTAAAATAATTGCAGCAGACAAGATCATTCGAAAAACCAGGACAAGCCTTGATCGATGTTCCCTTAAAATATTTGAGATGAAGAGTCTTTTTCCCCTGCGTGAGTGGATTGCGCAGAGGATCGGTTCCAGTCTCATCTTGATGCCAGGCGAAATTTTCCACTAACTGTGTTGGAACCTCTGGAAAGCGCCCGCAAATTTGCTCAGTCAGAGGCTCTGCGGCAACTGCTTTATCAATAATAATTCTCTCTGGGTGGTACTGAAACATCAGGAATATTTGCTAAATATATTTTGTCAGGAAAAAATATCGACAGAGTTTAATTCTGATTTAATCTAAAAAACAAAAAGAATAATAAATAAAATTTTTATAGATCCAGTGCAAAGCCAAGAAAAACACCCTACATTTTTCCTTGAAATGGCAACTAATCATAAATCTTCAAGAGGGCTAACAACACCTTGTACGCCCTGCTTCAACACATGAGTATATATCATGGTTGTTTCCAAATCTTTGTGACCCAGCAAGGCCTGAATGGTGCGAATATCTGTGTCCCCGCTGTAGCAAATGTTTAGTGAAACTATGCCGGAATGCATGCGCACTCACTTTTTTGGTAATTTCTGTTTGACGGACAGCCTGCTTTATTGCTCTGTTGATAGCCGACTGATCCAGATGGTGACGGTGTATTATTCAACTACGAGGGTCTTTTGAGAGACCCAGAACAGGAAATACATATTGTGGTGTTTTAGACTTGCGACTAATCGGAATTAACCTATACATATACTTGATTAGCTGTTCAAGCTCAACTAATCAGGCTAACTTGTCGGAATATTCCATTCGTGGCTAATTTTACCAGATTTACCGGATAATACAAGGGTTATCAGGTATAATGCCTGAATTTCCGGTTATTTCCGGATTATCAGGTATCTTAACCGATTTACTGGATAATATAGTGGTTACAGGGTAAGTTGCTTGATAATAATAAGTTAGAAGTTACTCATGAGCGATGAATCTCTAATCTACGCAACCAGGTGTAATTAAGGAACTGATTATGACCGAAGTCTTGTGGCATGAGCTTGTGACCCAAAAGGATTCGACGGACGCAAGAGACTCAAGTGGCAACACTTTTGAGTATTTGGCCAGCATCAAGCGAGTAAACGTAAAAACGAATAAGGGTTGTAGTTTTCAGATGGATCGTATGACCAGAAATAATCTGCATCGCGTAACACGAAATACCGCATTTTATTTTGGGGTCTTTTCGGACCATTTGGTCTTGGCAAAAATCTGGAAGGTAGAGATCCTTTTTGTGCTTGCTGAGGTTGAGAGACAGCTTGACCGTTGCAAGAATGACATTGCTCACGTGAATTTTCTTTTGCGATGGCTGGAGGATCAGGGGGAACGAGTGTTTGCCACAAACTTCTAATAAATCACTCAATACGTACCCTGTGCGGCTACGCCGTGTGGACGGTTAGCTTAGCGTTATTTTTCAAAAACCCTAGAAAGTAAGATTTACAAGATGCGAACTGGTGAATGTGGGTGCGGAAACATAAAGATTAGGACAAATGGTGAGCCAGAAATCAGGCTCATATGCCATTGTAAATCTTGTCAAAAACGTACCGGGTCAGATTATTCTCACAATGTTTATTTTTTTCATGAGCAAGTAGAAATTATTGGCGAAGTAAAAAACTATGCGCGAACGGCACAGGAAGACAGGTTTTTGACAAACTATTTTTGTCCCGAATGTGGTATGACACTTTATTGGCATATGGATGTCCTTCCTAAAATAACTGGCATCGCTATCAGTGTTTTTGACGTTGATGATTTTGATATGCCTGAAGAATCTATATGGGAGAAGTTTAAACGCCCTTGGGTAGAATTCAGCTTACAGCTCAAGCACTTACATGGTCAAAGTGAGTGAGGGCTTTTAGCAATATATAATTAATTACTCGTCACTTTTTCCTTTTTCCTATGTTTATCGTTATGTGCCGCCTGCGTCTCAACTTTGCGTTATTCTGGCAAATTGCCTGGAAATAATAAGTTAGATGAGGAGAATAATGAAGTGCTGCAGAGATTGCCAAAACTAAGTGTCAGAGTACGCCCGAGCGTGCCCTCAGTGCGGCGTGCCTTTCCTAGCGTACGAGAATTTTGATGGCTGTGGATTAGGGTACACTAAACTAAGGCCTCTTTCCTCTGCATCCCGTGGATTGACATTTCCTTCAAGTACAAAGTAAACTGGGCGCCCGTCCCTGCTGTGTGAATTATTGCCATAGGCTTGAAGAAGCTGAAGCAATGGTCTTTCAGAACGACTTTGTTCAAGTCAAATACAAGGGAAATTACCTATAACAAGGTGCTGCATTCGGACAAGGTAAGGCTGTTACTTTTTTGTTTAAAAACAGTCGCTAACTACACAAGTTCAGTGGGTGAGGCGTTAGAAACCTAAAAAAGAATCAAATATGAACTATCAAATTGAATCATTGCAAACTGAAGACTGGCCGCAGGTCCGCTCTATATATGCGGAAAGTATCAGTACCGGAGTTTCCACCTTTGACACCAAACCTCCAAACTGGAAAGACTGGGATTCCAGTCGCTTACCATCCTGTCGTTTTGTCGCACGGGATGGAAAATATATTTATGGCTGGGTGAGTTTGAGTCCTGCCTCCAGCACCTGAGGTTACGTTGGAGTCGCTGAGGTCAGCGTACACGTAGGTAAGGCAGGGCAAAGACAAGGAATAGGTACAGCTTTGCTCAAGGCTCTTTTTGCTGCATCTGAAAATGAAAAATACTGGACATTAACTGCAGAAATAATTTTCGAAAACAGGGCGAGCCTGGCACTGCATAAAAAATGTGGTTTCAGGGAAATTGGTTATCGGGTGAAGTTAGGACACCTACAAGGAGTCTGGCACGATGTGATTTTGCTAGAAAGACGCAGTCAGAAAACCGGAGGAAATGGATTGCCCACCAGAAAATGTAAATAATTCAGATTAAAACAAATACACTTTTCGTGTCTGAAGATCCTTCTCTTCATTGCTTAAAGTGAAACTATGAATATTTTTTCTGAAATACATTGTGGTTTGCCGCGGGAAGGTCCTGGTTGTAACGAAGCAACTAAAAGAGCATTTTCAGGTATTTCAAATATTCTCACAGCCGCCAGTGTTCTTGATCTTGGCTGTGGACCAGGACTTCAGACTATAGAATTATCTCAACTTTTGAAGGTAAGTAAGGGCAGCATTAGTGCAGTAGATCATAATGAAACGTATCTGGAGGAATTAGCTCTCAAAGTTTCTGAGCAAACAATAGATAATATAAAATGCGAAAAAGCGGATATGTGCAA
>Ga0208830_1000670_pt1 | contig 16506 bp, 14 predicted proteins | sample DeeseametaMP2634_FD_184169 | JGI IMG/M metagenome (GOLD analysis project Ga0208830, IMG submission 184169) | Marine microbial communities from the Deep Atlantic Ocean - MP2634 (SPAdes) | ecosystem: Environmental > Aquatic > Marine > Oceanic | place: Northeast of Antigua and Barbuda, North... | reverse complement strand
TATCGTATGTGCCAGCTTCTTCGCATTCTTTGATTCGAGCAATTTCATCATGGCTGCCAATTATAGGCTGACCGAAGCGGACGTATGCTCCAATTTCTGCAACTGGCGTGCTGCAATATATGAACCCATGGCAGGGTTCTTTTATAAACATACCTCGTCGGTATTCAGTTTTCTTGAGACCTCTACATAACTCATCGTAATATTGAGGCTGAAGGCTGAGCATTATCCACCTAAGCTCTTGCTCTGCATTCTCTGGGAATAGCTTCATTTGGTCTTTCATAGGTATCTGCACCATGAGGGCTGGTTGAAGGTTGCTAGTAAGTTACCATATTTGACAGCCTATATGATCCCGATTTTATAAAAGTGCTCAGGCTCTAAACTTTCGAAACAAGGGCGCAAAGGTCCACCAAACTCTAGAAGCCGCTCTGATGGGCGGTTTTTTCATGCATATACCTAAGCGGTTTTGAATTATTAGATAATTTTCATGATGTATTGGTGTAAAAAGAAGCCAATAACTAGAAGCATAAGACCTAAGATGTAGCAGGTTGCAAACCCTAGATGAAACCTATCTGCAAAGAAGAAGGGGATGAAAAACAGCCATGAAGCAGGTACGCCAATAAGAATACTTTTGGCAAAAGCAATACTGGCGGCATTGTCACGGTGTTCTGCGAATGAGAATACTAAAGCAATTAAAGAGGCAATAGGCAAAGCAATGATAAATCCTGCCAAGTCAGGTCGTTTGCCAGCTAACCAAGATGAAAATGTAATGATGGCAGACGCAATCGAAAACTTAATAACGGTAATAAGCATGGCAATCTCTAGTAAAAATGCAGTGGGGCTTGTTTTTAACCCCACTGCACGAGGTTATGGTTTAGTGGGCATGACCATGGCCACTGTAATTATCGGTTGAAGGCATGCCGCCTTTTTCGCCGCCCATTGTAAAGGCAACTGCAATAATCACTAGTACTACTGCAGCAATAGCAATAAGAACCTTTTTATCCATAATATACTCTCCTTATTTTACTTGTATAAGTTTCTCGTAATCGCCAGAAACATTTAGCGTTACAGTTACAGGTGCCGACGTACGGTTCCGCCAGAACCAGCCGTGATTCCCATCAAAGTCGGCAGTTAATTTGCCTGTTTTTACTTTTTCAGCCCCTTTTTCATAGTTGTGGTAGTCAATGTTCAGCGGCACAGAGTCCCCGTGAACATCAAAGTTGACTTTACCACCAGAGCTAGACCACTCATAAGTGACGGTTTCGCCCTTACGCATGACAGCTTTAACTTCCTTGCCTTCATTTGGAACAAGGGTAATGCTTAAGGTTTCAAGTGGCGCAGCTTGTGCTGATGATACAGACCCGGCTGGTTGAGGCGTGGCTTCAGGTGCCATGGCTTTTGCCGCATCTGCATGTTGGTCGGCCTTAACTTCTTCTGCAAGAGATACTTTAATTTCTCCCATTTTCTTGAGGCCGAGCATATTGCCCACCCCTGTAGGGTCAAGGCCGTACTCAGCAGGAAGCACTACAGTTGTAAGAAGTACCCCAGCTGTTACTGCTGCAATAATGGTTGATTTGATGAGCTGCTTTGTTGATGGCAGTTCACGGTTAGTAGGAATATTTGAGTTATACATTTTTGATATCCTTATACGTATTAGTTAAAACTATGAAAGAAAGTAACCAGTGATTTGGTAGCCCATGAGCATGAAGCCGAGCATCATCATAAATGCGTTGGCTGCATAGGCGTGGCGCATGAAGCCCCCAGCCTTACGCCAGTAGCTAATAGCAATGAGAATGACAACCAAAGCCAAGATTTGCCCTAGCTCAACGCCAACGTTAAAGGCGATAAGGTTTGGCAAAAGCCCGTTGGGTGAGAGTTCATAGTCTAGAATTTTAGTGGCTAGGCCAAACCCGTGGAAGAGACCAAAGATAAATGTTGCAGCCTTAGTGTTGGGTTGGAAACCAAACCAACGTTGGAAGGCACCCATATTGTCTAAAGCTTTATAAACAACAGAGAAACCAATAATGGCGTCAATGATGTAAGGGCTGATGCTAATATTCATCAAAACGCCGCCAAGGAGCGTGATGATGTGGCCTATGGCAAAAAGCGTTACATAAATCCCAACGTCTTTAAGACGGTAGAGGAAAAAGATAACACCGAATAAGAACAGCAAGTGGTCGTATCCTGTCATCATGTGTTTTGCCCCCAAATAAATAAACGGAATGATAAGCGTTCCCGTTACTTCTTGGATGTAGCCCTTGTCGCCAGCTGTCACACCGTGGGCAAAGGCTTCGGGTGATAGGCAAAATAATGCAACTATAAATGCAGCCATCGCCGCAAGCATAGCGCGCTTGTATTTGAAAAGAGGGGTTTTCATTTTGAACCTCAAATTAAATGTTTGTTGTATTAGGTGCATAGGAGTGCCCCAGCCACTAGTGGCCGGGCAATCTGTTCGGTGTGGCCTGTTTAGGCGAAGTGAGGAGGTCCCCGCACAGTCGGTGGGGATGATTTTTGTGAGTTGAACCTATAGAAATGCCGCCACGGAGGTGACTGCCGATGTTTAACAAGTAGCGGTGTTAAAATAGAGATGAGTGCAAAAAAGATAAGCCCTAGGCTTATTTTTGGTAGAGCCTTAGTGAGGAAGAAACTATCGCTCTTCAGCTCAACAGTTTTGGTGTTATGGCTGTATTCGGGGTGTGCTGATTCATGGGCAGGATGAGCCTGCAAAATATGTTGCGCTTCAGTTGTAGCGCTATCATGAGCATGGTCATAAATGTGAATGTGCATTGGTGCTGCTTGAAGCAACAGGAAAGACAGAAGCAACAAACCTGCAACAAGAATGTTTTGCATTTGTGTTAGAGTGTTGCTCATTAAAATTCCTATGTGCCTAGTATTTAGAAACTATGTCCTGAAGCATAGCAGCGAATCTTCTGAGGGCAAAATTTTTTATGAGCTAGTGGGCAAATTATGATGTCTCAAAAAGCAGTAAAGACCGGAAGTCTCTCATTGTAATTGTTTCGAAACAAGGGCGCAAAGGTCCACCAAAAATTCAAAAACGCCCCGACCAGGGGCGCTTTTTACTTCATACACTCTTTGCCTTTGATTTTGATGACCTTGGTTTTGCCGTCTTCGCCGGGGAAGTTGAAGAACAGGGCATCAATTAGGCATTGTGAAACTTGGTTAAAGCTTGGGGCGGTGCCTTGGCTAATGGCTTTGCCTTCAAAAACTTTTACGGGTTTATCGGCAGTGCTGGCAGCTTGGTCAAAAATATCCATCTGCACAAAGCGGGTAAAGATGGTTGTGGTTTCGTAGTCGGTACCAATCATGCCGTAGGTTGGGGCCACATAAACTGAGCCTGCTGAATACCCGCCCCCAATTTGACCGTAAATAGGCGCAATCGAGGTTGTGGTTTTGCCGCCGTCAATACCGTATGAAATGGCAACGGCATAGTCAGCTTTTTCTTGTGTGCTCTCAGTAAAGCCAGCCGCGTTCAGTTTGCGCTTAATAGCCGCCATGTGGCTTTGGTGCTCAAGGCTGGTGTCTTTATCAGCCGTTGGGGCAATGTAATAGGTGCCGCCCGCTGTCATTTTAGGGGCATCGTAAAAATTGGTCACGCGTGAAACGACCTTGGTGCCGCATGCCGTCAGCATGAGGGGAAGCAGAATAAAAGCAGCAAGTTTGAAAAAGCGCATGGTTAAACCTCTATTGTTTCTTCAGGTCGTGCAGGGCATGGACTTTTAAAAAGTGCACACGGTTTAATAGGCGGTGCGTGATGTAAGCGCTGAAGGCCCAGCTTAAGCTTATTGAAATAAGCGTTACGATAGCTGTTTGAAGCCCAACATTTTCATCGGTAATGGTTGGGCCTACGTACGTACGTAGGGTGCTGATAATATCCATCATAACAATAAATACATAAACGAAGGCTGGGAAGAATGACAGACCATATGCAGGCAGTCTTTTAAGCCATTTAGGAAGCACAAATAGATAGCGAACGCTGTAACGTAAAAAATTGTTAGGTATCCAAACACGTTTAGTGAAGGCAAGGTAGGCCAGCAAAAGGAGGTAGTATACGGCGCTGGTGTATAAAACAGTGTTTTGGAAAGACTCGCCCAAAATCCACAAGCCTGCTTTGCGGTCAAGGAAGAGGATAAGCTGTCCAAGGCAAATCATTGCGCCTGCATAAATAGGGGTAAACCAAATAATGGCCAAAATTTTCAGGAAAATTGACGGTGCAGGGGCAAGGTGCTGCTTTGTTTTTTGAAGAAGGGCTTGCGCCATATTGCGGGTTATCCTTTGTTTGGGCTATTCTTTATACGCAGTTTATACTATTTTGACCCTCAAACAAATATACATGAAAAAGGTATACCCATGGCAAACGCAGCAAAAGACATTTACTGGGATGATTTAGAAATTGGTCAGGTTTATGAATCAGGCACATTGAAGCTTGATAAAAACCAGATTATTGAGTTTGCCTCAACCTTTGACCCACAGCCAATGCACACTGATGAAGAACAAGCCAAAGACACCTTTTTTGGCCAACTTGTGGGCAGCGGGTGGCATACGCTTTCAAGCACAATTCGTCTGATGGCGGAAGCAAAACCATTTGGCAATACACCCCTTATTGGGATGGAAGTTGATAAAGTACGCTTTATGAAGCCGCTTTTGCCAGGTGCAACATTGCAGGCCAAAATGGAAGTGGTGGACCTACGCGCCTCAAAACGTTCAGAGCGTGGGTATGTGCGTGTTCACGTGACGACGCTTGCGGATGGTCAACCGCTGCTAAGCCAAGAATGGCTGATGCTAATGCCCCGTAAAGCGACCGTTTAAAGTAAAAATAAGCTTTTTATAAAACCCCGTACGATTATGTGCGGGGTTTTGTTTTGGGCAGGCGTCACACATAGTATTATGCAACAGTGGATCCGTCTCAACCCTGTAAGCAAATACTGAACACTGCTTTGCAGCACCCCCCCCCCAACGTTCGGTTTTTGTTTTCATTTGAGGCGGATTCGTATAACCTTTCAATACAGTATCAAAATCATACTGTTTAAAAACATAATAAAACACGAGGATAAATACGAGACATGGTCGATAAGATTATTGATGGTGCCAGACGATTTAAAGAGGGCGCATACCAAGAACAACAAGAGCTTTTTAACAAGCTTGCAACAGGACAGAGCCCAGATGTTTTGTTTATTACCTGCTCTGACTCACGAGTAGACCCAAGCCTTATTACACAAAGTGACCCGGGTGACCTATTTATTATCCGTAATGCGGGTAACATTGTGCCACCGCACGCCCTTGCAACGGGCGGTACAACAGCTTCGACCGAATACGCCGTGGGCGTACTTGGCGTGAAGCACATTGTTGTATGTGGCCATACTGACTGCGGCGCCATGAAAGGTGCCCTAAACCGTGATGCGCTAACGAAGCTGCCACACGTGTGCGAATGGCTAGGCCACTGCGAAGCGGCCGTACTGAACGTGCAAGAAAACTTTAACTCAGACGATGAAGATAAAGTTTTGGAAAACCTTATCGAGCGTAACGTCCTGCTACAGTTGCAGCACCTACGCACACACCCGTATGTTGCGGCACGCCTGCAATCAGGCAAAGTGAAGCTGCACGGTTGGGTTTACGATATTGGTAAAGGCACATTTAAAGCCTACAACGAAAAAACTGATACGTTTGAAGAGCTATTGATGGAAGCCGAGCAAGCATCACTGCATGCTGACCGCGCGCCTAAAGAAGCGTAACCAATCTGAACATATCCGAATTTTAACCTTTTTATAAAAAGGAGCATTTTGTAATGCTTAAATATGACATGAAAAACCTAAAGGGTGACCTTTACGGCGGTATTATTGCCGGTGTAATTGCCCTGCCATTGGCGCTTGCCTTTGGTGAAGCCTCAGGCGCTGGCCCAATTGCTGGCCTATGGGGTGCGATTATTGTGGGCTTTTTGGCCGCTGCATTTGGTGGCACCAATACCCAAATTACTGGCCCAACCGGCCCAATGGTTGTGGTCTTTGCGGGCTTGTACGCAAGCCTTAACGGTAACCCTGAGCTTGTGTTTACATCAGTCTTCCTTGGTGGTCTGATGATGATTGCTTTTGGTGTATTTAAACTAGGTAACTACATTCGCCTAGTGCCATACCCAGTAATTTCAGGCTTCATGAGCGGTATTGGCGGTATTATTATTGCGCTGCAAGTCTCACGCTTGTTTGGCCATGAGCCTGCCGAAGCGGGGACAATTCCGGCGCTAACCTCAATTCCGAGTGCTGTGATGGACCCTAACCTTGTGGCGACAGCCCTTGGTGCTATTACGCTGGGTATTTTGTTTTTCTACCCGAAGAGCCTTTCACGCTTTATCCCAACACCGTTGGTGGCGCTGATTGTAGGTACCGTACTGAGCTTGTTCTTTACAGGTGCCCCAGTCTTAGGTGATATCCCGACGGGTTTCCCTGACTTTGTAATGCCAACCATTGATGCAGACAGTGCCTTTATTATTGTAGAGGCGGCTTTCTTGCTAGCCGTACTGGGTAGTATTGATAGCCTGTTAACCTCACTTGTGGCTGACAACATGACCAGCACCAAGCACAAATCAAACAAAGAGTTGTTTGGCCAAGGCTTGGGTAACGCTGTAGCTGGTTTGTTTGGTGCTATTCCTGGTGCAGGTGCAACCATGCGTACGGTGATTAACATCCGTTCAGGTGGTGTATCGCGCCTATCAGGTATGGTGCATGCGCTCTTGCTATTAGGTGTTGTGTTGGCGCTGAGCCCGTTGGCGGCAAAAATTCCACACACTGTGTTGGCGGCTATCTTGATTAAGGTAGGTTACGACATTATTGACTGGAACTACCTAAAAATGGCGCACCGTGGCCCACGCTTTGACCTTGCCTTGATGGCACTGGTTTTGGTGATGACCATCTTTGTTGACCTTATTACAGCGGTTGCTGTGGGTGTTGTTCTGGCTTCACTGGCGTTTGTAAAGCAGATGGCTGATCTTCAGCTTGAAAGCCTAGCACAAACCCCTGAAGGCCTAAGCAGCGACAAAGAGCGTAAGCTGTTTGCTAAAATCCGCAGTCGTACAAAATTGTACGCCTTTAGTGGCCCGCTTAGCTTTGGTGCAGCGGCTGAACTTTCACACCGCATGCGTAGTAACATGAGTAAAAATGGCCTGATTATTATCGACTTTAGTACAGTGCCATTCCTTGATCTATCAGCCGCAAAAGCGATTGAAGATATTATTCGTGATGCTGTAACGTCAAAACAAGACCTTTACCTTGCTGGCGCAAACGACGCTGTGAAGCAAGGTCTAAAGGCTGTGCTTGATGATGCCCACTACGAGAATGGTTGCCAATGGTTCCCATCACGTTTGAAGGCGCTTGAAGCTGCGACGAAGAGTGGTAAATACGAAGAGGCTGAAGAGTAATTCTCAGCTTCTGGCCACACTTATGGCTAAACAAAAACCGCCCGTATTGCTACGGGCGGTTTTTTAATGCATGGCTATAACCTAGCGCATGCCTTTGTAGGCTTTAGGTTCAAAGTTATCAACCTGCACGGCTTGGTCGCGTAGGGTTTCAGCTTTTTCAATCTTGTTGTACTCAGCTTTTGTAATAACTTTGGCATCAAGCGCTTGCTTTGCCATAACCAACACGGCTGATTTCTCAATCGTGCCTTTACGGCGTGCACGTTCAATCTTCTTGCGAACGTCAGCAGCGTCGATAATCGCCTTATAGGCAGCTTCAAGCATACCTAGGCTAGGGTCGTTTGCAGAAGGGACGAAAACAGTCTGTGTAATCGCTTCACGGACCTTGTCGTCTTCGTTAAACAGGGCACTAGCCACTTTGGCTGTAAGTTTGTCGCTTGGGCCCTCTGATTTATTCCAAAGGCGGCACATAATCATAGTGCTTGCAGCGCCAACAGCACGGTTCGGGAAGTTGCGGGTAATGCCATCAAAGGCATCTTCAATTTCCTTGTAGCCGTGTTCTAGCGTCCAACGCACGAGAGGCTCATGTTCTTTCGGGTAGCCATTGTCATGATGACGTTTTAGCGTGGCTGAGCAAATCAACATCCAGCTTAGGGCATCAGCATAGCGGCCGCTTAGGTGCTGTTTGGCTTTTAGGCCACCACCTAGGCTTAGCAAGGCAACATCAGCCAAGAACGCAAAGTTGGTTGAAAAATGCGTCAGGCGCTTATAGTCGTTCGCGTATTTTTTACCTTTTTTCGGTAGGCCTTGAGGTGGGGTAATAAACGCACCGCCCGTTACGCCGTAGAAGAACGAACGTACTTTATGTTTTGCCATGTCGTTCATCCAGCCAAATAGCGCAAGGTCAAACTTCTTCACGTCATTATCGGCTAGGCTTTCAACAAGGTTTTGCATGTGCTTGTGGCAACGGATTGCCCCTTGGCCGAAAATAATCATCGAGCGTGTTAGGGTGTTTGAACCCTCAACGGTAATCCCCACCGGAATCGCATCGTACCCACGGGCAAAGATGTTTTTCGGGCCACGACAAATGGCAGCACCACCTTGGATGTCCATTGCGTCGTTTACGCAGGCACGCATGCCTTCAGTCATGTAGGCTTTTGAGATGGCTGAAATCACAGATGGTTTTTCACCAGCATCAACAGCAGCACACGCTAGGTGGCGTGTCGCATCCATAAAGTAGGCGTGGGCGGCAATACGGGCTGCAGGCTCGCGTACGCCTTCCATTTTACCAATGGCAATACCAAACTGCTCACGCACCGTGCCGTAAGCACCAATGGTGCGGGCAGCAAGCTGCGTACCACTAACTGAAAGTGATGGCAGTGAAATACCACGGCCAGCTGAAAGCTGTTCCATAAGCATTTTCCAGCCTTGGCCAGCGTATTCTTTACCACCGATAATCCAATCAATCGGGATAAACACATCTTCACCCTGAATTGGGCCGTTCATAAATGGCACGCCCATAGGGTCGTGGCGGTTACCAATTCTAACTCCTTTGTGGTCGGTTGGGATAAGGGCACATGTAATGCCGTATTCTTCTTCACCGCCCAAAAGTTTTTGAGGGTCATACATTTTAAAGGCCAAGCCCATCACAGTGGCAATAGGGGCAAGGGTAATGTAGCGCTTATTAAAGCTGATACGGATACCTAGGGTCTTTTTACCTTTGTAAGTGCCTTCTTCTACAATACCAACACTGCGCATGCCAGCAGCGTCAGAACCTGCGTGAGGTTCGGTCAGGGCAAAACATGGAATTTCCTTACCAATAGCAAGGTTTGGCAGGTACTGTTTTTTCTGCTCGTCAGTACCGTAGTGAGACAAAAGCTCACCCGGCCCCAATGAGTTTGGCACCATAACGGTAACACCCGCCGTAATACTACGGCTTGAAATTCGGCTAATCACCTCTGAGTGGGCAAGGGCGCCAAAGCCAAGGCCGCCATGCTCTTTCGGGATAACCATACCGAGGAATTTGTGTTTCTTAATAAAGTCCCAAACTGGTTTTGGTAGGTCACGCTCTTGGGCAATTTGCCAGTCGTCAAGCATGGCGCAAAGTTCTTCGGTTGGGCCTTCAATAAACTCTTTTTCTTCTTTGGTAAGTTTAGTGAACTTGGTATCCAGAAGTTTTTTAAAGTTTGGCTTACCTGAGAAAAGGTCTCCGTCAAACCACACAGTACCAGCTTCAAGGGCAATACGCTCGGTGTCACCCATTTTTGGCATTGCTTTGCGGGCAATCTTCATCAGATGACGTGAAACCAGCACACGGCGGATTGGTTTTACACCAAACACAATGGCAACCGCTACAGCGACCCAAAGGCACATTTCAAAAAACGCTGGGTCGGCTGGTTTGGCTTCATACCATGCATAAAACAAGAAACCTGCCGCTGTAACCACGGCGCCGTAGGCACGGCCCCAGAAGGTTAGCAGGTATACGGCCACAATGGCCAAGGCAATGCTAATGGGTGTCATTTGTCGGAACTCCTTTTATATCTTTATATTCCGTTATATTTATTATGCGCTGTGGGCCTTACGTTAGTTACGTAGCGGCTTACCTTTTTTCAGCATGTGCACAACACGGGCTTTAGTCTTTTTAGTTTTAGCCAGTTTGATAAGGCCTGCGCGTTCATAATCGAGGATGTCTTGCTCGGTGGTTTCGTGGTTAATGTCGCCACGTTTACCGTCGCACAGTACGCCTGCCAAAACTTCGCCGATGTAGGCATCATGCTCAGACGCTACGCCTTTTTTAACGTAGTCACTCACGCCAAGTTTAATGGCAGCCACACCACTTTGACCCGCCAAGCGGAACACTGGTGGTTTAGGTGGGGTGTAGCCTTCGGCCATAAGGAGCGCACGTTCTTTTGCTTGGAAGAGCAAACGATCTTTGTTCATCACCACACGGTCGGCCTTGCGGAGGAACAAACTTTCCTGCGCTTCAAAGGCTGATTTTGGCACTTCTGCCATCGCAATTTTAGGGAAGACCTCAAGCACGCCAGCCATTGGGCCACCGGGTACAAAGTTAGGGGCAACCCAACCTTTAAGCGGTTTAATGCGGGCGTTTTGCTTAACTTGTGCACGCTCAAGCAGCTCTTTACAGCCACCCCAACCAGGGATAATCCCTACGCCAGCTTCAACCAAACCCATGTAGGTTTCGGCGTGGGCTTCAATGCCGTCACAGTGCAGTAGCACTTCGCAACCGCCACCGAGGGCCATGCCTGAAGGCGCACCCACAACAGGGAAGTTTGCGTACTTCAACTTGTTGTATGACTGTTGGCCGTAGTTGAGGAACCAGTTAATAAATGGCCAAATGTGTAACTTAGCCGCACCGTAAAGCAGGGCAAGGTTTGCGCCCACTGAGAAGTGCGCCCCTTCGTTGTAAATAACCATACCTTTATAGCCATGTTCAGGGATGTATTTTACAGCCTTATTAATTAGGCACATGGTCAGCGGGTTGAGTGAGTTCATTTTTGAGTGGAACTCAAGGCAGGTAATGCCATCGCCAATATCCCAAAGGCTAGCTGACTTGTTGCGTAGCAGTGGTTTTTGCGTACGCTTAATGTCTTCAAGCAGAAGCACACCTTCTGGGCGTGGTACTGGGTGGTATTCACCGTTGCCGCCAAGGTAGTGGCGCACGCCTTTAATGTTTTTGTAAAACGGCTGGCCGTTGGCAATGCCCAGTAGTGGGGGCAGTGGGCGGTTTTCAGCACGTAGTTTTTCCGAGAACCATTCGGTGCCCAATTTGTCGAGCATTTCAAATGGGCCGTACTTCCAGTTGTAACCAAGCTTCATGGCGTCATCAACTTCAACGATTGTATCGGCAATCTCAGGCAGCAATGAAGCCGCATACGATAGGGTTTTGGAAATCACAGTCCAAGCGTATTTGCCCGCAGCGCTATCGTGCGTCAGTACGTCACGCATGCCTTTTTTACCTGCTTTTGCAGCATCAACTTTAGGGCGTTTTGCGTCAAAGTAGCTACCGTCATTCAGGTTAAGGGCTTGCTTGGTTTTGTCTTTCGTAAGGCGGTAAAAACCACCTTTACCTTTACGGCCTGTGTAGCCGTCTTCAATCATCTTCTCAAGCAGTTTGGGGGCGTCGCCCAATGCATGGAATGGATCATCTTTATCAAGCGCGTTTGAAAGGCTGCTCAGCACGTGAGGCATAAGGTCAAGGCCGACCATATCCATCAGGCCAAAAACGCCTGTACGAGGGAAGCCCACAGGCTTTGAAAGCACAGCGTCGGCCGTTTCAACGTCAATATCTTGTTTAATAGCTTCGGTTACAGCGCAGTGTAGCCAGTAGGTACCGATACGGTTGGCAATAAAGCCCGGCGTATCGTTACACTCCACAACGGTTTTACCTAAGCGGTAATCACAAAAATGGCGAATACGCTCAACCGCTTCAGGGTCAGTATCGTTTTTGGTGACCAACTCAAGCAGGCGCATGTAGCGTGGCGGGTTGAAGAAGTGGGTAATCATAAACTTCTTCTTAAATGGCGCTTTAGACTTTGCAATAAGCTCATCCATTGGGATGGTTGAGGTGTTTGACGAAACAATCGTGTCCTTTAAGCGGAACTTATCAAGGTTCGCATAAAGGTTTTGCTTAATGTCTAAACGCTCAATCACAGCTTCAATCACCCAGTCGCACTGACCCGCTTTTTTAAGGTCGTCATCTATGTTGCCAGTGGTAATGCGTTTTGCGGCACGCTTGGTCATCAAAGGTGCTGGGTTTTGCTTCAATAGCTTTTGGATAGCCCCTTCAGCAATGGCGTTACGGTTGCCATCTTTTGGGGTGTCTTTCGGCACAATATCAAGCAGCAGAACTTCAACGCCTGCGTTGGCAATTTGTGCGGCAATGCCGGCGCCCATAACGCCCGCACCAATCACACAAACTTTTTCAATCGGTTTAATGGTGTTTTTAGGCATGATTATAGTGCCTCCAATACAGTGGCGATACCTTGACCACCACCAATACACATGGTGGCAAGGGCGTACTTACCTTTTTCACGTTTAAGCAGTTGCGCTGCTTTACCTGTAATACGACCACCTGAAGCCCCAAGTGGGTGGCCAAGTGCAATGGCACCCCCATCAAGGTTTAGCTTTTCAAGTGGGATTTTAAGCTCTTCAATCACAGCGAGTGACTGTGCGGCAAAGGCTTCATTAAGTTCAAATACGTCAATATCGTCAACGGTGAGGCCTGCACGCTCAAGGGCTTTTTTAGTGGCGTTAACAGGGCCAATACCCATGATTTCTGGCAAGCAACCTGAAACCGCAATTGAACGAATGCGGGCCAAAGGCTCAAGGTTGTTTTTCTTGGCGTACTCTTCGGTACATACCAATACAGCTGACGCACCATCGGTAAGTGGTGATGATGTACCTGCGGTTACGGTACCGTTTTTATCAAACGCTGGGTCTAGGGTTGAGAGGCTTTCAAGTGAGCTATCACCACGGATGCAGCCATCTTCTTTAATTTCTTTACCACCGTGCTTAATGGCCACGATTTCATCTTTAAATTTGCCATCATCTTGTGCTTTAGCTGCCTTTTGGTGGCTAGCGACAGCAAAGCCGTCTTGAGCGGTGCGATCAATTTTGTATTTCTTGGCAAGGTTTTCAGCAGTTTCGCCCATGCCGATGTAGGCTTGTGGCATACGTTCCATAAGTTCTGGGTTTGGCATTGGGTTAAAGCCAGTCATCGGCACGTGGCTCATAGATTCAATACCTGCGCAGATGTAAGCTTCTCCTGCGCCCATAGCAATGTTACCCGCTGCTTGGTGGATGGTGGTCATTGAAGACCCACAAAAGCGGTTAACAGTGGCACCAGCTGTGCTGTTGCTAAGACCAGCAAGAAACACCATAAGACGGGCCACGTTAAAGCCTTGCTCAGCTTCAGGGAAGGCGTTACCTACCAATAGGTCTTCGATGGTTTCAGGGTCAATTTTGGTTTGATCCACAAGGCCGCGAATAAGTTGGGCGCCGAAGTCGTCTGAGCGAACTTTTGAAAGGTCACCTTTGTAGGCACGGGTAAACGGCGTACGTTTGTAAGCAGCAATCACGATTGATTTGGTTTGTGACATGTGGACTGTTCCTTTTTGTTATTTATTAAAATGGTAACTTATTCTGGCGTGTTTTCCAGAAGTTTGGTTTTTGAAGTTCGGTTAATAAAGTCTTCGAGGTGTTTAAAGGTATCCCCGATGTTTTTATAAATCAGCGCATGCTCGTTGGTTTTAATCCAATGCAGAGTCTTATCAGGGCAGTTCGTTAGGCCCTTATAAATAATTTCAGCGCTTGATGATTTTACAACCTTGTCGTTGTCGCCTTGAATAATTGTTACAGGCAGGCTGATTTGCTTGAGCGAGCGCTTCAGCATCGACATAACGCCACGCAGCTCGTTCACGGCCTTTACAGGCATAGTGCGGTAGTTAATGTCTTTGTTTTCAGGGTTGTTATCGTAAAACGGAATCACCCCTTCAACACCAGGAAGCCAACTTACAAGGTTATTAATTTGGTTCATAAGCGGTACAAAAATCATGTTTTTGTCCTGCACTTGTAGCGGCGCCGAAACACTGGCAACGCCTGCTAGTTTAGGCGGGTTTTCGGCAGCAAATAGTAGGCCCAAGGCGCCACCAGTTGAAAAACCAACAACCACAACTTTATCAACAAAAGCTGACAAAATGCGGTGGCTACGACGCACTGATGAGAGCCAGTCACGCCATGTGCGGCTGTGTAATTCCCAAGGTGAGGTGCCATGGCCAGCAAGGCGCACACCGTAAACGTGGTAGCCCTGGCGTGAAAGTTCTTCACCGTATGACTGCAGTTCAGCCGGTGAGGCTAAAAACCCATGCACCAACAAAATACCAATGTTTTTAGGTTCTACGCCATCAGCAGGGGCATACATAAACGGGGCACCGCTGCGGGTGGCGGTTTCTTTTTTGTTAAGGTCTTCAAAGCGTGGGCGGGTGTAGTAGGTTTTATTCCACTTGTGGGTGCGCACTTCATCGTCAAACAGGTTGTTTGCGGTTTCTTCTGGCGTAATTTTCTTGTCCAGTGAGCGCTCAAGAGCAGTTGCCACGCTGGCACGAACTTCGTGCAGCGGCGCTACTTCGTTGGCTGAAACAAGCACAGGGTTTTCAAGGCGTACTGCGTGGAACTGGCTTTGTTCATTCAGTTTATCAAGCAGTTTGTAGCAAGTGCCCGTGGTCAAAAGCAGGCCTGCCTTTTGGCAAGTTTCAATAAAGCGGTCCAGGTCTGGGCAGTCACTTTCAACAAGGCCGCGGTAGCGGTCAGGCCAAGTTAGGCTACGGTGAAGCGCAATGTGAGGCTGCTTTTGTAGGTCTTTCATGGCGTGGTATAGCACGCTGTGGAAGTCTTTCATCTCAACAGTGCGGATGTCGCGGCCCATAAGCTCTTGCAAAAGGACTGATGCAAGGTGCGCCAAGTTGACAGTGGTTTGCTTATAGATGCCTTCCATGTATTTATCGCGAATGCGGTCGGCTTCTTTGCTGATGCGGCGCACGATAAGTTTTTCAGTCAGGCGGTCGGCCGTTTCTTTGAGGCCAAAGAACTGCTCAAGCGAGTCAATGTTCTTAAAGTAATGACGCATCAAGACACCGTCGACCCACTTCCAGCTATGTTTGGCGCTGATAGGCTCACCTAAGCGAATGTCCATATCGGTTTCTTTAAAAATAAGGTTACCTTCGATAATAAGCTCTTCAATCATTTGGGCGGAAGGCTTTTTAGCGAAAAGGTTGGCGCCTTTCGTTAGAATGTTGTCGTCAATGCGTACAGGGTAAAACGTGATGTTGCCCGGTACAATAAGTGTTGGTTTTGACGCAGCTTCAAACAGCGCTTCCTTGCTTGGAAGGCCCAAGGCTGTTTGCCAGTGTTTAATACGGCGCTCATTACCAGCTTCAAAAACTGACAAAATACGTCGTTTAAACATTTCCAGCGTAAAGGCTAGTACAGCCGCACCGCGGTGATGCTTACGGAAAAGGTTATGCTTGTGCGAGAAAATACCTAGCTCGCCCATATCATCGGTAATACGGCGGTCCTTAATCATTGCCCCTTCAGGGAAAATAACCACCTTACGACCACGCAAAATTTCAGCCGCAAGGAACGGCAATAGGCCAGGGAGGTTGTTGGGCACAGCGCCTACATCATGCAGGAGGTCAGCAAATTTACCGCCACCAGCAAAGAGGCCTGCATCAGCTACCGAGCGGCAATATGCACCTTCTTCACGGTGAATAATGTAAGGCGGAATGAGAGTTTCGAAGCGGGCAAAGTGGTTGAAAAGAAAAATCTCACCATTTTTAAGGGCGTCGTTTTCGTTGCCGACAACTTTGATGTTGAGGCCAAAAATGCGCTCAAAACGGCGGAAAGTGCTGGCCGCAAAGTCGTAACTTTTTGTGTTAATAGGACGCGCCTTGTTATCTGCCATGGGGATGTTTCTTGTTCTTATTGTAATAATGCATATAAACTATACCGCATGGTGAGGTTTGCCATAAGATGTAAATCACCTTGCTTACTTTTCCCCGAAGGGGGGTGTGGTAAAAGCAATGCATACCTATATTATATGGAAACGATAACAAGAATTTTAAAGCCATGCTTTTAGATAACTTCTGGATTTTTATTCTCCCAGCGAATGCGATTCGCGCGGGTGAGTACGTCTCGTGGTATGGCTTGTGTGCGATTGATTTCTTTATTCTCCTCAGCTTTGCGGGGCTGCATGTTCTGAACTTGCGCCGTAAAGTAAGTGGCCTACAGCGGAATGTGATGGAAATTTTTGCCGTTTTCTTGGTGGGTGGCGCTGTTTTTGGGGCTCAGTATAAATCCATCTGGGCGTTTGATTTTGAATTTGCAATCTCACTAGACCCTATCCTTTCAGGGGTGTGGTACACCGTGAATATGGTTATGGTGTGGTCACTCATACGCTTGTGGCGCCGCCGCACTTATACAGATTCTCAGGTTGTGCCTATGTGCCTTGTGTTAACAACAGGTGTTTGCTTGAGCACGCTGCTTTCGGTCTATGCATTAGGTTTCGATGG